>Ga0164293_10004792_pt1 | contig 11562 bp, 11 predicted proteins | sample GEODES118metaG_FD_111487 | JGI IMG/M metagenome (GOLD analysis project Ga0164293, IMG submission 111487) | Eutrophic lake water microbial communities from Lake Mendota, Wisconsin, USA - GEODES118 metaG | ecosystem: Environmental > Aquatic > Freshwater > Lake | place: USA: Lake Mendota...
ATGGGCGTGCAGACCGCCTTCCCCGATGAGCAGGTGATCTGCGTGGCGGGCGACGCCTCGATCCTGATGAACATCCAGGAGCTCGGCACCCTGGCCCAATACCGCCTGCCGGTGAAGGTGGTGGTGCTCAACAACGGCTGGCAGGGCATGGTGCGCCAGTGGCAGGAGAGCTTCTACGAGGAGCGCTACTCCGCCTCCGAGATGACCGGCGGCATGCCCAACTTCGAGGAGCTGGCCGAGGCCTTCGGCGTGCGTGGCGTGAAGATCAGCGAGCGCAGCCGGCTCAGGGAGCAGCTGGCCGAGGCCCTGGCCCATCCCGGCCCCGCCTTCATCGATGTGAAGGTGCGCCGCAACGAGAACTGCTACCCGATGGTGCCCCCCGGCGCCAGCAACGCCCAGATGGTGGGCCTGCCCAGCCATCCGGAGCTGGCGATCGACACCACCCGCCAGTGCGGCAGCTGCGGCGCCAGCACCGCCAGCGCCCACCTCTACTGCCCCAGCTGCGGCGCCCGCCTGTGAGGCGGCTGCTCAGTGCCCTGATCCTGGCCTTGCTGCTGTTCGCGGCACCCGCCGCGGCCCGTGCGGCCGAAGTGCTGCAGGTGCGCGGTGCCACCCTGCTGCAGGTGGGCGACGGCAACCGCAGCAACGGTGTGGAGCTGGCCTGCGTGGCGGTGGCGCCGGAGCAGCAGGCCGAGGCCGTGGCCTGGCTGCGCCAGCAACTGCCGCGCCGCACCCGCGTGAATCTGCTGCCGGCCGGCCAGGCCGACGGTGTGCTGCTGGCCCGGGTGGTGAAGCTCGATGGCCAGCTCGACCTCGGCCAGGGCCTGATCGATGCCGGCCTGGCCTCAACCGCTACCGACTGCCCCCGATGAGTCTCAACCGCACCGCCAAGGGCATCGTGCTGGTGCCCTCCCTGCTGCTCGGTGCCGCCTTCCTGGCCGCAGCGGCCTGGGCCGACGGCGCATCCACCGCCAACCGGCCCGTGGCCCTGGGCCTGGGGCTGGCCCTGATGGGCGCCGGGCTGCTGGCCCAGCTGCTGCCGGAAGGGAGCCCGGAAACCGAGCTCAGCGATCAGCCCGACGACTAGGCCCTGGACTAGGCCCTGGGATTCACTTCTTCGGGGCCTGGGTCTTCATCTGCTTCTCGAAGTCGGCGACCACATCGTCGATGAATTTCTTGTCGGTGGCGTTGAGCTTGGGGTAGCAGCCCTGCTTCACCCGAACCACGATCTGCACGATCGAACCATTGACGATCTGCTCTGCCTGGAGCTTGCCGCTGTTGCCGATCTGGCTGCCGTAGCGGCTGCTCACCACATAGGTGATCGCCTTGGCATTGGAGATCACCGTGCTCTGGACCGGGATCTTCGATTCCACCGCCAGCTCACAGGCATTCACCGCCGCAGCCAGGGAGAGATCGTTCATGGTCTCCATGGAGGCCGGCTTGGCCGGCGCGGCCGCTTGGGCCAGGGCCGGCAGCGGTGCCGCAGACAGGGCGGTGAGCAGTGCCGCAGCGAGCCGAACGGAGAACAAGCGATGCACGGAGGAGAGGTGGCGGCGAAAGGCGTCGCTGCCACTGTGCCACCTCGATCCGATTCGCAACAGGGGGGACACCCGCCGGGCCGCCGCCGCCAGAGTTGGGCTGAGCCCCCTGCCCGCCATGACCGCCAGCCCCGCAGCTCTCGTGGTGCCCTTCGAGCAGGTGGGCATCAACGCCATCGCCGCCGTGGGCGGCAAGAACGCCTCCCTCGGCGAGATGATCCGCGAGCTGGCCGGCCAGGGGGTGCGGGTGCCCGGCGGCTTCGCCACCACCGCCCACGCCTATCGCCAGCTGATCGAGGCCAATGGCCTGGGGCCCCGGCTCCGGGCGCTGCTGGGCCAGCTGGATATCAACGATCTGGCCGCCCTGCAGCACGCCGGTGCCGAGGCGCGGCGCCTGCTGCTGGCCGCCGAGCTGCCCGAGCCGCTGCGGGCCGCGATCGTGGCGGCCTACCGCGCCATGGCCGATGCCCGGGGCCAGCTGCCGGCCGTGGCCGTGCGCTCCAGCGCCACCGCCGAAGACCTGCCCGATGCCAGCTTCGCCGGCCAGCAGGAGACCTACCTGCACATCGAGGGCGAGGAGGCGCTGCTGGCCGCCTGCCGCCGCTGCTACGCCTCCCTGTTCACCGACCGGGCCATCTCCTACCGCCAGCTCAACGGCTTCGATCACCTGGAGGTGGCCCTCTCGATCGGCGTGCAGCGCATGGTGCGCGCCGATCGCGGCAGCGCCGGGGTGATGTTCACGATCGACACCGAAACCGGCTTCCGCGACGCCGTGCTGCTCACGGCCGCCTACGGCCTCGGCGAAAACGTGGTGCAGGGGGCGGTGAACCCGGATGAGTGGCTGATCTTCAAGCCCAACCTGGCGGCGGGCTTTGCGCCGATCCTCAGCAAGCGGCTGGGCAGCAAGGCGATCCGCATGGTCTATGGCGCTGGCCCCTCAGGCGACGAGGGGGCCGGGTTGGGGGGGGCGGGGGGAGCGCCGGTGCACAACGAGCCGGTGCCGGAGGCCGAGCAGCGCCGCTTCGCCCTCAGCGACAGCGAGGTGCTCACCCTGGCCGGCTGGGCCGTGGCGATCGAGCGCCACTACAGCGCCGTGCGCGGCCAGCCCACCCCGATGGACATCGAGTGGGCCAAGGACGGCGTGAGCGGCGAGTTGTTCATCCTCCAGGCGCGGCCGGAAACCGTGCAGTCGCGCCAGGGCCAGGGGGCGGTGCTGCGCAGCTGGCACCTCGATCCCAGCGGCGCCGAGGAGCTGGTGAGCGGCCGGGCGATCGGCGCCTCGGTGAGCAGCGGCCGGGCCCGGGTGATCCACGACCCCAGCGAGATCCAGCGCTTCCAGCCGGGCGACCTGCTGGTGACCCGCCGCACCGATCCCGACTGGGAGCCGATCCTCAAGCAGGCCAGCGGCGTGATCACCGACCAGGGCGGCCGCACCTGCCATGCGGCGATCATCGCCCGCGAGATGGGCATCACCGCGATCGTGGGCACCGGCGACGGCAGCAGCCGCATCGCCGATGGCGAGCCGATCACGATCAGCTGCTGCCAGGGCGATGTGGGCCGGGTGTACCGGGGGGAGCTGCCCTTCACGGTGGAGGAGCAGCGGCTCACCGACCTGCCGGCCACCCGCACCCAGATCCTGATGAACGTGGGCAACCCGGAGGAGGCCTTCTCCCTGGCCGCCATCCCCTGCGACGGCGTGGGCCTGGCCCGGCTGGAATTCATCATCGCCAACCACATCCGCGTGCACCCGCTGGCCCTGCTCCAGCCGGATCGGGTGAGCGATCCGGCCGAGCGGGCCGCCATCGCCGCCCTCACCGCCGGCTACGAGCACCCGGCCGACTACTACGTGGACCTGCTCACCCAGGGCATGGCCCGCATCGCCGCCGCCTTCCATCCGCGGCCGGTGATCCTGCGCTTCTCCGATTTCAAGAGCAACGAATACGCCCGCCTGCTGGGCGGCGCCGCCTTCGAGCCCCAGGAGGAAAACCCGATGCTCGGCTGGCGCGGCGCCTCGCGCTACTACGCCCCGGCCTTCCGCGACGCCTTCGCCCTGGAGTGCCAGGCACTCAAGCGGGTGCGCGACGCCATGGGCCTCACCAACCTGATCCCGATGGTGCCCTTCTGCCGCACCCCCGAGGAGGGTGATCGGGTGCTGGCGGAGATGGCCCTCAGCGGCCTGGTGCGCGGTGAGAACGGCCTGCAGGTGTACGTGATGGCGGAGCTGCCCAGCAACGTGATCGCCGCCGAGGCCTTCGCCGAGCGCTTCGATGGCTTCTCGATCGGCTCCAACGACCTCACCCAGCTCACCCTCGGCCTCGACCGCGATTCCGCCCTGGTGGCGGATCTCTTCGATGAGCGCCACGCCGCCGTGAAGGCGATGGTGCGGCTGGTGATCCACACGGCGAAGCGCTGCGGCCGCAAGATCGGCATCTGCGGCCAGGCCCCCAGCGACTATCCCGACTTCGCCCGCTTCCTGGTGGAGGAGGGGATCGACTCGATCAGCCTCAACCCCGACGCCGTGATCCGCACCCGCCTGGCGATCGCCGAACTGGAGGGTTAGATCCGCTGCAGCGCCCGGCCATCGGGGCCCACGATCCGCGCCGGCAACTCCGAGGCGTTGATGCGCTGCAGGCTGGTCATGTCGTAGCTGGTGTACAGGGCGCGGGCCGGCTGGGCGCCTCGGGGCCAGAACAGATCGATCAGCGTGAACGTGTGGCGCGGCAGCTGGCTGGCGCCCAGCAGCCGGCGCGGGCCGCTGCCCAGGGCCCCCAGGGCCAGCAGATCCAGCCCGCCGCTGCGGCCGGGGAAAAAGGCGTGGTGGTGGCCGCTGATGTAGGCCTGCACCCCCTGGCGCTCCAGCAGACGCTGCAGCTGGTCGGCCCCCTGCAGCACCTCGCCCGGGCGGTCGCGGCCCTGGGAAATCGCCTGCAGCGGCAGGTGGCCCAGCACCAGCCTCACCCTGGCGCCCTGGGCGGCCGGGCTCGCCAGGCTGCGCTCGGCCCAGGCGATCTGCTCGGCCGGCACCGCCGCGGCCGAGGCGTCCCACACCAGCAGAAACAGGTCGTTCTGGCGAACGCTGTAGGCGAAGGGGAAGCGGCTGGCATCCACAAACTGCAGGCCCAGCTGGCCCCGCCGCGGCGTCCAGAAGCGCTCGGCCTGCTGCCGATCCAGCGCAAAGGTGTAGCCACCGCCGGAGCGGCTGCCGGAGGCGTCGTGGTTGCCGAGGGCGAAGGCGAAGGGCAGCTGGGCGCGGCGCAGGGGGTCGAGCACCTGCTGGCCGAAGGCCGCCCACATCGCCGCCAGCTGGCCGGCACTGAGCCCCAGCTTCTGGCCCGCCACCATGTCGCCACCACAGAGCACCAGATCCGGCGCCAGGGCTGGGATCAGCGCCACCGCCCGACCCACCTGGGGGATGTAGCCGGTGGAGCCGTAGCTGCCGTTGAGGTCGCTGATCGCCACCAGGCGTCGGTCGCCCCGCGGCGGCAGGTTGGGCAGGGGGGCAGCGGCGTCGGCCCGGCCCAGCGCCGCTGCGCCCAGGGCCAGCCCGGCCCCGCCCGCCAGGGTGAGGAAGTGGCGGCGACTCAGGGGAGCAGGCATGGCCATGGCTCAGGCGGCCGCCAGGTCATACCGTGCGCCGGGCTCCGGATCCACCAGCCGCTGCCCCGGCGCGCTGAGCTGCCCGGCCGCCGCCGCCGTGCTGCCCTCCGCCCGCAGCAGGCCCACCAGGGCGCCGGAGAAGCGCACATCGCCGCCGGCGGTGCTGGCCAGCACCGTGCGCGGGCTGAAGCGCTCCAGCAGCTGGGGCAGCACCTGCTGGCCCTTCACGAAAGCGCCCGCCAGCGGCAAGCCCAGATCCACCACCGGAGTGATCACCGCATCGAGCGGCTCGGCGGCCAGGCCGGGATCGCAGAAACCATGGGGCTCCAGATAGAGCCGGCCCGCCGGGTGGCGGAGCAGATAGCCGTTTTCCACCTGGGGCACCGGCGCCCCGGCGGTGGCGGTGATCTGCAACTGCTGGTCGCCATCGGGCCAGGCCAGCTGCTCGCCGGGCCGCAGGGCCGTTACCTGGCTGAAGCCCAGCTGGCGGGCCCGCGCCGCCGCCGAGGCCGAGCCCACCACCGGCAGCTGCCGATCCAGCAGCGCCAGGGTGGGGGGGTGGCAGTGGTCGGCCAGGCCCTGGGTGAGCAGCAGCAGATCGAGCCGCTCCGGCACCGGCCAGGCATGGGGCAGCTCACCGCGCAGCAGCCAGGGACCCGGCGGAAACACCAGCGACCCGGTGAGCCAGGGATCCACCAGCAGCCGCAGCCCGCCGATCTCCAGCAGCCAGCCATTGGCGCCGAAATAGGTGGCGGCAAACATGGGATTCAACCCGCGAGCGGCTGCCACCCTGGCAGGCCGGGGGCGCGGGCGGCGGCACCTGCTGAAATGAAGGCAGCGCTGGATGTCTGCGGTGTTGCGGCTGAGCCAACTCAAGCTGCCGCTCGAGCACAGCGAGGCCGAGCTCACCGCGGCGATCTGCCGGCGCCTGCGGCTCCAGCCCGGCCAGCTGCTGGACCACACGGTGGTGAAGCGCAGCGTGGATGCCCGCCGCCACGACGCCATCGCCCTGGTGTACAGCCTCGACCTGGAGTTCGCCCCCGGCGGCCCCAGCGAGGAGCAGCTGCTGCGCCGCTTCGGGCGCGACGGCCAGCTCAGGCCCTGCCCCGACACGGCCTACCGCCTGCCCCGATCCCTGGCCGTCCCCCCCGACCAGGCCGGCGCCGATCACCGCCGACCCCAGCCGCCGCGGCCGGTGGTGATCGGCGCCGGCCCCTGCGGCTACTTCGCCGCCCTGCTGCTGGCCCAGATGGGGCTGAGGCCGCTGCTGCTGGAGCGGGGCAAGGTGGTGAAGCAGCGCACCGCCGACACCTTCGGCTTCTGGCGCGGTGAGCGACCCTTCAACCCCGAGTCCAACGCCCAGTTCGGCGAGGGCGGTGCCGGCACCTTCTCCGACGGCAAGCTCTACAGCCAGGTGAGCGAGCCCGCCGCCTATGTGCGCAAGGTGCTCGAGGAGCTGGTGGCCGCCGGCGCCAACCCGGAGATCCTCACCCTGCACCGCCCCCACATCGGCACCTTCAAGCTGGCCACGGTGGTGCGCGGCCTGCGTGGCCGCATCGAGGCCCTCGGCGGCGAGGTGCGTTTCGAGAGCCGGGTGGAGGCGCTGGAGCTCGATCCCGAAAGCCGGGCGGTGCGGGGTGTGCGGCTGGCCGGTGGCGAGCGGATCGCCGCCGAGCGGGTGGTGCTGGCCATCGGCCACAGCGCCCGCGACAGCTTCGCGGCCCTGCACGGGCAGGGAGTGGCGATCCAGCCCAAGCCCTTCGCCATCGGCGTGCGCATCGAGCATCCCCAGGACCTGATCGACCGCGCCCGCTGGGGGCCCGCCGCCGGCCACCCCCGCCTGGGGGCGGCCGAATACAAACTGGTGCACCATTGCAGCGGGCCGCTCAGCGCCGGCCGGGCGGTGTACAGCTTCTGCATGTGCCCCGGCGGGCTGGTGGTGGGCGCCACCTCGGAGCAGGGCCGGGTGGTGACCAACGGCATGAGCCAGCACTCCCGCAACGAGCGCAACGCCAACAGCGGCATCGTGGTGCAGGTGGAGCTGGCCGACCTGGAGCCCTACGGCAAGGGCCCCGGCGATCCCCTGGCGGGGGTGGCGTTCCAGCGCCACTGGGAGAGCCAGGCCTTTGCCGCCGGCGGCGCCAGCTACCGCGCCCCCGCCCAGCGCGTCGGTGATTTCCTCGCCGGCCGGCCCAGTCCGGCCGAGAGCAGCACGGGCGTGGAGGGCTCCTACCAGCCCGGCATCACCTTCACCGACCTGCGCTCGTGCCTGCCGGAGTTCGTGAGTGCCGCCATCGCCGAGGCGCTGCCGCAATTCGAGCGGCGCATCCCAGGCTTTGCCGGGGAGGAGGCACTGCTCACCGGCGTGGAGACACGCACGTCGTCGCCCCTGCGAATCCCCCGGGATGAAAAAAGCCTGGAGTGCATCAACACCCCAGGCCTGTATCCCGCTGGAGAGGGGGCCGGCTATGCGGGCGGCATCCTCTCGGCGGCGATCGATGGCATCAAGGTGGCCGAGCAGGTCGGCCAGGCCCTGATCACTCCTCCTCGTCTTCAGCGCCCAGGGGCACCAGACGAATGTGCTTGCGACCCAGCTTGATTTCAAACTCGTCGCCGGGCTTGAGATCGAGCAGGGCCGTGTAGGCCTTGCCCACCATCAGGTTGCCGTTGAACTGCACCTTGGTGTTGTAGCTGAGCTTGCGGCCACCCTTGCCCGTCTTGGCCCCACCGCCGAAGTCGAGCCCCTTGGCGTTGAGCAGGGCCTCGTAAAACGCCGTGAAGTTGAGGCGCTCGGAGCCATCCTTCTTGCTGGAAACGTAGCCGCAGGCCCGAACCAGATCGGACTTGCTGGCATCACCCATCTCCTTGACCTTGGCGAGCAGGTCGGCACCAGTGAGCATGTAAATGAATTTATGCAGCAGTTGCATTATGCCGGCACAGCCGAGATGAACGCAAGCAGGACGGCCCAAGTTCAGAGCTCATGCGCCATCACAGAGCTGAAAGATTCCACTGCACAAGGGAACAATTCAGGCCTGGGAGACAATCCCACTCCACTGCACGGCCTTCACCTGATCGCGGCGCCAGGAATGAAACAGCAGGGGCTCCGCCGCCGTGCATAGCGGACAGGTGCTGATCTGCTCAGCCGGCACCCCGAGCTGCTGCAGCTGCAAGCGGGCCGCGGCCCGGATGTCGAGCCGATCGCGGCCCGGCTCCCCATCCGGCGCCAGCACGCCCCGCTCCTGCAGCCAGGCCAGCCTGGCTGCTTCCGCCGCGGGCAGCGCAACGCCGAGGCTGGCGGCCACCTGCTCACTCACACCGCGCTCCACCTGGTAGCGCTCACCGGCGATGGCCGGCCCCAGGGCCACCAGCAACGCGCTGGCCCGGGCCCCCCGCGCCACCAGCCGCGCCACGGCCTCCGGCAGGATCCGGGCGGCCACCCCCCGCCAGCCGGCATGGCAGGCAGCCACCTGGCCGCTGGCGGGATCGGCCAGCAGCACCGGGGTGCAGTCGGCCCCGCACACCCACAGGCTCTGGCCGGGGCCATCGCTCACCAGACCATCGCCCTCGGGCCAGGGAGCGGCGCCAGCCTCACGGGCCGACAGCACCACGGCGCCATGCACCTGCTGGGGCCGGTGCACCGTGACCCCGGCACTCAGGTAGGCGGCCAGCTCCTCGGGGCCGCGCCCCTGCCACTGGCGCGTGTAGAAGCCGTGTTCAAAGGCCGCCAGCAGATCGGCCTGCAAATAGTGACCGCCATAGGTGCCCACCCAGGTCCAGCCGGGGAGGCTGTTGAAGCCAGCGTCCGGCCGATCAAAGGGGGGATCCAGCGCTTCGGCCATCGGGCTCAGGCGTCGGGCAGGTCGCGCAGCATCCAGAAGCCCTCGAAGCGCGGCTCGCTCTCGCTGGCCTGCACGGCCAGAAACTGCAGCCCGCCCGCCTGCTCCCGGGCGGCGGCAAACGCCTCAGCCGCCGCGCTGGCCTCGGCCTCCGGCAACGCCGAAGCCAGCAGCCAGCGATCTTCCAGGCCGGCCTCGAGCACAAGCTGGTTGCCACTGATCTCCAGCCGCACCGGCTCCAGCCCGGCCAGCCAGCCGGCGATCGCCAGGGCGCGGCTGCGGCTGAACAGGCGGATGCCTGGCACCGGCACCGCCGGGTCGAGCCCGGCAGGAATCGGCACCAGCGAGCGGAAGCTCGACTCCCAGCCGCCGGCCTCGCGCATGGCTTCGAGCGGCAGGCTGGCCCAGGCCCACTGGTCGCCGCGGGCGGCCTCGGGCAGGGGCACCGGCACCGACCGGATCGGTGCCGGCGGCGGTGCCAGGGGGCCGGCCATGTAGCCCTCCTGCTCCGGATACACCTCCTGCTCGCGCTGCTGCAGCCAGCTCACCAGGGCATACGTGCGGCGACTGGGCACCAGTTCCAGGCCCAGCCCCTCCGCGGCCCGCTGCACCATCGTGCGCATGGAAGCCCGCCAGCAGCGCAGGCGCCGGGGCGCCGCCAGACCCTGCTGGCCGGCGTCGGCCAGGGCCTCCTGCAGCGCTTCGCGCAGCCAGATCGAATTCACGCTGCTAGCCGGACAGGTGCGGCTCCAACGGAAGCTCTCGCCATCGCTCTCGCCCTGGCTGTCCACCTCGGGAGTGGTGCAGATCAGCAGTTCCCAGCGCTTCTTGCCATCGGGCTCGAGGATCGGCCTGGAGTAGTAATCGAGCTCCCAGTCGGGGCCGATGCTGGTTGTCATCCGGCGTTCTGCTCCTGCTGCCGCAGCACCGAGCGCGCCCGGTTGGCCCGGTCCTCGGCCTCGGCCATCAGCTTCTCCTTCTCGATCAGCAGCTCCCCGGGCTGGCCCTCCAGCAGGGCGGTGTTGAGGGCGATCCGCCCCCGGCCGGGATCCAGCTCGGTGATCAGGGCCCGCAGCCGCTCGCCGGGCCCGAAGGCCTCGCGCAGATCGCGCAGCTGACCGCCGGTGATGCTGCTCTGGTGCAGCAGGCCGCTCACCCCGCCCAGATCCACGAAGAATCCGTAGGGCTTGATCGAGGCCACCACCCCCTCCACCAGCTGACCCACCTCCAGCTCGGAGAAGCGGGCCGCGGTGGCCGCCCTCTTCTCTGAAAGCACCAGCTTGCGGGTGTCGGGATTCACCTCCAGGAAGGTGACACCCAGGGTCTTGCCCACCAGGGCCTCGTGGTTCTCGCCCTCCTGCAGCTGGGAGCGGGGAATGAAACCGCGCAGGCCCTCCAGATCGCAGGTCACGCCGCCCCGGTTGAAGCCGTTGATCTTCACCTGCACCACCTTGCCCTCCTTCTCCAGGCCTCGCACCTTCTCCCAGCTGTGGCGGAGAGCCAGGGCGCGGGCACTCACGGTCACCATGCCGTCGGCGTTCTGCTCGCGGGTCACGAGCACCTCCAGCTGCATCCCCTTGGGGAAGCGCTCCTTGAGGTTGGTGATCACGCCCAGGCCGGCCTCCTTCTTCGGCATGAAGCCCGGGGCCTTGCCGCCGATATCCACATACACGCCATCACTTTCCAGGCCCACCACCGTGCCGCTCACCACCTCGCCGGTGGTGCCCACGAAGTCCTGCTCCTCCAGCGCCGCCAGGAAGGCCTGTTCGTCGAAGTCGAAGTCGTCGACGCTGCGGGCCGCCGGCCTGGTCTGTGCCTGGCCCTGGCCCTGCCCCTGGCCGCGCGATTGCTTCTGGCGGCTGGGGTCCGGGCCGAGCAGGTCGGCCATGGTGAGCCCCTCCAGGGCCCCCATGTCGAACAGCTCCTCATCGCTGCGGTTCGGCGCCGGCGCGGAGGCCGCGGCGGGGCGTGCCGGCGCTGCGGCCCGGGCGGCCGCGGGTTGAGCCTGCGGGGCAGGCGCCGGGCGCTGGGGCGCGGCAGGGGCCTCGTCCGTGGCGGCAGCCTCAGTCGCCGCGTCGCTGCGGGGTTCGTCCTTGCGGATCATCAGCACCTGGGGGGGCTTGCGCTGCGTCGGGGTCGCCGCAGCGGGGGCCGGCCGGGGGGGCAGCGGGCGCGGGGATGAAGCGGGCGGTTGGCTGCCGGATCCGGCCATCTCCAGGGGGGCTGACAGCCTCACACTGTAGGGATCGGTTCTTGCCGCACTGGCGGTCTCCGCGATGCCCGATCACGCGCCCGCCGCGAGCCGGCAGCTGGCGGCCCTGAGCTGGCCCCAGCTCGAGGCCGCCGCCAGCCGCAGCGGCAGCACCTTGGTGTGGCCCTGGGGCTCCTTCGAGCAGCACGGCCCCCATCTGCCCCTCTGCACCGATGCCCTGTTTGCCGAGCGCGTGCTGGCGGCGGTGCTGGAGCGGCTGCCGGCGTCACTGCCGATCTGGAGCCTGCCGCCCCAGAGCATCGGCTTCTCCCCCGAGCACCTCACCTTTCCCGGCACCCTCAGCCTGCCGGCCGAGCTGCTGATTCAGCAGCTGGTGGCG
>Ga0164293_10004795_pt1 | contig 11550 bp, 8 predicted proteins | sample GEODES118metaG_FD_111487 | JGI IMG/M metagenome (GOLD analysis project Ga0164293, IMG submission 111487) | Eutrophic lake water microbial communities from Lake Mendota, Wisconsin, USA - GEODES118 metaG | ecosystem: Environmental > Aquatic > Freshwater > Lake | place: USA: Lake Mendota, Wisconsin...
CGCGTCCACATGAACCGCCGCGAACCGGCCCGAGATGCGATGAGACCCACACTGCAATCCGACATGGCAGATGCCCGAAGGGACATCCCGACTCCACAGCGATCCGCTTACCTCCGAAACGCCATCTTGAGCTTCGCCTTGGCTTGGCTGGTACCGTTTTGGGTAACGGCGGTCGGGCAGGAAGCAGGCCCCCCTGACCCGTTCGAAGCGGCCCGAAATCGCTTGGTCGAAACGCGGATCGAAGCCGCCGGGGTGAAGGACCCCAGGATCCTCGATGTGATGCGAGCGACCCGGCGGCACGAATTCGTCCCCGAACCGCTCCGCGGGCAAGCGTACTTCGACATGGCCTTGCCGATCGGCGACGCCCAGACGATCAGCAGCCCTTTCATCGTCGCTTGGATGACCGAAAAGCTCGATCCCCAACCGACCGATCGCGTGCTGGAGATCGGTACCGGCAGCGGCTATCAGGCGGCGGTACTCAGCCCGCTGGTCAAAGACGTCTACACGATCGAGATCGTCCCGTCGCTTGGCGAAAGGGCCCGCAGGACGCTCGAACGACTCGGTTATGAAAACGTCAACGTCCGGGTCGGTGACGGGTTCCTCGGTTGGCCCGAAGCGGCACCCTTCGACAAGATTATCGTCACCTGCAGCCCCGAAGACATCCCTCAACCACTGGTCGACCAGTTGAAGGAAGGGGGCAAGCTGTTGATCCCTGTCGGCGAACGGTTCCAACAATCGCTTTATCTGAAGACCAAGGTCGATGGCAAACTCGTCGGCGGGGCTTTGCAGTCGACACTCTTCGTCCCGATGACCGGGCGTGCCGAGGCATCCCGCCAAGTCCAGCCCGACCCCGAAAACCCCGAATTGCTCAACGGCGGCTTCGAATCGCCATTCCCCCAAGACGGCTCGCTCCCGCCCGGCGCGGTCCCGGGATGGTATTACGAACGTCAGGCCGAAGTCGTCCGAGGCGATGCCTTTCGCGGCGATCACTTCATCCGGTTCAAGAACGAGACTCCCGAGCTCGCGGCCAACCTGATCCAGGGCTTGCCGATCGACGGTCGGGCGGTCACGTCGATCCGTGTCAGCGGCGCGATCCGGACCGAAGAGATCAAAGCGGGTCAATACAAGGACTCGTTGCCCACGATCTTGTTGAGCCTTTATGACAACCAACGCCGCGAGATCGAAACGGTGGTGCTCGGCCCTGCCCGCGGTTCACGCCCCTGGAGGACGATGAGCCGCCTAGTCCGCGTGCCGCCGCAAGCCCGAGAAGGGATGATCCGAATCGGGCTGTTCGGCGCGACCGGCGTCGCCGATTTCGACGAATTGAAGATCGAGGTCGTAAAGTAAACGCGAACGATTCAATTCAACGCCGGGGGGGGGACGTCAACGCGAACGCGTGGATTAAACGCGAACGCGTGGATTAAACGCGAACGCGTGGATTAAAAGCGAACGCGTGGATTAAAAGCGAGGGCCCAGGTCGGCAACCGCGGGGGACGAAGCGGTCTCAGAACGGCTCGATGATCGGGACGGCGATCTCGGCCAGGATCTCGCTGACCGTTTTCTCGGCCGTGACCTTGCGCAGGCGGCTTTCCGGTTTGACGATCACGCGGTGATTGAGCACCGGGCCGACGATCCGTTTGATGTCATCGGGGATCACGTAAGTGCGGCCTTGGATCGCGGCGAACGCTTGGGCGGAACGGAACAGCGCGATGCTGGCCCGGGGGCTGGCCCCTAGCGCCAGGTCAGAATGGTCGCGAGTGCCATGGACCATCGTCAGCAGGTAATCGCGGACCTTCGGATCGACCCGCACGCCGCGGATCGCGTTTTGCGCCATCACCAATTCTTCACCCTTCGCGACGGGGGCCAATTGATCGACCGGATGGACCCGTTCGAGCATCGACAACATCCGCAGCTCCTCTTCGTAGCTCGGGTATCCCAGCATGAACCGCATCAAGAAGCGATCGAGCTGGGCTTCAGGGAGCGGGAAGGTCCCCTCATGATCCACCGGGTTCTGGGTGGCGATCACCAGGAACGGTTTGGGCAAGTTGTAGGTCGTCCCGTCGACCGTGACACGACCTTCGGCCATCGCCTCCAACAGGGCCGATTGCGTCCGCGGCGTCGCGCGATTGATCTCATCCGCCAACAGGATCTGGGTGAAGACCGGGCCGGGGCGAAACTCGAACTCGCCCGATTTCTGGTTGAAAATCGAAGTCCCCGTGACGTCGGTGGGGAGCAGGTCGGGGGTGCACTGGACCCGCTTGAAGGTACAGCCGATGCTGGCCGCCATCGCCCGGGCCAGCATCGTCTTGGCGACCCCGGGGACGTCTTCCAGCAGGATGTGTCCGCCCGAAAGCCAAGAGACCATCGACAATACCAATTGCCGTCGCTTCCCGACGATCGCCTTTTCGACATTCCCGATCACCCGTTTGGCAAGATCGCTGACGGCAGCGACATCCCCTGCCGTTGCGGCAGCCGGCGGTGCGATTGGCGGTGAGGCGGGGGGGCGAGTAGGATCCGGCATAGTCGTTAAATTGACGCCTTGCTTGAAAAGACGGCGAAAAACCTGTCGGGCAAAAGTTTGCCGTCTGGCACAACGATTGCTATGTTAGGTACAACGGCTGCTCTAGGGCTGCCTTTCTTAGTTTACTGAAATCCGCTCGGTTCCGCTCGCACGTGGTGTGGGAGGTTGGGCATGATGGTGACGCCACGATTGTTGATCACTGACGATGACCGCAGCCTGCGTGAGACGCTGGCGGATGCGATGTCTCGCTTCGGGCTCGATGTCGCCACCGCCGCCGATGGGATCGAGGCGATCCGGTTGTTCGATTCGGGCGACGTTCACCTCGTGATCGCCGATTTTCACATGCCTAAGGCTTCGGGGCTGGAAGTGATCCGCCACGTGCGGAGCCGCGATCGGGTCACGCCTTGCATCCTGATCAGCGCCGAACTGACCCCGTTGATCCGGATCGAAGCGGAGCGGATTTCGGCAAATGCTATCTTCGACAAGCCGCTTCGGCTCGGCTCGCTGCGGCAAACGGTGATCCGCTCGCTCGAAGAAGTCTATGGTTGGAAAGTCGGCTGAACCCTGTCCATCGGTCACAAAGGACACAGGCCGCCGCTCAACCAGGGCGTATGAGTGATATCAGCCCATGACTGACATGAGCCGATAATGACCCAGGCCCATGAGCAACACAGGCCCATGAGCAACACAGCCCTGTGCATGTCGGTCTGGATCGCTGAACCGTATCGTCGCGATCAAGCCGACTTGCGCTGCTGATGGAACCGCCGGCTCGCCGCGTGGATCCCTTCGCGAGGGATGGCGTGGGGGCCGATCGTCGTCGGCAGGTCGCTTCGATCCCAACGCCTGTAGGCGATCTCTTCCAGGACCCGCTGGGCAACCATCACCGCCCGCGCGCCGGCCTCGCCGGAAACGGTCGGTTCGGATTTCGAACGGATGCTGATGACGAAATCGTGCAGCTCGTCGAGGATCGCGTTTCGCGGCGCGGCCTGCTGATGGTTGACGGCGAGGTAGCGTTCGAATAGTTCATCGGCAAATTTGAGCGGCTGATCGGTTGCCTGCTGGAGCAAAAACGACCGGTCCTGGATCGAGGCATCGGGGCGGACGGTGGCAACGCTAAGCGTGCTGAAATCGATCTCGGCAAAGCCGTTTGGTCCATAGCACTGCATCGACCGCGCGGGTGAGGGGCTGATCCGCGACGCCTTGAGGTTAGCGACGAGGCCGCACTCGAATTCGATCCGCGCCTCGGCGATGTCCTCGTGGCCGCTGACGACGGCTAAGCCGCTGGCGCGAACCTTTCCGACCGGGGCGTCGGTCAATGACAACACCAAATCGATGTCATGGATCATCAGGTCCATGACAACGCCGACATCGAGACAGCGTCCGGGGAACCGCGAAGCGCGAACGGCTTCGACATACTTTGCCCCTTGGGTAACATCGGCGGCGGCGTTCCAGGCGGGGTTGAACCGTTCGACGTGGCCGACCTGCAGCGTTCGACGACGCGACTTGGCGAGATCGACCAATTGCTTGGCGTGATCGGCACGGGTCGTGATCGGCTTTTCGATGAACACGTGCTTGTCGGCGACCAGCAGTCGCGCGGCCATCTCGAAATGGCAATCGCTGGGGGAAGCGATGATCGCCGCATCGATCCGGCCGATGGCCTCATCGAGCGATTCGAAGGCCGGTACCGAAAAGGCTTCGGCCGCCGCCTCGCGGGCCGAGCGAACGGGATCGACGATCGCGGCGAGCTGTGCGCCTTCGACCTGGGCCAACAGTTTCGAGTGGATCCGCCCGAGGTGCCCCGCACCCAGGACGGCGATTTGCAAGGGTTTCATGCCGCCTTCTTCTTCCGTTGGTCTCGCCCGCGGCCATGGCGACCGGTGCAAGATTCGTCCATGAAATCGAACAATTGTCGGATCACGGGCCGGATCGGCCCGCTGCTCAACATCCGCTCGCGGGCGTTCTCGGCCCCGAGCATCTCCTTGTAAAGCAGCCGGAATGCGATCTGGAGCATCCGGACGTCTTCCTCGCCGTACCCGTTCCGCTTCATGCCGATGCTATTGATGCACCGCGGCCTGGCGGGGATGCCGTCGACGACCATGAACGGGGGAACGTCGTGCAGGACCTTGGACATGGCACTGACGAAGCTCATCGACCCGATGGTGCTGAATTGGTTGATCCCGCACCCTCCCGCGATCGTGATGTCGTTGCCGATGTGGACATGCCCGCCGACCATCACGTTGTTCGCCATCGTCACCCGATCACCGACGACGACGTCGTGGCCCAAGTGGACGTGGGCCATCAAGAAATTGTTATCGCCCAACCGGGTCAAGCCGCGTTCCTTTTCGCTGGCTCGGTTGATCGTTACGTATTCGCGGATGATGTTCCCGTCACCGATCTCGATCAGCGTATCGGAGCCCTGATAGCTGAGGTCCTGCGGTTCCGCCCCGATCACGGCACCGGGGAAGATCCGGTTGTCTTCGCCGATCGTCGTGTTGCCACAGAGCGTGACATGGTTGGCCACCACCGTCCCACGTCCGATGCGGACGCCAGGACCGATGACGCAAAAGTGTCCGATTTGTACCCCGGTATCAAGCTGTGCGCGGGGATCGACCACTGCCGTGGCGGCGATTTTGACACTCATGAATATAAAACCTCCTGGCTCTGCCTCAGCGGTAATCCTTCATCCGTTTATCGAACAGGCGACATGCCCCCAGGGGACCTTCGCCACGGCGAGCTCCGTCTCGCCCGAGCCGCGATCATTCGAGTCGTCGTCGCCGGGGATGCCCCCGTAACGGCCGAGGCCGATCGACGTCTTCTTCGATCCGCAGCCCGCCAATTCCATCAGGCGGCTGGCCATCAAGCCGTTCAGGCGATGCCCCCCGCGATGCGACTCGAAATGGCCGATCAGGTCAAACCCCGTCACCGCAAGGTCGCCGATCAGATCGAGTGTCTTGTGCCTGGCGCATTCGTTTAAGAAACGTAGCTCGTTATCGACCAACCCGTCACGATCAAAGACGAGGAGGTCGCGATGGGTGACATGCCCACCGACCCCTTGGGCCCGCAGCGCGACGACCTGTTCCGCGGTGACGAAGGTCCGTGCCAGGGCGACCTCGCGGGCGAAGGTATGCGGCGACAGCGCGCCACGATAACACTGTCGCTTGATCGGCGAGGCGTCACCGTAATCGAGATGGTATTCGAAGACCGGATGACCGTCGGGCGCGGGCGACGCTTCGATGAAACCGCCGTTCTCTTCGACGCGAATCGTACGATCGATGATCAGCCGTTGGCGGGCGGCACCCTGCAGCACCATGCCGACCGAACGGAGGGCATCGACGAACGGGCCCGACGACCCGTCCAGACCGGGAAGCTCTTCGCCGTCGACCTCAACGACGCAATTATCGACTTGCAGCCCGTACAGCGCCGCCATCACATGTTCGATCATGGCGAAGCTGGCCGCACCCTGGCAAAGTCCGGTCCGGAGCGAACCGGGAATGACCGCCGCGGCGCTAACGTCGCAAGCTGGTCGGCCGGGGAGGTCCGAACGAACGAACCGGATCCCACTCCCGGGCGGGGCAGGGGAGAAGTTGACATGGACCTCCCGGCCGCCCCAATAACCACGGCCGCGAACTTCGCAGGGCGCGGCGATCGTATGTTCATTGCGCGGACGAATCACCGTGAAGGGTCCTAAACAAACGGATGTCGATCTTTCATGAACTGGCGGCGGGACGGCCCGCCGCCGATGATCTTTCGGGACGCCACGTGACGGCCCGATGCCGACTCGCAGCCCCGATGCCGACTCGCAGCCCGGATGCCGGCGGACCGGCAATCACTCGGCCGCGAGTGAGACGACCGGTCCCGCGGCGACGAGGGCCTAGCGAACCGCTTGGGCCGGCTGGACCGCTTGCGGTTGCTTCGCGGTCTGCGCCGCGGCTTGCGACATGGTCTGGTCAAGGTACTGCATCACGCCCTTGGTCATGTCGAGCGATTCGTCGTGATAGACGATGCTCTTCATCACGCCACGGATCACCGATTCGCCCTGCTCCAGATTCATCTCTTCGCTGTTGTAGCGAAGGACAAGATTGATCTTGTAATGGTTCGCGAGGAACTTCACGCCGGCGGCGATCCGCTGGTAGTTCTCGTAATAGATCTTCGCTTCCGAGTCGGCCAACTCCTTTCGCTTGCGGGCCATCTCAAGACGGAGTTTCGATTCCATCTCGGCGACCTGCTCTTCGGCCTGGGTATACTCGGGCGAACCCGGCTTGTATTCCTTCATCATCGCGGCGGAACGCTGCAGCTCTTCGCGCTTGCCGGTCAATTCCGCATCGAACGACTTGAGCTCCTCTTCCACCTTCTTCACCTCGGCCTGGATCGCCGGGTGATTCTTGAAAATGTAAGCGACGTCGATGACGGCGATACGATGTCCGCCCTCTTCGGCCTGCGCGGAAGTGCCGTTGGTCATCGCCAGAGCGGCTACAGCCAAAGCAGCCGATGCCGACAAGGACTTCAACGCCGCACACATGGTTCGAACTGAAAATCGCACTTCCGCTACTCCTTGCGTTGATGGTGCAAGCCCGCTTTCGCCGGCTGAAGGCCGCTCATCCGGGCGACCAATGGTGGTCCATTCCTTTAGCTCGATCGGCGATTTCGACCGCCGAGCCTTATCCGATCTCGCCGATTGTTCCAAATCGATGACCGACAGGTAAAGACCGATTTCGGCGGCATTCGCGAACTCATTTTCCCACCCCTGCGGAGCCACCCACAGCGCCTTTTTTATAGCATTCCGCCGGCGTCGATCCGATCGCTTCTGAAGCCACGAAAAACATGATCGACTCGGTAAAAAACGAGACAATCTTCGCCTCATCCCGCCGCGGCGGCATGCTAGCTAAGCATCATCACCAGGACCGCTCGGCCGATCGCACGGCGGGCCGAAGCCCTGAACCCCGAGGTGACCAGATGCGATCAACGACACGGTCAACACGCGGGTCGGGGAAGCAAAATCATTCGTCTTCGCGGAGCCGAAGCGTCGCGGTCGCCTCGATGCGGGTCCCTTGCCGCCACAACTCGATGCGGACGGGGACGTCGGTCTCGCGGATCTCGATCATTTCGATCAGGTCGGGGATGCTCGTGATGCCGACGCCGTCGATCCGCGTCAAACGGTCGCCGACCATCACCCCGGCCGCTTCCGCAGGGCTTTGGGGGGTAATGCCGGTGGCGATTACCCCTTGCGGCGTTTCGGCTTCGCGGGGGTCTTGATCGGTGACTTCTCGGAGGACCACACCGAGGTACGGCTTGGGCTGCTGGCGGATCCGGACGTCGCGGGTCGTCGCTGCGTAGGCCGGTGGGGTCAGGGCGGTGGCCAATTCGGTCGTGACAAGCGTCGTTAAGTCGGCGATGCGGGCCATCCCGGTGAGGTTCACCTTGTCCGGCTTGTCGGACGGGCGATGGTAATCGGCGTGCAACCCGGTGAAGAAAAAGAGCACCGGGATATTCCGCTCGTAAAACGATTGATGGTCGCTAGGGCCATAACCGCTGGGGACCTTGAAAAGCGAGAAGCCGGTCTTCTGATTGGCGCGATCGAGCAGTTCCTCGAACGAAGGTGACGTCCCGGTGCCGTAGACGGTCAGGTCGTTGTCGCGAAGCCGACCGACCATGTCGAGGTTGATCATCGCGACGGTGCTTTCGAGCGGGAAGCGGGGGTTTTTGACGTAGTGGGCGCTGCCGAGCAATCCCCGCTCCTCACCCGTGAACGCGATGAAGACGACCCGGCGGTGTTCTTCTTTTCCGGCGAGGTCGGCGATGATCCGATCGACGCTGGCAAGCATCACGGAGGTGCCGCTGGCATTGTCGTCCGCGCCGTTATGGATCGCGACCGTCCCCGGGGCTAGCGAACCCGGCCCGCCCATCCCGACATGATCGTAATGTGCGCCGACGATGACGGTCTGTTCCGCGAGCCGACCGCGTCCCGGGAGGACTCCGATGACGTTACTGCTGTTCACAACCGCTTCGGTAACGTCGGACTGAAGCTCCGCACGGGCCGCCAACGCGACGCTCTGCGGCTTGGTCGTCTCGTCGATCTCGGCCTGGATCTGATCGAGCGTCTTCCCCGAACTACGCCGGATCCACTCCGATGCGACGTCGCGGGAGATCGAAATCACGGGGATCCCATCGACGAAGGGGCGGTTGCCGGCCGACGCGATTTCGAGGAGCCCCGCGGCGGTACGGTCCCGTTCGCCACGCAAGCTTTCGACCATCGATTCGATATCTTTGCGGTTCTTTTCGAGCTGCTCGCGGACGTTGTTGGCTTCGGCCGGGAGCGACCGGATCTTTTCGTTCAGCCCATCGACCTTTTTCATTTCGCCTTCGATGCGGCTTTCGATCGCCTGACGCGACTGGGCGATCGATTGGGAGTCATTGATCAGGCAAACGGCCACGGCCCCTTGCGCTGCGGCGCTACGAATCTTCGTCTCGAAAAACGCATGGCGGCTTTCGCGGGGCCGACCGGTCGCCCCTACGGCGGCGGTGCGGCGAGGCTCTTTCCTGAGGACCATGACGATCGCCCCGCGGGCCGGGAGGTTCGCGTAATCGTCGTAATTCCGTTCGGGTTCGGTGACCCCATAACCGGCGAAAACGAGCGGTCCGCTCACTTGGGCGTTGGAACCGATCGCCAGTGGACGAAAATCTTCGTCAACGACGCCGTCCCAACGCGCCGTTTGGGGCGGTGCGGGCTCGTCAACCGCTTTCGTAGCGGCCGCGGGGGCCGATGCGGCCGGGGTCGTCGGTTCGATCGAGAATCGGTTCTTCGCGGGATCGCCGAGCAATGATCCGATGACGATTTCGAGCTTTTGAAAAGGGGCCTGTTCGTAAAGGTCGGTCTGGAGGCCCGAACGTGAGAACGACTCTTGAATATATCGAGCCGCCTTTTCGAGCCCTTCGCTGCCGACATGCCGTCCGGCAAGTTCGTCGCTCGCCAAGTAATCGATGTCGCTTCGCAACCTGGCCAGGACCCCTTGAAACGTTTGCGAATCGAGGCTCGATCGGAGCTCTTCGGCCCCCAGCCAAGACCCGGACGCGGCGGCGAATGCCAGCAAACCGCCGACAAACGCGGCAACGCGGATTCCTGGTTTGAATCCCGATCCGGGGCCGGACTTCCGTGTCGCCACCTGGCGATCGGCAGTCTCGACGAAGGACGAAAAATACTCGATCGAGGCTGGTCGGGTCTGTTTGGTCACGATGTTTCGGTTCGGAAGTATTTGCGAATGGGATCAGGCCGGTTCAAGTCACGACCTAAGTCTCGGCCAGCCTTGGGCCATCACCGGGCCGGTTTTCGGTGTCACGCTGCCGCGACCATTCTCGCGAATCGTCAGGAGGACGCAATCAGTGCGGCGGCCCTGACGCCGCTGTTCAGGGCCCCTTGGATCGACGGGGTTTCGAGGTAATCTCCACAGAGCACAAATTCCCCATAGGCCGGCGAACGGACGACCTGGTCGAGCGTCAATGTCGGCAAACCGTAGGGGACCGAATAGCTCCGTAAGTGCCGCCATTGCTGGACAGCAGGCCCGAACCACTGGGCCAATTGCTTCCGGACGACTTCGAGCCCCGGCCCCGACACGTTCCAAGTCGCGGGTTGGCGGGAGGTGACCGAAATGAGCGCCTGACCGGGCGGCGCATATTCGGGGGCGATGTCGCTGAGGATCGCGACCGTCCCGATCGGCCGGTCAGGGATCGCGTGGGGATCGTTGTCCGGGTCGGCGTATTCGTCCCCGGCAAGGATCAGCATCTTGCGGCGGTCAGGCGACTGGGGGGCCGCGAAGTAGTGGGTGACGTTTTGATGCCAAGGGGTGTCGATCGTCTCGTCGCCGAGCAGGGCCGCGGCGGCGGTGCTTTCGACCGCGAGCACGATCCGCCGGGGCTTGATCGACTGATCTCCCGTAAGGTACAGCGTCCCATCCTTGATCGTCTCGACGGTGTGCTGCAAGCGGATCGTCCCCCTGGGAAGCTTATCGGCCAATTGACGTGGGATCGCGGCCATGCCGTCGGCCGGGATCGCGATGTCCCCCTGGGCGAACATCCGGAAGACGAATTCGAGCATGCGGCTGGAGGTCTGCAGGCTCGGGTCGAGGAAGACGCCTCCCAAAAAAGGGCGAAAGAACTGCTCGACGAATGGTGAGCTAAAGCCGAGCCGCCGAAGCCTATCGATCGTCGGTTCGTGTGGCCGGGTGTAAAGCTCATCGAGCGACCCGCGGCACGAGGCACGCCTCAGCGCGGCGATGCGGAGCTTGTCCCCCAACGTACCGATCGGCGAAAAAGCCGTTTTGAAGAGCTGGCCGGGTCGCCGCCAGGGATCACCCAGCGTGGCGAAGCCGCCGCGATGCCGAACGACCGCCCCCGGCTCGAACGACCGCAACCGCAGCCCCGCGAGATCGAGCCTTTCCCGACAGGCCGGGTAGGCGGTCAGCAACACCTGAAATCCGAAGTCGAGCGTGAATCCGTCGACGACATCGGAACGCAACCTCCCGCCGATACGGTCAGTCGCTTCGAGGACCTGGCAAGGGATCTTCCGGCGATGGAGCTCCACCGCGCAGCTCAAACCGGCGAGCCCCGCTCCGATAATCACGACGGGTGGCGAAGTTTCGACGCTCAACTGAACAACCGCTGGACTCGGGGTACGCTTCAACGGAACCGCTAGCGGCCCGTTATACTGCCAGGGCCCCCGAAACGGCACTCCCCCGCCGCGACAACCGCCGCGTCCATCGCCCACGACAGGCCAGAGCCCGCATTTTTCGCGGCATGGCGTGACACCCGACAACACCCACCAAGCCGACCGGCCGACCGGCCAACCCAGCATGCTCAATTGGATCCCGCAGGACTGGAACGTCTCTTCGCCGCTGACCGAGGGGACATTTTTCTGGACCGATCAGCTCTGGCGGGGCGGTTACCGGTTGCAATCGCACTGCGCCGGCGAGTCGTGGCGGGTCGTCTGCCCGCGCGGGATGCGGCAAACGACCGGCTCGGAAGCGACCTGCCTGGAG
>Ga0164293_10004797_pt1 | contig 11549 bp, 10 predicted proteins | sample GEODES118metaG_FD_111487 | JGI IMG/M metagenome (GOLD analysis project Ga0164293, IMG submission 111487) | Eutrophic lake water microbial communities from Lake Mendota, Wisconsin, USA - GEODES118 metaG | ecosystem: Environmental > Aquatic > Freshwater > Lake | place: USA: Lake Mendota...
AAAAGCCAACCCAACTTAGCCAAGTTCACTGATGTGAACTTTAAAAAAAGCAACAAGTCGACCCTACCCATGGACTTTTTTCTTCGTACTCGAAAAAAAAGTAAAGTCGCACCACTCGATTTCGAATAAAAACCTAAACGCCTTTGCGACTTACAAAGCCTGAACCCAACCAAGCTTACAAAGCCTGAACCAAACCAAGCTTACAAAGCCTGATACAAAGCCTGAATCTAATCACGATCTACACACGGAGCGTTCGTCCTAATAAAAAGTGTCACATTCTAAAAAATGCAGACACCTTTCTGATAAAGCTCCGATGGGATGTCACAGGTCCTTTGTGAGTTCTTTTCTAGGCGGCCATGGAATCAACAGGGAAGTGGTGTTTTTGTAATCTTCAAAACCACTTCTAGATTGCATGTTTCTTTCCAGCAGTGGAATCCCTGAAACTTTCACCAGAAAAAAGGTAATCATCAACGGGCCTATGATTGTGTAAATACCGCCGCTCAGAGGGAGGGCCAGTAAAAACAGGGCCCACCATTGAAGAATTTCACCGAAATAATTAGGATGCCTTGACCAGCCCCACAGTCCCGACCGAATCAACTGGCCTCGATTGATCGGATTTTTTTTAAATTCTTTCAGCTGATAATCGCTGAGAGATTCGATGACGAATCCGACCAACCAAAGAGCGGTCGCCAAAAGACTGAAACCAGTTAAGGATTTATCTTGGCTTCCGAGGATCCAAAGCACAGGGCACACATTGACAATCATCAGAAAACCTTGAAGCACAAAAACTTTTAAGTAGCTTTGAATTTTCCAAGAGTCTTTCCAGTTTTCACGCATTTTTTGATAGCGAATGTCTTCTTGATCATGACTCAAAGTTCGAATGCCCAAATGAAAAAAAAGTCTGAGTGACCAAAGGGTCAATAGGATCAGCGCAAGTCCATCTAATTTTGTGAATTGAAACTGGGGATTTAACCACCACGAAAGAGTCAGTCCCCCAAGACTAGCTAAAAGCATCCCTGGCCCCCAGATCACATCTGCAAAATCATTTCTTTTAAACTTAACAGCTAAGAAAAAAACAAGATGGATCAGCACACCTACAAAAGTCAGAGCCCCCAACAAAACCTGTAACATGACAAAAAATCCCTTCTTGAGACTCTCTCAGTTGGCAAGTCTAGGTCTGGAATGAGGTTTATTTGTGAATAACAACAGCTACCACATGAGGGAATTTTTACTTGTTTTACCAGGCTGTCAAGCTCATCCTATAGGTATGAAATATTCTCTTTTAATTGTCGAGGATGAGCCAGTTTTACGATCATTGCTGGTTGAAATATTAGAAAACCCCGAGCTTAAAATTTCAGAAGCTGAAAATGGAAAAGTAGCTTTTGAGATTTTGAAATCTCAAAGGTTTGATGCTGTTTTAAGCGATATTAAAATGCCTCAAATGGGAGGTCTTGAGCTTCTTCAAGCCATTCGCATAGAGAAAATACTGGTCCCCTTTATCTTGCTCACCGGTCATGTGGACAGAGAAAAAACCTTACAAGCTTTAAAGCTAGGAGCTTTTGATTTCATCGATAAACCTTTCCAGCAAGATCACTTAATAGAAGTGGTTCAAAAAGCCCTTGAAATTGGTTTTGAACTTAATTTTTGGAAAGATGAAATCGAAGCCCTGAGTCATTTAGAAAGTTTGAAATCTGAAAATACAGAAAAACGAATCCACGCCATCGAAAAAGCCATGGGACTGATCGGTCGACAAGTGCACAATCCCAAGAAGAGCTCGACTTGAAAAATTATGATTTTTTGCTCATCGCAAAAGAGCAATCTTGGCGGGACCGATGTGGTGATATCAGTGCTGAGTTCGATTTTACTTTCAAATCTGTGGACTCAGTGGAAGCTTATTGTGATCAAGAATCCGAAATTAAAGAGCCTTTATTTGTTTTGATATCTGCACATAAAGTGGATGCGGAAAGTGAAATTTCTGGCATGGTTCAAGTGGTTCGTCAGATGGCACCCTCGAGCTTTATTTTGGTTGTGATCAGCTCTAAGTTAAATCCCAATGTGGCCACTTTTGTGAAAAAATCAGGTGCCAATGCAGTCCTCATGGAAAATGAATTTTTTATGACGAGTAAGCTTGAATTTATTTCGACACAAAAAATCAAATCCTCCTATTTGCCCGTGAAAGCTCAAGAGTTAACTGAGGGGACTGGGATTCCATTTCCACTTTTTCACTTGTTGCCTTTGAATCGAAAATTTCTACCCGTGATCAGATCTGGTGATGTTTTATCAGCTGATCGCCTTCAGAAGCTTAAGCAGGTCAGTGAAATCTACATCAGAAGAGCGGATGTCGAAGACTATCAAAAGTATATTTCTTCGCAAAATGACAAATCAGCTGAGGGTCTGGCCAAAAGATGTCGGGCCCAGTTTCTCAATCTTTTTTCATCCTATGTGGATTTAGTTTTATTGATTTCAGATCAGTCAGAATCCAGTTCATTTAAGTTGGGTTCGGAATTTTATTTGAAATGTTCTAAGCTCTCCAGTGAGCTCATGACCACTTTAGGTGCCACTGGAAACGCTTGGTCCGTGATTAACAACTCAAGCATCGGTGATTTTGGATCCCTGCAAAGGGCGCCCGCTGTGGCGGCCTATTCAGGTTTGCTCAGTCTTCATTCTGGAATGGGTCAGCCTGTCGAAGTGATGACGGCCTGTTTGTTAAGTGATGTGGGGCTTCTCGAGCTCAATCCTGCCATTACCAAAAAACTGCGAAAAAAAGAACCCTTGGATTCTTTGCATCCAGCCGATCAGAACGACTTCAGAGATCATCCAAATAAAAGTTTAAACTTGGTTTTGTCGCGGAAACTCTCTTTGCCTGAAAATGTGAAAAATATGATTCTGATGAGCCATGAGCGTTTGGATAGAAAAGGCTTCCCCAATCAAGTGATACCCGAAAAAATTACGCTGGAAACCATGATTTTACAAATGTCTGAAATTTTAGACAATCGATCTCAAATCAGAATGGGCCAGGAGCGACCTGATATATCACTTGTTAAAAAGCAGCTCTTCGAAGAGCTCCTTTCAGAAAGTCCTCATTTTAGCCGCCTATTTTTAGAAAAAATCCGCAAATGTTTAGTGGAAATTTAAGTTGAACAGATCAGACTTTAGTTGACCAAGCCAATGGGTGTCAGATATTCGAATGAAAGCAAAATGAAAGATCGAACTCAAAAACTCTTTTTTCTCTGCACAGGGATCCTATCGTTAACGATAGGAATCATCGGCATTTTTGTTCCTTTGCTGCCGACGACTTGTTTTGTTCTACTGGCGGCCTATTGTTTTTCCAAAAGCTCTGACAAACTTTATCAAAGACTCATTCAACACCCCAGGTTTGGCCTGACAATTTTATCATGGCAAAAATACCGAGTGATTCAAGTTCCCATCAAGTGTTGGGCCTCCACAATGATCTCAGTTTCTGCACTGATTATTTGGTTTCAACCCTACACACTCATTCTCAAGGCCACAGTTTCTGTTTTTTTACTGCTGCTCGTTCTTTTTATTTGGTCTTGCCCTCACAAATACCCTGAAGAAAACAAACAAAATTGAATTTTGTATTTCATTTTTTTTGTTTAAGCCTTTTACTTTTTTTATTCCGCATTCAAGAGGCCCTGTTCCACTGGCCTCAGTCGTTTTCAGAAATGAATGTTTTTCTGATCGGGTATCGATTCGATCTCTTAGTTCTTTCTTTTTTACTGATCCCAATTGTATTGCTGCAATTTGTTGTGAATGTCCGACATAAGCTGATTTCCCATTTAACTCGTGGTTATTTGTTTTTCTCGTGGCTGTTTTTTATGGGCCTGTATTTTTTGAATAGCTTTCTTTTTTCAACTTTAAAGGATCGAATTTGGCTTCAAGACTGGGTCAATATCACTCAGCATTTGAAAGCTGCTTTCCAGAATCAGTCCTTGTTTTTTTTAGTTGGACTTTTGATCTTTTCAATCACCGTCTTTGTTTGTGGTTTGCGACAATTGATGTGTCTTAATCAATTTGCACTGAACACACGAAAACGAAGTGTGAGTTTTGCGATGCTCTTGCTGCTGGCTTTTTTCGCCAGAGGTTCTTTAGGTCATGATCATCTGAGAAGAAATGATTGTGACTTTAAATCATCCAGTCGTGTCAGAGCTTTTTGTTTAAATCCAGCGTACACATTTTCGAAATTGAAAAATAATGAATTTTAGAAACTGCCTTCCTTGAGTCCGTTCAAGTGGGGCAGTTTATTTTTTTATCTGTTTCCAAAGAGATTCTTTTTCTTCTAAATCCAATTTCTCAAAATCCAATTTTTTTTCTTGGGCAAGCTTAAGCATTTTGAAGTATCTCGTTTCAAATTTGCGATTGGCTGACCTCAAGACCTGTTCGGGCTCCAGATTCATGTGCCTTGAAAACTGAGCCAAGCTAAACATCAAGTCACCTAATTCCTCAGATATTTTTTCTTGATTTTGATTTTTGATCTCGATTTTGAGCTCTTCAAGCTCTTCAGCCACTTTTTCTAAAACATCGGCGGGTGCCGACCAGTCAAAACCAGCTTTTTGCGTTTTCACTCCGATTTTGTAGGACGCCTGAAGAGCAGGTAAATTGTTTGGCAAACCAAAACCATCAGCCACCTTCTTTTTTTCCAATTTCTTTATTTTTTCCCAATTTTTCCAGACCTCTTCGGATCCACTCACTTTCTGATCCGAAAATACGTGGGGATGGCGACGAACCATTTTTTCGTTTAAATTTTGCAAAACTTGCTGGATATCGAAAGCTTTTCTTTCCCTGGCCAACTGAGCGTGCAAGGCCACCTGAAAAAGCACATCGCCCAATTCATCTTTGAGGGATTCATCATCCCGGGTTTCGATGGCCTCGATCAGCTCGTAGGTTTCCTCTAGGCAGTAGGGGGCCAATGTTTGATGGTTTTGTTCAAGATCCCAAGGGCAGCCCTCTGGGCCACGCAAAGCTTGCACAAGCTCGATCAGAGCTTCAAATGAATTGAGATGGAGTGGTGGTTTTGGCATTTCCACATGCAACAAGATTCACGTCTTGAAGTCAAATCAGATTGACTGCAAGACCCGTTCAGTTCAACTTTAAAATCTGCTATGAAGATCAATGTGATTAACCAAGCCAAAGTTCCTAGTCTTCAGATTCAATTTCTGAAGTCATGGTGTCAAAAAATTCAAAAAGAATTAAAAACTCGAGGGTTCAGTAAAAGTCTTCAAAACAAAAATTTAACAGTCGTGTTCTTAGAATCTGCAGCTGCAAAAAAAATTAATCTTCAATTTAGAAAACGCAACTATGCAACTGATATCCTTAGTTTTGAATCCTTTGATAGTTCTTCACTTGGAGAACTTGTTCTTTGTTGGCCTGTGTTGAAAAAACAAGCTGTAAAACACGGCCATTCCACCAAAATTGAATTGGGTTATATGGCTCTTCACGGAATTTTGCATCTTCTGGGGTTTGAGCACGAGGAAAACGAAGCTGAAGCGATTGAAATGTTCCGGTTGCAAGATCAGATTTTTAAAGATATTTCTATTCAATATGTCAATCGCAGCCGATCTCCATCTGGTCAAAAGAAAAATCCTCGATCTCGAACAGCTCGCAGCTGAGATTCGGAGGTATCTTTGACTTACCAGGTAAAACAAAGCGTTTAGAAGAGCTGGCTCTGCAAGCCGAAAATCCTGCCATTTGGTCAAAGCCCCTCGAGATGCAAAAAATGAACAAAGAAAAAGCTTTGGTCACAAAAGCACTTGATGAATGGAAAGCCTTTCATTCTAAACTCGAAGACTCAAAAGTCCTGCTTGAAATGGCCCAAGAGATGGACGATGAAAGTTCCTTCTTCGAGGTCAAGTCTGAACTGGCATTGTGTGAGTCCCTTGGCAAAACTTTAGAGCTCCAGCGTGTCCTGAGCGGGGAATTAGACGCGAATTCTGCCTATTTATCGATCAATTCTGGCGCCGGTGGCACCGAGGCCTGTGACTGGGCAGAAATGCTGTATCGCATGTACATGCGATACTCAGAAAAACAAGGTTTCAAAGTTTCAGAACTCGAAAGAACTGACGGTGAAGGTGCGGGGATTAAATCAGCAACTCTGCTGATCGAAGGACCCTATGCTTACGGATATTTAAAAGCTGAAAGTGGAGTTCACCGGCTTGTTCGGATTTCGCCTTATGATTCAAACGCCAGAAGGCATACTTCTTTTGCTTCAGTTTTTTCGTGGGCTGAAGTGGATGATGATATTAAAATTGAAATCAAAGCAGATGATTTGAAAGTGGAAACCTACAGATCAAGTGGGGCCGGCGGACAGCACGTCAATAAAACTGATTCTGCCGTTCGAATGTATCACTTGCCTTCGGGTATTATCGTGCAATGTCAGGTGGAAAGATCGCAAATTCAAAACCGTGAAAAAGCTTTGAAGATGTTAAAAGCCGCTTTGTATGAAAAGGAAGTGGAAAAAAGAAACGCAGAAAAAGACGCGATGAATTCCACGAAAAAAGCCAACGAGTGGGGTTCGCAAATTCGATCCTACGTCATGCATCCCTATCAACTTGTGAAAGACCACAGAACCGATCATGAAACCAATCAAGTTCATGATGTGATGGACGGACATATTTCAGAATTTATTATGTCATTTCTAAAATCCAAAGCCCATGATGCAGAGCCTGGCCTGAATCAATGAACTTAAAAATAGAGTGGACTTTGATACGCAGATTCTTCTGGAATCAAGAAGCACTTTCCACTCGGTCCAGCCTTTTTGCCATGCTTGGAATTGCCCTGGGTGTCTCAGTCTTGTATGTGGCTTTGTCGGTGATGTCAGGATTCGAGAAAACATTGAAGCAATCTTTGATGGATGTTCGAGGTCATTTGACCGTTGTGAAAAGAACAGGTCAGCAGGATCCCTGGCAGGAACTTTTTAAAAAAGTGAAGGATTTGGATTCAAGAATTTTAAACGGCACTCCTTTTTTAAGCCTCGAGGGTGTCACGGCAACTCAAGGTATTGTGCAAGGTGTGCTGATTCAGGGATTGGATGAAGAAACTTTCGATGATGTGATCAAACTTCGCGATCGTTTGATTCAAGGAAAAATCGATATTTCTAAAAATGAAGAGGGTGTTTCAGGAGCACTGATTGGGACCGATCTGGCTGATAGAATGGGAAAAACCATTGGGGATAAAATCAGTGTGGTTGTGCCCAGGTTTGGTGATCTGGACACCTCGGGATATCGAAGATCTGTTGGGCAATTTGAAATCCGCGGAATTTTAGATCTCGGAAAATTTGAATGGAACGAGCGCCTCGTCGTTATCCGACTTCCAGAGGCTCAAAAATTAGGAGAAGTTAAGAATCGTTACGCAGGTATTATGCTCACTGTGGAAGATCCAGAAATGGCCGAATCCATGTCCACAGAGCTCGTGGCCCAGTTAGGGGCCCCACACTGGGTCAGGGACTGGAAATCCGAACATGAAAACACTTTTGCAGCTGTTCAGATCGAGCGTCGAATTATTTTTTTCGTCGTGTTTATTATTCTCATTGTGGCGGCCTTTTCATTAGCCTCAAACTTGCTGCTTCAAACATTGCAAAAGTCCTCTGAAATTGCAGTTCTAAAATCTCTGGGTATGACACGTTTTCAGGTGATTCGATTGTTTCTAATGCAAGGTTTGTTTTTAGGATTATCAGGAATTGCCCTGGGTTTTTTATTAGGTGGAGTGTCGAGGTGGATTCTTACCATTTATCAATCCCATTGGGGTTTGATCGCAGGATCTGTTTACAAAGTCAGTCACATTGATCTCAGTGTGAGGTCCATTGATTTGTTTTGGATTGCTTCAAGCACTTTGCTCGTCAGTGTGGTTTCGGGATTTGTGCCAGCGTTTCGGGCCGCACAAAAACTTCCAGGAGAAGGTCTTAAATATGAATAGTCACTCACCGCTTCTAGAGGCCACGAATTTAACTAAAAGTTATAACAGAGAAGGAACCCAGCTTGATATTCTGAAGGGTGTTTCGATTGAGATCGAAAAAGGAGAATCGGTTTGCATCATGGGAGCTTCCGGTGCAGGTAAAAGTACACTTTTGCAGATTCTTGGAACTTTGGATAAGGCAGACTCAGGGAACCTGAGCTTCCAGGGGACATCGCTCATAGAAAAAGAGGATGAAGAGATCTCAAAATTCAGAGCCGATAAATTAGGTTTTATTTTTCAGTTTCATCATTTGCTGAATGAATTTAATGTGCTTGAAAATGTTCTGATGCCCTTTTGGATTCGTGGTTTGCCAGCCAATCAGGCTTACGCTTTGCAGCTGCTGGAAAAGATCGGAATGAGTTCCCGAATTCATCATTATCCAACACAGCTCTCGGGCGGCGAGTGTCAGCGAGTGGCCTTGGCCAGGGCACTGGTTAAAAAACCAGCTTTGATTTTAGCAGATGAGCCCACCGGAAATTTAGACAGTCAAAACGGACTTTTGATTCAGCAATTGCTTTTTGATTTACAAAAAGAAACCCAAAGTGCTTTGATCGTGGTGACCCACGATGAAAATATGGCGCGAAGGTTTTCAAAAAAAATGAAATTGCATGATGGCCATTGGGTTCGTTGACGGATCTGTATTTCTTAGATAGGATTCCCACGTTACATAGTTAAGTTCTCGAAAGGACTTGTAATTTTAATGATTGCTCAAGCTCCAAAAGTCCTTCTCATTGCTTTTATTTTAAGCCTCATGCTGCTGACACCGAACTCTTTTGCGCAAAACGTTAAAAAAAGTCCTAAGTCCAATGAAAAACAAACGCTTGATGTTGCGCAGGTTGGAAAAATCACAGCTCTTGAAGTGCAAGGGCAGAAGCGTCTTGAAAAGGATGCAGTTCTGGGAAAAGTTTCCTCACAGGCCGGGCAGCTCATGAATCGCGAGACCGTTCGAGCCGACATTTTAGCCCTTTTCGAAACAGGATATTTTGAATCCGTTGATGTGACCTTTGATAAAGGTGTTTTGAAATACATCGTGCAAGAAAAGCCCGTGCTGGCAGATCTGACTTTCGAAGGAAATAAAGAGTTAAAAGCGGAAGAGCTTCAAGAAGCCTCGGGATACAAAACTTTCGAGATTTTTAATCAAGGAAAGCTAAAAGAATCCATGGATAAAATGCTGAAGCTTTACGAAGATAAAGGCTTTTATCTTGTTAAGATTGAGCCTAAAATCACCCAAGCCCCATCCTCTGATCGGGTCAGTCTTGGTTTTACGATCACTGAGAATGAAAAAGTGCGTGTGAAAACCATTCATTTTATTGGAAATCAAAAGTTATCAGATGAATACCTAAAAGGTAGATTGGCCACTCAAGAAGAAGGATACTTTACAGCGATCAGCGGATCGGGACAATTTAAACAAGACGCCTTCGAGCGCGACACTCAAATCTTAAGATTTTTATATTACAACTTAGGATATGTAAAAGCCCGGGTGGATCGTCCCACTGTGGCGCTGACGCCGGATCGCTTAGGATTGTACATCACCTTTCGGGTTGATGAGGGTGAGCAGTACAAAGTGGGTGAAGTGGATTTCGCAGGAGATCTGCTTTTCCCCACCGAGAAGTTAAAAGAAACGGCCAAAATTGATGACTCAGAAATTTTTGCTTATGATCAACTTCAAAAAGATCTCAGTGAGCTTCAAGCTTTGTACGGTGACTTGGGATATGCTTATGCCAATGTGATTCCAAGAAACAAGTTTAATGATAAGGACAAAATCGTCGATCTGGTCTTTGAATTTGATAAGGGTAACAAAGTTAAATTCGGTCGAATCAACGTCACCGGTAACACAAAAACCCGAGATAAAGTCCTTCGTCGGGAATTGAAAATCTTCGAAGGTGAGTTATATCACGAAACCAAGCGTCGTCAGTCTTTGGAAAATATCCAGCGACTTGGATTTTTTGAAGAAGTGAATTTTAGAACGTCCACGCCGCTGAATGATCCAGATTTGATGGATATTGAAATCGTCGTCAAAGAAAGAAATACCGGTCAAATTCAAGTGGGGGCTGGTTACAGCACGGCCACAGGACTTGCGTTGCAGGGCTCTGTTCAGCAAACTAATTTTCGGGGTCTTGGTCAAAATTTAGGTGTGTCGTTGCAGCTTTCTGACCAGTACAGTCAGTACGATATCAGCTTCACCGAACCTTACTACAAGGATACAGATTGGTCTGTGGGTGGTCGGGTTTTTAGAAACGAAACCTCAGGCAGGCTTGATTACGATGAAAACAAAACCGGTGCAGGTGTTTTTGCAAGTTACCCCATTGCTGAATTTTTGCGAGCCGGTGTGAATTACACTTATTCGGCAGCCAGGCTTAAGGAAGTGAAAGATGGCAATAACGTTCCTCTAACTGATGATCTTCTGTTCCCCCTTGAAACCGCCAGCGGTGATGCGGGACTTGTTGGGGTTTCGCTTGAATATGACACTCGAAATGATCGATTCAGGCCTAACAAAGGTATTTTTTCAAGAATTGCTTACTCTCACTCGGGGTTTTTGGGTGGAAATCTGAACTATTATAAAGCCAGCGCGGATTACAAATTCTTTAGAAACTTATTTTGGGACGTCACCTGGAGAAACAATTTAGCCTACGCTCGAATTGAAAGCACCGAAGACGGCAAAGCCGCCCCCTTTAATGAGCTTTATGTTTTGGGGGGTCCTTACACGCTTCGTGGTTACAGATTTTCCACTGTGGGCCTTAGAAAGTTTTCTCAAAAGTTATCGGATCGATTCCAACTGGCTCCACCAGCGGGAAGCGGACTTTCAAAGGCAGAGGCCGACATACGGGCCAACCGCGTGTTCGGCGGAGAGCAACAACTTCTGTACCAAACAGAACTCATGTTCCCTTTGATTCGCGAAGCTGAAATGTACGGCGTCGCTTTTTATGATATTGGTGCCGCAGATGATGAATTGAATAGTAATAAGTTTTTCTCGGACTGGGGCTTTGGTATTCGTTGGTTTTCTCCTCTTGGCCCGTTGCGTTTCGAATGGGGGTTCCCAATCGATCGTGATCGCGTATATCATGAAGCTTCAGTATTTGAATTTTCAATTGGGACACCCTTTTGATATTGCATAATTTATGAGGAGAACTTCTATGACATCACTACTTTTGACACTCACATTGGCATCAAGCCTCGTCTTTGCGGCGGATATGAAAATTGGTATCGTGGATATGCAAAAAGCCATTCAATCCACAGCAGCTGGGAAAAAAGCAAAAACAGAACTTGAAACAGAATTTGAAAAAAGAAAAAAAGAGCTTCAGAAAAAAGAAGCGGATCTGAAGAAAATGAATGACGATTTGGAAAAGAAAAAGTCAGTCATGTCTGAAGAAGTGATGGGCCGTAAGCAAGCTGAGCTTCAAGAAGAGATGATGAAATACCGTGAAGTTTTGACGAAAAATCAGAGCGAAATTCAAAAAAAAGAACGGGACTTGACTCAGCCAATTTTAGAAAAAATGCGTAAGACAATTTCTGAAGTGGCAAAAGAAGGTGGATACACTTACATCTTAGAAAATTCGCCGGTGGTTCTTTTCGCTGACAGT
>Ga0164293_10004798_pt1 | contig 11547 bp, 8 predicted proteins | sample GEODES118metaG_FD_111487 | JGI IMG/M metagenome (GOLD analysis project Ga0164293, IMG submission 111487) | Eutrophic lake water microbial communities from Lake Mendota, Wisconsin, USA - GEODES118 metaG | ecosystem: Environmental > Aquatic > Freshwater > Lake | place: USA: Lake Mendota, Wisconsin...
ATAACCTTCCAGTCGGCTGATCGATGAGCGGATCGCGTCGGCAGGGATGCGGGCCGCCGCCTTGCGGCTCGTGCTGTTGGAGGGGCCCGCTGTCGGTTCGTCCGCGATCAGTTTGACGGCTTTAGGTAAACCCTCGACCTTGGCCTCCATCCCTTTCGTCTCGCCCCATTGCCTCAGGACGTCGGCGGCGATCAACAAGCCGGATCCGGCGGCCAAGCAAGTCGAAAGGCTGAGCTGGTTCGTGTTTTGCGCGACGTTCGCGTTGCCGGTGGGGTTTTGCGGCTTGTAGGTCCAGAACCCGCTAGGGTCTTGCACCCGAACGATCCAATTGATCAGCTTACCGACGCGATCGAAGTCGATGTCGAACCCGGCCCGATCGAGCGTCCACATCGCCAAGGTCACGTACTGGACCTGCGACGAGTCGCCGTGTGGTTCGCCGTGGTAGCCATAACCGCCATGGCTCATCTGTTCCGACAGGAGCGCTTCGCCGAGCATCTTCAGGTCGTCGGCATGGGCGCTGGGGTCGACCTCAGCGAGCAGCATGATCGCGACACTCATCTCGTAAGTCGATTTGTGCCCGTGGTTTCGTTTGGCTTGGACTTCGGCCCGGATCTGTTTGGCGTAATTGAGCGCATTTTTCAGACCGATTTTGACCAGTGGCGATTCGGGGTCGCCCACCGCCTTGAGGTGCGCGTAGGCGATCAGCATCGGTTGCCCTTCGGGTGCCCCCCAATTCTTTTGCTGGAGGGCTTCTTCTGGGAGGCCATCGAGGTAGGCGATGCCGCGATCGACCATGGCCCTGACCTGAGGGTCGTCGGGGGTGTAGGCCGATGCGATCGGGGCTGTGACGGTCAAAGCTGTCGAAGACAGCCACACCAGCCACCCGGCCACCAGCGGTGCCAGGCAGGTCCGTCCGTTTCGGTCAAAACGTTGAATTTGCAAAGGAAAACCCTCGTGAACTTCGCCTCGAAACCGCCCCTGGAGTTTAGCGTTCCCCCGGGACGATCACAACTTCGGCGGCATCGCAAGGCTCGCCGGGCTTCTGGCAGGGGGCCGTGGCGATTACGATTCGGATAACGTCGGGCGGCGGATGCGCCCCCTCGTCCACAACACCAACCGCGATCGTTTTCGGGAAGCCGAATTTGCAGACCGAACCGGCGGCGCCGCACGCCCTCCCTACCACCCCTCCCGGCGATTCGAAGATCTGCTGGGAAGACGCGACGTGTGCCGTTTGTGGCGAGTCGGCCGCGACCTTCGTCATCGAAGTGAAGCGGTTGATCTATGACCGTGCGGGGTCGGCAAGGATCGTCCGTTGCCGGCGGTGTGGCCACTTGTACCAAAGTCCCCGTCCGACCCGCGAAACGATCGGGGTTTGCTACCCTGCCGACTACGGCCCGCATGCCGCGGCGCCAGTCGCATCCCGGTCGACCGGCGACTCGGCGGCCCCCCAGACGAATCGTCCCTGGTACCTGTCGCGATCGGTACGGGGAGTCCCCGGGCTTCGCCGTTTTTATCACTGGTTGTCCGATCGGTCCGGGTCGCCGCTCCCCGTGCCCCCGCGGGCCGGGGCATCGGCGCTGGAACTCGGTTGTGGCGCGGGGGGCTATCTCGACCGGCTTCGCGAGGCGGGGTGGCAGGTCGAAGGGGTCGAGCCTGCTGATGCCCCGGCCGCCCGCTGTCGAGACCGCGGGTTGTCGGTCCGAACGGGGGGCGTCGAGACGGCGGTGTTGGACCCCGAGTCCTTCGATCTCGTTGTGGCGTGGATGGTCATCGAACATTTACACGACCCGGCGGCGGCGCTGCGACAGATCCGCACCTGGCTGCGTCCCGGCGGGACGCTGATGATCAGCGTCCCGATCGTCAAGCGGTGGGAGGTCGCCACTTTCGGTTCGGTCCACTACATCCTCAACGAGCCGACCCACCTGCAGCATTTCTCAAGATCGGGCATCGAGAGCGTGCTCCGAGACAATGGGTTTCGGATCGATAGCTTGCGATACCAGGAAAATCTTTACAACCACATCGGTGCGATCGGGATCTGGATGCGACATCGCTTTTCCGGCCGCAGGCTGGGTGCGAGGTTGCTGAGTTTTCTCGACGACCCGTCGATGTGGGGCCGTTTGGCCTTAGCGATCCCGGCGAAGCTGATGGCGGCGCTGGGCCAGACGGGACGGGCCACCATCGTCGCCTCGAAATCGATGACCGACATGCCAATCCGAAAGGGGCGACGCGAACCATGAGTGACGGTTTTTCGATCTTGGTGACCGGCGGCGCCGGTTTCATGGGGTCCCACGTCGTCGATGCGATCCTAGGGGTCAGCCGTTGGGACCGGGCGAGGGTCGTGGTCGTCGATGACCTGTCAGGGGGCGCTCGGGAGAACGTCGCGGATCACCCACGCGTCGAGTTCGTGCGCGGCGACATCGGCGATCCCGAGTTGGTCTCGCGGCTCTTCGCCAAACATCGCTTCCGTTTCGTCTATCACCTGGCGGCCTATGCGGCGGAGGGATTGAGCCATTTCATTCGGCATTTCAATTACTCCAACAACCTCTTGGGTAGCGTCCGGCTGATCAACGCGGCGGTGAATCACCGCTGCGAATGTTTCGTATTCACCAGTTCGATCGCCGTTTACGGTCATGGCCGACCGCCGCTGCGTGAAGACCTGCCGCCCGTCCCTGCCGATCCGTATGGGATCGCCAAGTATGCCGTCGAACTCGACCTAGCCGCGGCCTTCGAGACGCACCGTTTACCCTTCGTTATTTTTCGGCCCCACAACGTGTATGGGCCGCGTCAAAATCTCGCCGACAAGTACCGCAATGTCGTCGGCATCTTTATGAACCGATTGCTTCGTGGGGAACCGATGCCGATCTTTGGTGACGGGACCCAGCAGCGGGCATTCACCTACATCGGCGACATCGCGGATGCGATCGCCCGCAGCCCGCTGAACCCGAAGGCGATCAACGGGACCTTTAATCTCGGTTCCGATGACGCGTGTGACGTGAATCACCTAGCCGATCTGGTCGCGGCGGCCTTGGGGTTACCCGCCAATAAAACCTACCTGCCGGCGCGGAACGAGGTCCATGTTGCGTATGCCGATCATGCCCGTGCAGCGGCCGCGTTCCCGGAGATCGCGCACACGCCGCTGACAGAAGGGCTCGCCACGATGGCAGCATGGGCGCGAGGGGCCAAGCTCGCCCCTTCCCGTTCGTTCGAACCGATCGAGATCGAAGCGGGGCTGCCACCTTCCTGGCGGGCTTGACCCGATCGGCTGTCGGCAGGTCGTTACGCGTCGCAGGCCCTTCGGACCGTTTGCCCGACCGCTTCCAACCAGCGTGGCAAATTGACCTCCAGGCTGTATCGCCCCAGCACCGTCTGACGCGCCGCGGTCCCCATCTGTTGCCGCCGCTGCGGCGAAGCGAGCAGTTCCGCAAGCGCGGTCTCCCACTCGCTGGCTGTCGATGCCAAGAAGCCGTCGATCCCCTGGGAAATGATGTCCGCGTTGACACCGACGGGAGATGCGACCCCCGGGATGCCGATCGCCATGTATTGCAACAACTTCAGGCCGCACTTGTAGCGGCTCCACGGGTCGTCGCTCAGCGGCATCACCCCGATATCGAATTCCAGGATATCGGTCGATTCGCTCTCGGGCTTCCACGGCCGGAACCGGACATTGACCCCTTCCAGCGGCAATTCGTCGAGCATCCCGCGGTCCCCCGCGATCACCTGGAATTCGAAATCGTGCCGTGCCGCCAACGACCTTAACGGACCGGCGATTTCGCGCAAGTAGGCGATGTTACCGCTGGTTCCCATCCAACCGATGACCGGTCGCCCGCCGGTTGCCCGCGCGGAGTCGCTCGGGGGCGTGACGGGCCGAGGTTGGTAATCTGACGTGTCGATGCAAGTCGGGATGATCACCACGTTGCGATTCACGGCCGAGGCCCATTCGGCCAAGAGCCTATTGCCGGCCACCACCAGGTCGGCCATATCGAGGAGTTGCCGAAACTTCTCTGGGAATTTCAAGAAGACCCCGTCGTCGATGTCGAGCACCAGAGTCCGCGCGACCCGTCGCAGAGCCGCCTCGACATCATAGGACGCATTGTCGAACAGTTCGCGTTCTAGAATGACCGCGTCGTAACCGCCCCAGCGGGCCCGCAGGACGTCGCGTCGACGGAGCAACCGCTTCAGCCACTGACTGGGGCGAAAACCGATCTTCGGGAAATGGTCGTACTTCTCCGGGAAACTGTGCGAGACGTGGCAGGTGTGACCCTGCTCCCGCAAGCGTGTGGCCAGCGGAAGCATCCGAAATCGGGTGCTCGGGACGTGTGCCCCCGAGGTCAGGAAAAGGAACTTCACGCCGACACCTGCGGGTTAGGGGCGTTGTCGTTGGCGGATGATCCCGGGGCACCTGATCCCGGGTCACCTGATCCCGGGTCACCAGGGGTCGGTTCGTGTTGCTGCTGGGCGCGAAAATTCCACCACACCAGCGACCACAGCGGGAGATAAAACAGCATGATCATGCCGAGATAAGCGATCGCCACCCCCAACGCGCCAAAGCCGCGGCCGAGCCACCAGAAAGAGAGCAGGCTCAGCACCGCCCCGACCGCCGCGATCGCCAGGTGTGGCGATTTCTTGTGCGCATGGATGTAGATCCATTGGCTCTCCGGGATCACCAAGGCGACGATCGCGATCGCGAAGAGCGCTGTCGGGAGCGTTGGCAACATCCGGTCATAAAGCGGCAATCCGAACCGATTCATCACCCCGATCAGAACGACGAACGCGATCGCGCCGCAGGCCAAGATGGAAAGCGAGATCCGCAGCAGCCGAAAGTAGATCCGGTCAAGCTCCGCGAATTGGCCCTGCGAAACGAGCACCCCCAGCTTCATCGTTCGCGTCCTGATCCAGGACATGCAGGCCGCTTGCAACGTCGTCAGGATCTGCCAGGTCATGCCGAGTTGCCCCGCCACGACCTCGCCGTGGTAATAAAAGACGACCGGGTTGATCAGGAAGGTGTTGGCGAACCCCAACAGGCCGCGGACCCCGACCCGCCACTGAAATGGCCAGATCTCTTTCCGCCAATCGACCTGCGGGCCGCCCGAAGCGGCGAGGATCGAATGGAAGAACGTCCGATGCCGAATGGTGACCCAAGCCGATTCGCAAATCAGCCGCGTCGCCGCCGCCGCCACCGTTACCCAGAGGGAGGCGCCCGACAGCATCAAGGCCCAGGCCGCGAAGTTCCCGAGGATCCCGCGGAGGAACTGCAAGTGATAGACACTCTTGACCTGACCGCATCCCTCCAGAATCGCCAGGCACGGGGTCGTCAGGAAATTGATCGACGTGACGGTGACCAGCGCCAGCCAGGGCAAACGCCAGGAGACCTCGGCCGCCGTTTGGCCTCGCGAAAGGACCGCCAACCCGAACCCGCCGACCACGATCAAAAAGAGCACTGCGACCATGCCGTATCCGAAAATCGCCCCTCGCAGCAGGCTTGCCAGACGATTTCCCGCATCGTCCTGATGCCCGACCGTCACCGAACCACCTTTCTTTCCCCATTCGTGGCTGGCGAAATTGACCAGCACCGATTGCAAAGAGAAGTCGAACACCGTCTGCAGGGCGAGGATGCTCCAAAAGGTGTAGTAGTACCCCTGAACGGCCTTCGAAAAGTACTGACCGATGAGGATGATGGTGATCGGCCCAGCCAGGAATTGCCAAGCGAGCGAGGCCATCGCGAAAAAAACCGCTTGGTCGACTTCCAGCCGGTTCAACATCCGCCGGGGCCAGGACCGAACGGGTCCGCTTGCGACGTCCGAGGGGGGCGTGGGGAGTGGGCTTTGGTCCGAGGGGTTCAAAGGGATCACCAGCCCGAGTCGCCAACGGCGGATCGAATGATTGTGACGGCGAGACGTTGAGGGGTTCGATGCGGGAGCATTGCGTACGTCCTGATTATAGTTCCCCAAGGGGTGAGGTTGGATGCGATGTCCCCTTTAAAAACGAAAAACGGTCCGGCAGGTTTTCACCCGCCGGACCGCTTTCGTTTTAGGTCACGTCTCGAAGGTTACAGCCTTCGCTAAACCGCTAGCCCGAGGGCTTAGCGGACGTAGCGAGCACTGGCCTGAACGACACGACTCTTGGTCTTGATCGAGGCGCTCGGATCGACAACCGGGGCCGGAGCGGCCTGAGTTTCGACATGAGCCGGAGCCGAAACTGGTTCGGCAACGGGGACCACGGTCCCGCCACATTCGCATCCGGCGGCGGTGTCACAAGCCGCATCGCAGCTCGATCCATGAAGCCCGCCGAACAACTTCTTCAGGAGGCCAGGCCGCTTGATCTTCGGCAGGCACCCGCTGTCACAGCCGCTGTCGCAACCCGACAACGCGCCGCAGATCCCTTCGCTGCCGCAGGCGGGCTCAGCCGCACCGCCACAAGCCGAATCACAGCCGGCACCATGCTTGCCGAACAACTTGGTCAGCAGGCCTGCCTTGGGCAGGCAGCCGGCCGAGTCGCACCCGGAGTTTTCGCAACCGCAAGCCGGTGCACCGCCGTTGTCGCAAACCGCGTTTTCGCAACCGCAAGAAGCGCCCTTGCCGAGCAGCCCACAGCCGCCACCGAGCAGGCCACATCCTTCAGCCCCGCAAGCGGGTTCGCCGCTGCCGTTGTCACAAGTCGCCGATTCGCACCCACAAGCCGGGGCTTCACAGCCACAGCTCGCGCCGCCACCGAGCAACCCGCAACCCTTCTTGCCGAGTCCGCCGAGCAAGCCGCAGCCTGCCGAAGCGGTTTCACATCCGCAAGCCGGATCGACAACAGGCGTGTCACAGCAAGCCGTGTCGCAGCCGCAGCCCTTGCTGCCGAGCATGCGATCCAACAAGTCGAAACCATAACTCTGGGTCGACATCAGACAGCCAAAGGCCATCGTCAAACTTAAGGTAATCCGTTTCATGAAGCCACGTCTCCCTGTCGCTCATGCGTTGGTTGATTTCGCGGAATCCAAAGCCCATCCGTCGAGACTCAACGTCGCGAGGGTGAACTGGGGCCTGGTCGGCGGACGAAGTCGCCGTCGATCAAGCCCTTGAAGTTCATGGGGCACAACGCGAACCGGATGCGGGAATCCGATCCGCTGACTTCGTTCTGCTCCCAATCACCCTCGCTCGCTGAAACCGACCACCCTCCAAGGTGTTGACGGTCGGCTCGTTGCCCGCCCGCCTGCGTCTGGTTTCTCAAACTTTGGGTTCCAACAAGGCCCAGGATTCCCTCACCAGGGCCTTTTCTTTGTGACCGATTCGGCACCTGACGCTCCGAGCGTCAGGTCTCTTCGTCGGCCGCAAATTTCATCGGCAAGCGCCGCCGTTGCATTGAGCAATACGAGCGATTTTCGCAAGCTTGTAAACCTTTGACGGCTACGCAAAATCGGCCTGATAAGGGGACTTTTTGGATCGGCTAAAGGCCTCCGTCGTCCCGTCCGCGCCGAACCCATTTCTGGTGCCCGGACACGCCCCCTAGGCCGGAAAGTTTCCCCAGATATCCTGGGTTATTGGCATTTGCCGAGTCGCCACACGTCCCTCGGGTCACCCTCACCCACGCGTCCATTTCCTCTCAACTTTGAGCACGCGGTTCGAATCGAACCCGAAATCCCTGACGAAAATACCAGGGCCGAAGGAAAAGGGGATGACCTCCAGGCCCCCAACGGCTTCTCCCTGGCCTGTCCCTATCGAATAGCCCGTCCCTTTCGAATGACCACTTTTGATTCGCCCCGGCTTTTCTAGTTTGCGGCTTTGCGGGATGATGCCCAGCCTCCCCTCTACCTCGGATTCGCTCGTTCGACCCGCCGAAACGCAATGCCAGCAACCGCCGAGATCGTCGATCTGCCAACGCTCCCGGGGGTCCCCTGCCCCTGCGGCACGGCCCGCCGCGCCTTCGCCGAGCGGCCTGATTTGCCAGCCACGGTGCACCTGACGCAGATCACCCGCGACGCCGCGGTCCATTACCACCGTCGACAGACGGAAGTTTACGTCGTGCTGAGTTGTGACGAGGGTGCGGCGATCGAGCTCGACGGCAAGGCCCACCCGGTCCGGCCGCATGCCGCCATCTTGATCCCGCCGGGCGTTCGTCATCGCGGCCTCGGGGAGATGACGGTGTTGATTTACTGCACCCCGAAATTTGACCCCCAGGACGAGTTTTTTGACTGAACATGGTCATCCATCCGATCGATTTTGAGCGGCCCGGCAAGCAACAGGGTTTCTTGAGGGTTCCCTATTCGCACAACCTTGGCGGCTGGGCCAACGTGATGATCCCGATCACCTGTGTGGTCGGCGGCGATGGTCCCACCGCGCTGGTTTTGGGAGGGAATCACGGGGACGAGTACCAGGGTCAGATCGCCGCGATGAGGCTCGCTCGGGAACTGCGACCGGAGGCCGTGGCGGGGCGGGTGATTTTGATCCCATCGCTCAATTATCCCGCCGCACAAGCCTCGACCCGCCTTTCGCCGCTCGATGGCATGAACCTCAATCGAGCCTTCCCGGGCGAGGCCGAGGGCCCGGTCACGAGCCAGATCGCCCATTTCCTGACGACCGTCCTGTTCCCCTTGAGCGATATCGTGATCGATATCCATTCCGGGGGTCGGAGCATCGAATTTGTCCCCTGTTCGCACATGCATGTCGTCCCCGATACCGACCAGCGTCGTCAAATGTTGGCGGCGATGCTCGCGTGGAACACCGATTTTTCGTTCCTTTACACCGACATCGCCGGAACGGGGCTACTGCCGGTCGAGGCCGAAAGTCAAGGGAAGTTGGTGATCACGACCGAGCTCGGGGGTGGCGAGGCGATCCCCCGGCACGTCCATCGCATCGCTCAGGAAGGGCTCCGAAACGTGTTGATCCATACCGGTGTCCTCCACGGGACGGCGGTGACCCGCGAAGGGCTGGGGCTGCCGCCCGCGATCCTGACCGCGGCCCTGAAGAGCGATAATTACCTGTTGGCCCCCGAGTCGGGGATCTTTGAGGTGGCGGTCGAGCTCGGTGAGCGAGTCGCCCGCGACCAACCGGTCGGCTACATTCATCATCTCGAACGCCCCGACCGCGAGCCGTTGGTGATCCATTCGCCGACCTCGGGGTTCCTGATCTGCATGCGGGCCCCGTGCCTGACCCGTCAGGGGGATTGCGTCGCGGTCGTCGCCGAAGAGGTCGACCCGTCGCGGCTTCGCGAGCCAGGGCCGGTCGACTTGGCAAGGATCTTGAAATGAAGTTCGGTCCACGCGACCACGCAAGGGAGGATCGTCCTGACCCTGCCCGACGCGATCGCCCCGGAGAGCCCACAGTTTTGCGACCACGGTTTTCCCGCCCCATTCCCGCGCACCCATCTCCTCGTCAGGGGTCCAACCGCCGATGCCTCGAATCCTGATCGCCGAATGCAAGCAGGAAGTTTCGACATTCAACCCCCACCTCAGCGGGTATGACGACTTCGGGATCCGTCGCGGTGCCGATTTGGTCCGCTACCATCGCGGCGTTCGGAACGAGGTCGGAGGGGCATTGTCCGTATTCGATAGTATGGGGGTCGAAGTCGTCCCGACCTATTCCGCGTTCTTCATCACTTCGGGGGGGACGCTCGCCGAGCCCGATTGGCAACGGATCGCCAGCGAGTTGCTCGGGTCGGTCCGCGACGCCTTCACGCGCGCCGCGGCGACGGGGGAACCGATCGATGGGATCTATTTCTGCATGCACGGCGCGATGGCGAGCGAGCGTGAGATTGATCCCGAAGGGTATTTGCTGCATGAGCTTCGCCGGATCGTCGGCGAGTCGCTCCCGATCGTGGCTTCGTTTGACCTGCACGGGATTTTGACCGACCGGATCCTGCGACACACCGACGCGATCGTCGCTTACCACACCTACCCGCATGTCGATTTCTTTGAGACCGGCCAGCGGGCGGCGCGACTGTTGATGCGGGTCGTTGCGGGCGAGGTCCGCCCGGTGACGGCGAAGGTTTCGATCCCTGCGCTCGTCCGGGGTGACGAGCTGATCACCGCGACCGGCAAGTTCGGTGAAGCGATCCGAATCGCGCAAGAGGCCGAGACGTCGACACCGGGACTTTCCGCGGGGATGTTCATCGGCAACCCGTTCACTGACGTCCCCGACCTGCGATGTTACGGCTTTGTCGTCAGCGACAACGATGCCCCGTGGGCCGAGCGTGAGGCCCTCCGGATCGCCAATAACTTTTGGTCGAACCACGAGTCGATGCGGGTCCCGCTGGTTAGCCTTGCCGAGCTGTCATCGCGACTGCTCGCCGGGGTCCCCGGCACGACGGCGATCGTCGATGCGGCCGACGCGACGAGTTCGGGCGCTTCGGGTGACAGCAACGCGGTGTTGCAAGAATTGCTCCGCGTCGGCTACCGCGGCCGGACGCTGTTGCCGATCGTCGACGCCGCTGCCGTCGCGCACGCCTTTGCGGCTGGGGTCGGGGCGACGATCACGACGATGCTCGGCGGGACGCTCGACCCCTGGCGATTCGACCCGATCCCGGTGACGGCTAAGGTCCGGATGCTCGCCGATGGCGATTTCCGCAGCGAATCTTTCGGCGAGCGATGGGTCGCCGGGCCGACCGCTGTCCTGGAGGTCGATAACTTTACGATCGTCACCAGCAGCAGGGCCGTGAACCTTTACGACCGTTCGTTCTTTTACGCGCATGGGCAGGACCCCCGTGCGTTCGATGCCGTCGTCGTCAAATCGCCGCACTGCCAGCATCACATGTATGCCGCTTGGTGCGCCCGTCTGATCGGCGTCGATGCCCCCGGGTCGTCGAGCGCGAACCTCCCTTACCTCGGCCACACCCGTTGTCCCCGGCCGATCTTTCCGCTTGATCCGGGCGTCATGTTCGAACCCCGGGTCGAATTCTTTCAACGCCAGCGAGAGCACTGATGAAAATTCGCGAAATCCGCTGCGCCGGCCTCCGCGGCGCGACCCCCGAGGGGGGATGGAGCAACGAACTGCAGCCGGACGATTGCGTCCATACCCTAATCGCCGTGCATACCGACGAAGGGGTCGTCGGCTTGGGGAGCGTCTTCACGTCCGAGGCGCTCGTTAGGGCCGCGTTGCAACTGCTCCGTCCGCTCTACGTCGGCGAGACGGCGCTGGAACCGGAACGGGTCAGCGAGAAATTGCACCAGAACATGTTTTGGCTAGGGCGTGGCGGATCGGTAACGCACGCGATTAGTGGGATCGATATCGCGCTGTGGGACCTGCTGGGCAAAGCGACGGGCCAACCCGTCGGTCGGCTCCTTGGCGGCCGCTATCGTGAGCGGGTGCAGCCTTACGCTTCGCTGTTGATGGACGAACCGACGCGGCTCAAGGATCACCTTCAGCGGGTCGCGGCCGACGGGTTTCGGGCCTTCAAAATCGGTTGGGGCCCGTTCGGACGACGTTCCGCGGCGACCGACGAAGCGATCGTTCGGGCGGCTCGCGAAGCGATCGGCCCGGACGCCAAGTTGATGGTCGATGCCGGCGGCAGCGACGCCCATTGGAACAACGGTTACAAGTGGGCGATCAACACCGCAAGGATGCTCGCCGA
>Ga0164293_10004799_pt1 | contig 11546 bp, 9 predicted proteins | sample GEODES118metaG_FD_111487 | JGI IMG/M metagenome (GOLD analysis project Ga0164293, IMG submission 111487) | Eutrophic lake water microbial communities from Lake Mendota, Wisconsin, USA - GEODES118 metaG | ecosystem: Environmental > Aquatic > Freshwater > Lake | place: USA: Lake Mendota, Wisconsin...
CCCCGTTTATCGCGCATTGCGAGCTTCCAGCCCTACCGGGGCCAAACGGCACAACGCGTCATATTTTGAGCCATGATCAGATTGAAGCAGTATTGATGCGCAAAGCAGGCTTTGATGTACGCGTGATTCCGCAGGAAGATGAGAGCTGGGAAGAGAACCCGCCCACTCTAGTGGAATACATACGTCGTGATCTGCGCTGGTGTGAAGGTAACTTGCAATACATACACTTGCTGCGACTACCCGGCCTACTCTTTATGAGCCGCTACCAGCTGTGTGTCGCCATCTTTATGTTTTTAGGCTCTCCAGCATGGATCGCGCTTTTAACGCTAGGTATTGTGAGTGCGTGTTTCAGCTCTGATCCAAGTCAAATCATGCACGGCTCCTTTGGCATGGTATTGATGCTCGTCACCCTCACAATGTGGTACCTGCCAAAAATTGCAGGTGCGGCAGATGTTGTGTCGCGCGCAAGCGAGCGTAAACGTTTTGGCGGGACCTTGCGCTTTGCCACAGGCTTTACCCTCGAGATGGTTTTCTCCATTTTGATGACACCCATTACGTGGCTAAACCACACGATATTTATGACAGGACTTGTGTTCGGCAAGAAGGCTGGCTGGGGCGCACAAGCGCGCGATGATCACTTCATTGCGCCGGGGACTGCGCTCAAGCAATTTTGGCCACATACCCTTCTTGGACTATTCGGTGTGGTCGGATTATTCATCTCGCACCCACACCTGTTGCCGTATTCTTTTTTCGTCTTAGGCGGCTTGCTCCTTTCCGTCCCGATCGCTGTTCTCACGTCACTCCCATGCTTTGGAGCCATACTTATTCAGCACAAACTACTGAGCCTCCCTGAGGAGATTGATCCGCCAGAGGCGCTCAAGTCCTTACACTTACGAGCCCTCTCATGACGCTGACTGCGCTTTACAAACGCGTCTTACGTCAGCTGGGGCCAGACCAACGCACAGGCTGGGGATTGGCTATCACCAACGTATGTCTGGCAATCACTCTGTTTGCAGAGCCCATCCTCTTCGGTCGCGTCATCGACACTCTCTCAAAAAGCGCAACGCAATCGACCGCTCAACTTTGGGATCGTGTGGCACCGCTTCTACTGGCTTGGGCAGGCTTTGGCCTTTTCACCATTGCGGCGGGTGCATCGATCGCGCTGCTCTCTGACCGCCTCGCACACCGCCGCAGACACGCCGTCCTTGCCGACTATTTCGAGCATGTGTTGCATCTTCCCTTATCGCAGCACTCACGCACACACTCTGGCCGCGCGATGAAAGTGATGCTGCAGGGTACGGACACCTTGTGGTGGTTGTGGCTTAGCTTCTTCCGGGATAACTTAGCTGCCTTGGTCTCACTGATTGTCTTAATCCCGGTCGCGCTCTATATCAACTGGCGGCTAGCCTGGGTCTTGATCGTACTTTGCGTGATCTTTGCGCTTCTTACACATTTCATTCTGAAGCGCACGCAAACACTTCAACAGCAAGTCGAATCTCACCACTCCGATCTAGCGGAACGCGCCTCCGACACGTTAGGCAATGTAGCCCTGGTACAGAGCTTTGCGCGGGTGCAGTATGAAGTCGACAGTCTCAGAGGCATAAGTCAACGCGTACTCGGCGCACAATTACCCGTGCTCTCTTGGTGGGCAGTGATGACGATGCTCACCCGCTCGGCAACCACACTCACCATTCTGTGTATTGTGGTGCTCGGCGCTTGGCTCTTTACGCAAGATCTGATTAGCGTTGGAGAAATCGTCACCTTTATTGCCTTTGCCGGCTTAGTGATCGGCAAGTTAGAGCAGGTTGTGTCCTTTATCAACAAACTGGCGATGGACGCACCAAAACTACGAGAGTTTTTCGAGGTTCTCGATACCAATCCGCTCATCCGCGATTCGGCGACTGCCATCGATCCCGGTCGTCTGACTGGAAAGATCGTTTTTAAAGACGTTTCATTTTCCTACGATGGCAAGCGCACCGCTATTGATAATCTAAGTTTCACCATACAGCCCGGACAAACGATTGCCTTGGTTGGTGCGTCTGGCGCAGGCAAGACAACGGCGCTAAGCCTACTCTATCGCGCATTCGATCCGCAAACGGGCCTGATTAAAGTGGATGATCAAGACATTCGCCACTTCCAACTTACGGCTCTGCGTCGCAACATCGGCGTTGTGTTTCAAGAGCCGCTACTCTTTAACCGCTCAATCGCCGAAAATCTTCGGATCGGTAGCCCAGAGGCTACGGATGCGCAGTTGCTTGAATCTTGTGCGCGTGCTCAGGCCCTCGAATTTATCGAACGCCAGCCGCACGGTTTGGAGACTAATATCGGCGAACGTGGTCGAGCGTTGTCTGGCGGAGAACGTCAGCGTCTATCGATTGCACGCGTCATCCTAAAGGATCCACCCATCTTAATTCTAGATGAAGCCACAAGCGCACTGGATGGCACAACGGAACTCAAGCTAATGGAAGCGCTTGAGGAAGTTACCCGCAATCGCACAACGCTTGTGATCGCCCACAGATTGAGCACAATACGTCACGCCGATACGATTCTGGTGATGGAGGATGGCCGTGTCATCGAGACTGGGTCATTCGACGCGTTATACGCACGAAACGGTCGCTTCACGGAAATCGTCAATGCGCAATTCAATGAACAAACATCAAAGAGTCCTGTATGAGTGAATTTTCATCGCAATGGTTGGCACTGCGTGAACCGGCAGATCACCGATCACGTAATCAAGCCTTGCGCGAACAGCTGAATCAACTGTTAACGCGTTCGCGTACCGCCGAGAGCCTGCCGCTACGGATCATTGATCTGGGCTCCGGTACGGGATCGAACCTGCGTGGATTGTCACCGCATCTCGACTGTGACCAGCACTGGACACTCATTGATTATGACCCAAAGCTCATTGAGGCCGCACGTCTTGCCCTGTCCGCTTGGGCTGACACTGCAGAGCCTGCCAAGGACACGAGCTTGCGCCTTAGGAAGGGAGACAAGCACCTTCAAGTGGACTTCCTGTGCACGGACCTATCCAAGAATATCGAATTGATCCTTGAGCAACCAGCTGATTTACTAACGGCGGCAGCTTTCTTTGACTTAGTCGCAGAACCGTGGCTAGAGCGCTTTTGTTCGGCACTCTGCACGCCGCTATACACCGTCCTGACCTATGATGGTTCAGAACAATGGATGCCCACACATCCCGCCGATGCGCAAGCGCTGCGTGCTTTTCATGCGCATCAAGCGACCGACAAAGGTTTTGGTTTGGCTGCCGGCCCTAAAGCGGTCGACATTATGCAACGGCGCTTACTGGAATATGGCTTTCAGGTGAGTATTGCGCCTAGTCCTTGGGAGCTTGATCAAACCCAAGACGCTGCGTTGATCCATGCACTCGCCACTGGTAGCGCGCAAGCCGTGGGTGAGACAGGCCTCCTGGATGCGGCCACGCTCGCCTCTTGGAAGACAGCCCGGCAAGAGGCCCAGGCCTGCATGATCGGGCACTGGGATCTTTTAGCGACATTTGGCAGCTAAGGTCTTACACGACCTTATTGCGAAGCATCCCTACACGATCGACAATCACCTCAACAACCTCTCCGGACTGCAAGAATCTGGGCGGCTTGCGGCTGAAACCAACTCCCTCTGGAGTGCCCGTCGCAATCACATCGCCAGCAGATAATGCCGTAAAAGCAGAGATATATTCGATCAGTTTTGGAATCGAAAAAATCATGGTTTCAAAGGCAGCGTTTTGCATGACCTCGCCAGCGACCTTCGTCGTGATCGTAAGCTTATCTAACGGGCCAACCTCGTCCGCTGTAACCAAGCATGGGCCTATCGAACTAGAACGATAAAAGTTCTTGCCTTGATCGAGCGTGCGTTGAAACTGATAGTCACGCACGGATCCATCCATAAAGCAGGTATATCCAGCAATATATTGTGCCGCGTCTTTTGCTTTAACGTTGCGAGCATCTTTACTCAGGACCACAGCGATTTCGCCTTCAAAGTCATACTCAGGCGACAACGTTGGCTTTTCGAAATCCTGACCATGTGCCACCAGAGCAGCGGGGATCTTGACGAAAGTGCGAGGATACTCTGGCGGCTTGTGACCTGCTTCTGCGGCATGGGCCGCATAGTTCAACCCAACACAATGAATAGTCACGGGCTCGAGATATAGTGGCAGGTATTCGATCTCGGCTTCCTTAAAATCACCAACCCTCGCAGCTTGCACTACTTTACGCGCCGCCTCCCACCCATCTTTGCGCACCAGTTGCAATAGCGTTGGATACTGTGCGCCCAAGCGTGAGGCAAGGTCCACGATCGTCTGATCATCGCGCAAAACACCAAAAGAGTCTCGACCCTCATGCGTGTAGCTGAGAAATTTCATTTATGTTCCTTAAAGTAGCTAATCTATATTTTTTGAGTATATTAGGCTACAAAACACTGTTGGTCACTCTAGCAAAGCTATGAAATAAACCGATCAATGTGTGATGTCGGTATTGATATTATTTAACTGCCAATCACGACGGAAGGACTCACGATAGCTAAACCGATCGGCGGGATGAACACTCACGGCTAGTTCAACAAGCTCATCACGCTCATCGAGATATCGACGGGCGATCCATAACCCCGCAGTGCGGGTAGATACGTCAAGCTGTTTGGCAATCTGAGCGTTTAGCACCATCGCGCGGATCTCCTGGTGCACAGTTTTAATCGTGCAATTGAACTGCTTCTCTAAAATACGATAGAGTGGCTGTCGCATTGCATCCCGCACACCTTCAAGCGATCGAAACCTCGGCGCGACATATACATCTGTCAAACAAATTGGCTGCGGTTGGCCAGCCTGATAGCGCAAACCCTCGATATGCAACCACGTCTCTCCCTTATTTGCATCGAGTAACTTCGCCAACTCACCCGCTACAGGCAAGAGCTCCGACTTCGTCACCTGCAGTGTCGTCTCGCTTGCGTACTGTCGCAGGTCAGTGATACCCGTCATCGTTTGCGTGTATTGCTTAACTGGACGCTGCGCCAGAACGCGACTACCAACACCTGGTTGGCGCGTCACCAAGCCCTGCTGCACCAGCTGCTTTACCGCTTCGCGAACGGTAAACCGCGAAACACCAAACTGCTCGCACAGCTCGAATTCCGTGGGTAACAGGCTCCCGACTCCATAGCGGCCGCTCTCGATCTCGTCGAACAACGTACGTGCGACCTGCACGTAACGCGGTACCGACAAAGATGATTCCACTCGAGTCATCGGCAAAACCTAGTCATGAAATACCTCCACCTCACAGAACGGCATGCTCACGCAAGAACTTAATTTGCTCTGCCGTAAAACCAGCAGAAGCTAATAACTCATCTGTATCAGCGCCCATTTCAGGGGCTGCGCGCAACGGTGCAGGATCTCCGGCGCATCGAATCGGAGCAGCAACACCTAGCACTTCCGAGCCATCCGCCCTCGCGGTCTTGACCACACCTTCTCGCGAATGCACAAAGGGGTTGTCCAAGGCCTGAGCGACGTCATAGACCGGAGAGGCAGGCACTTTCCCTGCAAACTTTTTCATCCAGTTCGCGGTGGTGTCCGTCGACGTAACGCTCTCAATATCAGCATTGAACTGATCTCGATTCTCTAAACGGGCTTTGTAAGAACTGTACTCAGGACGTTGCGCCCATTCAGGTCGCCCAAGCTCTTTGGCCAAGACAGGCCAGAACTTTTCTTTATTGCACATGATAAATAGCCAGCCATCTTTAGTTGGATACAACTGACTTGGCACAAGAGACGGATGACCTGAGCGAGGTGCTCTACCTGTAACGTGACCGCCATTCAGATACCACGTTGCAAGATAGGCGAGGTTATGCATCGCTACATCAAACAAACTAGTATCGATATCACGTCCAACTCCGGTCGCTCTTGCACCTAACACGCCAGACACGAGTCCTAGAGCGGCGGTTGTGCCGGTCATCAAATCAATCATCGACAGACCAAAACGCGAGGGTGGACCATCCGGCTCACCAGTCAGCGACAGATAGCCCGCTTCGGCTTGCATCAAGTAATCATAACCAGGCCAGGCAGCACGCTCGCCTTCACGACCATAAGCCGACAAATGCACACAGACGATGTCCTTGCGAATATGTTTTAGTGAATCGTAGTCCAGACCCAATTTTGTTGGTAAGTCACCACGCAAATTATTGAAGACTGCATCCGCGTGCTCGACTAGCTTATGCAATACCTCTCGACCTGCATCTTTTTTAAGATCTAGGCGGATGCTCTTCTTGTTTCTATTGAAGGCTTGATAAAAATGACTATCGCCGGGACCAAAGTAATGTGGTCCGACCGCACGACCGACGTCGCCACCATCGTGTGGATTCTCAATCTTAATGACTTCTGCGCCTAAATCAGCTAAGTGTTGAGTTGAGAACGGACCCGCACCATACTGTTCAATGGCAAGTATCCGCATCCCTTGCAGCGGCAAACTCATATTGGATTCCTTGCAATCAGCTGCTTGGCGATAATGATTCGCTGCATCTCGTTAGTGCCTTCACCAATCGTCAACAACGGGGCATCGCGATAGAAGCGCTCCACCAGATACTCTTTTGAATAGCCATAACCACCATGGACGCGCATCGCTTCCATACTATTTTCCAACGCAGACTCCGTTGCGAACAACTTAGCCATTCCAGCCTCCATATCGCAACGTTCGCCACGATCGTAAGCCTCTGCCGCACGCATAGTCAAAAGCCTTGAGGCTTCCGTTCGCGTTGCCATATCACCCAACTTCAATTGAATAGCTTGGTGCTCACAAATTTGCTTTCCGAACGTTTTACGTTGCTGTGAATACTTCACTGCTTCGTTCAAGGCGGCTTGCGCTACACCCACACCCCGTGCCGCAACGTTAATTCGGCCGAGCTCCAGCCCGTTCAAAATCATTTGCAAACCCTTACCTTCTTTGCCACCGATTAACTGGCTCGCAGGCACACGACACTGCTCGAAAACTAGCTCAGCCGAGTCGATCCCTTTGTAGCCGAGTTTTTCTAACTTCCGGCTCGCGCGAAACGCGTCACTCTTTTCAACGAGGAACAAGCTCATGCCCTTGTGACGTGGACTCGCATTCGGATCAGTCTTGACCAACACGGCGAAGCAGTTCCCATAGATACCATTCGAGATCCACATCTTATTGCCCTGGATGATGTAGTCATCACCATCTCGAACCGCAGTAGTACGGATCGCCTGCAGGTCAGTGCCACAGTCGGGCTCCGTCAGCGCAATACCACCACGCAACTCACCCGTCGCGAAGCGTGGCAAGAAGGCACGCTTTTGCTCTTCAGTACCATTTCTCTGCAGCGCAGCTGCCATGATGATGTGAGAATTAATAATTCCCGACACGGACATCCACACGATTGAAATATGTTCAATGATTTTTGCGTAGGTCACCGTTGACAAACCTAGGCCACCATACTCCGGTGCGATCAAACAGCCAAACAAGCCCATTTCTTTCATTTTTTCGACAATCTCTGCCGGGTATTCGTCGTCATGCTCGAGCTGCCACGCGTAAGGCTTGACCTCTTTCTCCAGGAAGCGATCGACCATGTCGAGAATGATGCGTTCCTGATCTGCGTCTTGATTACTCATTGTTTCTAATCTCCGGTGCTGCACTTTAGGTGTTTGTTGATAAATAAGGACTAAGGTCAGGCGATGCGACCAAGACAAGCTGCCAAGTCTCGAGCCGAGCCGTTTTCAAGATTCAATACTCGCTCTTCAATTTCTAAGCTGCGGGCAGCTGACACTTGTCGAGCAGCGTTGTCACGATATTTGGTGATGATGTCCTGCGCTGTAAGTGGACGATCTACAGAGCCTCGATTCATCGCTTCGCGCTCACGAATGATCCGACCATCCTTGAGCTCAACGATCACCTCACCATCAAAGAACTTGGGAAAACGGCTATTTGGGTCTACCGAATACTCCGTAATCGCCGCCAACGCTAAAACCTTGGGGTCAGACAGGGCAGGCTCATCAATATCATCTAGCGTCAGTCGCCCTTTTAACAAGGCTGTACCGACCAAGTAGTGGGTGCTGAATTGCGCCTCATACGAGTTAGCGGGTTTGCGTTTTGCCGCTTCTGGCTCGCAGACAGTCTTAACGACTTCTTCTGGAACCAGCACCTCGATACGTTTGATCTGATCGGCTCGTACGCCTTGAGCATAAATTCGCACCGCCGCATCGACACAGGCATGCGTAAAGTGACAGGCAGGCAAAGGTTTAACTGACACGCGATCCAGTTCCCAGACCTTGCCAAAATCTTGAGTGGCCATACTCAAGTCATAATCATCACGGCCTGCAAGGTGGCTCGCATACAAGCCAAAGCGCCCTTCATAGGCCAAACGCGTTCCGGTATAGCCATGGCGGCCCAGCGTCGCAGCCGTTACACCCGAGTACCCAGCCCAGCCAGGATGCATCCGCTTATTCCAGGCGCCATCATTTAAAAATTCCAGACTGCCAGATGCAACCGACAAGGCAAGTCCCTGCGCGTCCACATATTGCGCAGCATTGAGCCCCATCAACCACCCCGTCACCATCGTGCAACCAAAGGTGCCGATCAGTCCAGTAGGATGAAACCCAATTTGATGGAAGCCTCCCTTGGCTACCGAACCAAGCCGCGCAGCAACTTCCACACCGAGCACGAAGGCGGTGAGCATGTCAGCACCACTTTTGTTTTGCTTAGCAGCTACGGCGAGTGCGGTCGGCAAGGTTGATGTCGTGGTGTGGATCACGCCTTGAGCATGCGTATCGTCATAATCTAAGCCATGAATCAGAATGCCATTCATCAAGATAGAGTTTCGAAGGTCGAGACGCTTGTCCGAACCCACCACGATGGACTCACCACCCGAATTCAATTCGTCGATCGCCGCCATGGCGCGCTTTGAAAAATCATAGCCGTGCGAAGCCAGTGCAATGCCGAATGCGTCGAGCATCAACAACTTTGCGCGCTCGCGTATTGCGGGTGGGATGTCGGTGGATTTCAGGTTGGTCGCAAAGCTAGCGATTTGTTCTGAAATAGCTCGGCCTGCTGCTGGGGTACTACCTATTTGTTTGGTCATGATGATTCCGATTTAATCAACCTTCGCGCCTGACAGCTTCACGGCGATAGCCCAGCGCTTGAGTTCGCCTTCGATAAACGTCTTGAATTCACTGGGTGAGTTTCCAACCGGCACAGCACCCAGCGCTGCAAGTTTTTCCGAAAAGTCTTTTTCGCGGAGCGACTTCATTGAAATACTTGAAAGCTTGCTGATCACCGCCTCCGGTGTCTTGGCAGGTGCAACCAGTCCAATCCATGCAACGGCCTGAAACCCTGGATAGCCCGATTCGGCAACCGTTGGGATATCAGGTGTCACCGCAGCACGTTCCGCACTTGACACTGCGATCGCGCGTAACCGTCCAGACTTGATGTGCGGAATCGCGCCTGGTCCCGTTTCAAACATTACCGAAATTCGACCTGCCATCAAGTCGGTCAGTGCTGCAGGACCACCCTTGTAGGGCACATGAGTCATATCGATGCCGGCGGCCTGTTTGAAAAGCTCCATGATGAGGTGATTGGTGACACCACTTCCCCCAGAACCATAATTTATTTTTCCTGGATTCTTTTTTGCCAACGCGACGAGATCCTGAACTGTCTTGACCGGCAAATCTGGATTGACCACGAGATACTGCGGCACCACGGCAATTAAGCTGATTGGCCTGAAGTCACGTAGTACGTCATAAGGCAGATCCTTATATAAGGCGGGGTTCACCGCCAGTGTCGCGCTTGACCCCATCATCAAGGTCAATCCGTCGGGCGCAGCGCCCGCAACGATACGACTACCCAAGATCCCAGACGCGCCTGGACGGTTATCCACGATAAAGTTTGAACCAGGGATATTGTCAGCAAACTTCTGCGCCATATAGCGCGCCACGATATCCGTCGCCTGTCCTGGTGGAAAGCCAACAATCATCTTGACTGGACTTTCGGGGTACTGCGCATGACTTGTTACAGCAACTGAAGTAAGCACAACTGCGGTTAGAGCCAGGGTGAAGCGTTTGATCATTTTCATTGTCTTGTCTCTTATGTGTTTTGTGATGGGACTACAGATTCGACTTTATAAACCTGTCTAATCGTGAGCGGCTCAGTCGCCTACGCCGTGACCACGTTTAGGTACTAGGGCTGTACGAATGAAATTCATGATTTCGACCCCATTCTGATTAAACGCACGCGTGCGAACAGTCACCATGCCTTGCGTTGGCCGGCTTTTGGAGTCACGGACCTCTAGCACTTCAGACTCTGCATACAGCGTATCACCCGGGAAAACTGGTGCTGTTAAGTTGATCTCCTTCCAGCCCAAGTTAGCAACTGCCTTACCGCTAATGTCGTTAACCGTCATGCCAAGGACAATTGCCAGCGTCAGGCCACTGTTGACCAACAACTTGCCGAATTCACTCTTGGCAGCAAACGCGGCGTCACAGTGCATAGGATGAAAATTCATCGTCATGAGCGAAAACTGCGTGTTATCTGCCTCGGAGATAGTCCGCCCTGGCCGATGTTCATACACAGCACCAAGCTCGAAATCCTCGAGATATCGCCCGTAGCTAGCCTGATAGCGTTTGTGCCCGACTGTCTTGATCTCCATCCCACCCTCTTTTGTCTGGTTTAGTTGTTTGTCCGGACAAAGTGTCGCTGACAGTCTTCAAACTGTCAAGGCGGTCAAGCGTTAAAGGGGAATGGGCGTGACGGCGGGACGCCCGGCCAGACAGGCATCAACGTTCTCGACCACTGAGCGTATGTAGCCCTCGAAGGAGTCCGGGGAAAACCCGGCAATATGCGGGGTTACAAGCAAATTTGAGTGCCCCTTTAAAGACTCTGGCAGCTGCGGTTCGCCCTCGAAGACGTCCAGCCCAGCGCCTGCGATTTGTCCATTGCGCAACGCAAACGACAGTGCGTCTGAATCCACAACAGAGCCGCGCCCCACATTCACCAAATAGCCCTGTGGCCCAAGCGCCCGCAAAACGGCCGCATTCACCGCATGCTGTGTGGCTGCGCCACCCGGCGCAGCACAAATCAAAAAGTCCACTTTCTCGGCCAAGCTCTCTAGTGTTGACACATACTCATACGTCACGTCTGGATTGGGCTTGCGGTTGCAGTATGCGATCGACATATCAAACGCTCGCGCACGCGTCGCGATCGCTTGCCCAATGAGACCAAGCCCAAAAATCCCCAGCCGTCGTCCAGAAATATCTGGGCGTGCGTGACGAATAGTGTGCCACTGACCCTTCTGCAACCCTTCGGCGGACATGACAACGTCGCGCACGATAGCGAACAGCAACGTGAGCCCATGATCCGCCACACTAATTGTGTTCGTGCCGCGGCCATGACTCGTTGCGATACCGAGTTCATAAGCAGCCTGCGCCTCGATGTTTTCATAACCGGCGCCAAAGGCAGCAATCACCTTTAGTTTAGGCATCTGGCGCATCAGTGCAGCGTCCCATCCATAGGTGCCGTTTGTGATGACTGCCACGATTCGAGCACCGA
>Ga0164293_10004800_pt1 | contig 11546 bp, 13 predicted proteins | sample GEODES118metaG_FD_111487 | JGI IMG/M metagenome (GOLD analysis project Ga0164293, IMG submission 111487) | Eutrophic lake water microbial communities from Lake Mendota, Wisconsin, USA - GEODES118 metaG | ecosystem: Environmental > Aquatic > Freshwater > Lake | place: USA: Lake Mendota...
GAACTTACTCCTAAAATGCAATACATTTTATATGATATGAAAGACAAATACTACGCGGAAGATTACGAACTTGAAGTAAATAAACAAGAGGTTTTCTTTGTTGATGGTGGCGGAAATGAAATCAAAGGTTCAAGAATAAAAATTTCTGAAATTAAATAATGAAATACATTAAACTATTTGAGCAATTTATTAATGAAAGCGGTAATTCTATTAATGATGCGCAACCAATTCCACAAGCAGATGTTATGCCTACCGCTAAATGGGTAGAATCAAACGTATTCCCAAAGATTGGTTTAGTTGGACTTGATGATGATGCCTCTATTATTGGAAGTGCTGGTAAGAAAGCGGCTGATCAAACAAGTGGTGACATTGATCTTGCTGTTTCTGCAGACAAGATTGCTGCGTTTTTAGGAACTACTTTACAAAATGCACTTTTTGCTCTTAATGATAAATTAAAATCTTTAGGAATTGAAACCAAACTTGCACCTGGGTTTAATCAGGTAAGTATAGGTGCTCCGATTGCTGGTGACCCTAAAAAAGGAACTGCACAGATTGACCTCATGTTATCAACCGATTTAGATTGGAGCAGATTCATATATCATTCTCCGGACTTTAGAACCGCTGAGTCAAGATATAAAGGTGCTTACCGTAATTTGCTATTAATGGCAGCTATGGGGAACAGTTTTAGGAAGGTAGTAGCCACTACAGATACCGGAGAGGTAAAGGAATTTGAAGCATATGTAATTCGACTAAATCAAGGAGTTGTTCAAGTAAGAAAATCTTTTGAAGGTAAAAAAGGATTACTTAAGAATGCTGCTCTTCTTAGAGAGTATGATAAAGAAATTACAAGAACTCCACAAGAAGTAGTTAACTTACTATTTAAAGGCAACCATAAAACATCTGATGTTGATACATACGAAAAACTAAAATCATTAATCGATTCATCAGATTTCAAATTTCCAGAAGTTCGTTCAGATATTATGAAGGAGTACAAACAAAAATTAGCAGATGCTAAACTTCCACTTCCAAATGATCTAGGATAAATAATTTATTAAACCAGGTAAAAACAAAAACCGCAAACGCCCAAAAACAAATGGCAGGAATTAAACACATAACAGAACTCTACAGAAAACTAGGAGAAGAAGGATTACGCGAACTCTTAAATAAAGACATGCGTATTACTGAGAAATTCGATGCTTTTCGATTTTCTTTTGAGAAAAACTCTCAGAATTACAAACTATACTTTTACGGAAAGAACGGAAAAACTCCAATCAATAAAATAGATCGTACACTTAGCGATTTATATGAAGGCGCTATCGATTATATAGAATCTTTGCCTTATGAAATCCGTAAAGATTTACCACTAAGACACCGTTTCGGTTTCTCTTGGTTCCCAACTAAAAATCCATTAAGTACTGATTACGAAAGAAGACCTAAGAATGGTCTTGTACTTACAGATATTACAATTCGTGATAAAAAGAATGATGTTACACGAGATGTAAATGAATCTGAAGTTTACCGCAGATATGCCAACATACTAGGTGTTGAATATGCTGAACCTATTCATTCAGGAAAGCTTGATGAAGCAATGATCAACTCATTAATTGATATTGCAAAGAATGAAGTTGAACCAGGTTTACTAACTGAAAGTTTTGATACTAAAGGCTACTTAAATAAAGTACACCCAAACATTGAAGCAATGATCTTTGAATCTGAAGATCAGCTATTTAAAATCTCACATAAAGAAGAAATTGTAAAATCTGAAAAAAGAAGTCATATGTTTGATCTTCTTTTAATGGATATTCTTGAACACATTGAATTTTTTAATGTTCTTGGTATTAAATGTGCCTCTACTAAAATTGATGAAGCTTACATTGAAGCTGTATCAGAAATCTTTAATGATTATGTAGATAAACGTGGAAAAGATTACTTAGAGTCCAATATGGAAAAACCCAAGTTTTTGTCTAAATCAGGAAAGTTTAACAAAAGACTTATTAAGAATCCAAAAACAAGAATGCTTATTGAAAAAGATGCTCAATATGAATATCTTCTTTCAGTGTTTCTTGCTAACCTTAGAAAACCAAAATTTGCAAGTGGTCTTTTAAATGAAGGTGTTGTAAATAGATTTAACTCTAAGATTGAAGAAATTGATAAAGCAATCGGAGACGATTATAGTTTTCTTGAATTTACCACTATTATTAAAGAAGAAAAAGAAGAAAAAGAAGAAAAAGAAGAAGCACCTAAAAAAGGTGAACCTGATTATGTTAAAGCAGTTCATCTGTTGAGTAAATTCTTTGACCCTGAAAGAAAAATTGAAGTTGGTAAAGAACCTATTAATGTATTAGTCATTAACGGCGGTTTATTAACAAATCGTATTAAAGAAGAGGCTGAAAGACTATACTCGGCAAATAAACATAAATGTGTTCTTATTCACAGTGAAGATTTACGCAATCGTTACTTTGGGGCTGATACCAATAATATAGAAAAAATACTTGCAAGATTTGTTACAGAAAATGATGATTTGTTTGCTGGTTACTACACAATTAATCGACCAATCTTGTCTCATATTATTAATAAGTTGAGACCTAAATATGAACCGATGTTAATTCATGCTGAATTTAATATAACATCTTTACAAAAAGAACTTGAAGGTACTGAAGCAATTTACTCTCACCCTAGTGGTTTAATGAAAAGCATTAAAGTTGCTTCTATTAAGGATTTACGTCGCAAAGCGCTATTAGGCTCTTTGGAAAATGATGTGTATAAAGATTTCTGTAATTTAACCCCATCATGTGTACACCCTTATTGGAAAGATATTAAAAGTTCATTCGACAAGTACACCTTCAAGTAATATATAGATTATGAATAACCATGTAAATAACTTTGAGGATTTCTTAAATGAGGCTAAGGTATCAGTGAAAAGACAATACACTGCGCTTCATCCTGCTAAGTATGTATCTTCTCATGGTCCTATTCGTGAAAAAGTTTTGGCATTTGTTAAAGAAAATGGAGAAGTATCTCAAAAAGATCTTTTTGAGTTTTTTAAAGGTATGAATGAAGAAACCGGTGGTACTACTTCAAGAAAGTGGTTAAATAAGAACCCTCACTATTTTAAGGTAACTGAAAAGAACGGTGTTAAGACCTATAAGTTATCTAAACTTGGTGAAAGAGTACATAATGCAATACAGCAATTAAATAAGATATAACATGCCATCAGTATCAAAAGCGCAACAGAGATTAATGGGTATGGCATACGCCTTAAAGAAAGGTGATATGGATACCGCTGATGCAAGTCAGGAAGTTAAAGATCTTGCTGACAGCATGACTCTACAACAACTAAAAGATTTTGCGGAAACTAAACATGAAGATTTACCTGACCACGTTGAAGAAGGTGAAGTTAATGAATGGCTACCTGGAGTTTCAGCTGGACACAAGTGGTATACGCAACAAGCACAGGGCGCTGTATCTTATGGAAGTAATATAAAAGATCACACAGACAGATTAATCCAATCATTTATTGAATTTATTGAATCCGGTAAAAAGCCTAAAAAGCGAAAAACCGATAAGTTAACCGAAGACGGTGAAGCATCTGCTCCTTCATCTTATTCTGCCCCACAGGCAACTCCTACCAATACCAACGGTATGGGCAATGTTAATCTTCCTGGGATTGGTAAACTAGGTTCAGGCGATACTTTTGACGATGACGATGACGATGACAAAGAAAACGTTGGAATTATCAGCTATGAGCAATTCAAAAAAATGACAAGGCAAAAGTGGCAAAAGCAACAAAAAAAGGAGGGTCAGCCTTAGGCTCTAGCGTTTTTAAACCAAAGGCAAAAAAACGTGGTAAGGCAAGAAAAAAGTTTGGTTCAAAAGATCAGAAGCCAAAAGCATATAAAGGTCAAGGAAAACTTTGTTAAATAACATTAAGTAAAAAATGGACATATCAATGTTAGTGACTATTGTGGTTGCTTTGATTACAGCGGTCATTGGACCAAGTATTCTAGAAATAGTAAAAAGCAAGATAAGAAAATCAGAAGAAGAAGAAGAAGATCCTTTGGTTTTTGAAATGGATGCTGATAATACTATTAATGAACAGTTAAAAGTGTTACAAGAAAAAATTTGCGCTGACAGAATTTGGGTTACGCAATTTCATAACGGCGGTCACTTTTATTCTTCAGGAATGTCTATTAAAAAATTTAGTATCTTTTATGAAGTTGTTAGTCCAGGTACTTCTTTAATTCAGCAGCAATTTCAAAATACACCAACAAGTTTTTTTAGTAGTTCCTTAAAAGAAATTTATGAGAACAACGAACTTGTAGTTGCTGACATGGAAGATATTGAACATACATCGTACGGTCTACGCAATACATCAAGAGAAACGGGTTGTAAGTCACTTTTCTTAATTTGCTTAAAAACTCCAAGTGGTAAATTTCACGGATCACTTGGTGTTGAATTTGTTAAAGAAGCTCGCTCATTTACCGAAGATGAAATAGAAGAAATTCGTTCAGCAGCATCATACATATCTGGCATACTTGCTACTATTCACAAATCAAAATAATGTGTGGCATCTAAGAATATTAATACTAATGATTGCTGGTGCGGTTAACCTAAATCACAAATCAGAATGTATGATGTTCTTTTAGTTAATTACAACCGTTTGATTAAAATAGGTGTTAATGTTTGTACTGAAACCCTGTTAATTATAGCTCTTAATCTAAAGATTACTAATCTTGGAATGAGGTTCTGCATTAAGTCTTTCTTAGACTTTTAAGATTCATGTAACTACTTAAATTGAAGTCTACTTTCCTTCTTTGAGTATTAGTTTTATTCACAGTTTGAATATAGTTCTTAAAATCGTAAATAATTTTTTCAAAAAGAACTAGAGTACTTACCGTGAATATAACAATTAAATACTATTATACATGGCAAACACAGACAACAAATGTTCTCAACTAGAAATTAAAGATTTACACTCCCAATTAATGGAAGCACCTAATGATATTGCAAATGATACTTTAGGTGATATTCTAAACTTACAAGCAGAAACACAAAAGACAGTTTATGGTTATGACTTTGAGAATATGTCTCTCCGTCAAATTATGGACTAATCGTTAACCATAGTATGATTAATCAAATTGATATATAAAATAAAACTATGAAAAGCTATTTTTATATCATAACAAACATTATTAACAATAAGACTTATTATGGTTCTGGGTCAAAGAAAAACTATTTTGGCTCAGGTGTTGCTTTACATAATGCTATTATAAAGCACGGTAAAGAAAATTTCACAATGACCATATTAAAAGAGTTTACCACGCGTGAAGACGCGTTTATGTTTGAGGATAGATTTCTTAAACTTTATAAAGTAAGTTCATTACATAATACATATAATATTAAAGATTCAGCTGAAGGCGGTGATACTATAACACATAATCCTAATAAAGAATTAATAAAGAAAAAAATGTCAGATTCAGCAATAGAAACAAACTATATAAGAGGTAAAACATATGAAGAGATTCATGGTATTGAAAAAACCAAAATAATAAAAGCAAAATTAAAGTATTCACATATTGGAATAAAACAAACGGACGAAACTAAGAATAAAAGAAAAATCTCATTAAAAGAAAGATGGTCTGATGCCAATACTAAAGAAACCTGGTTAATTAATAATGTTTTTATTAATAACAACCCGTCAAAGACTGACGCTAGAAAAAAACAAATGTCTATTGATAGAATGGGTGAAAATAATCCTGCTGCTAAAAAAATTGAAATTAACGGTAAGATTTACGGAAGTATTATTGAAGCGTCACGAGAATTGAAAATTAGTAGGTCTACTATACAAAGAAAATTAAAAACAAACACAGAATATAAATTAATAAACAACTAAAAAACAACTAAAAATGGCAAACACAGACAATTCATGCGCAAGTTTACAAATACCTGATTTGTATTCAGAAAGCACAGATACTTTAGGCGATATCTTAAATTTACAAGCCGAAACTCAAAAGACAGTTTATAATTATGATTTTACCAACATGTCACTGCGTGATGTATGTAATTTTTGGCTTATGAATAATCATGCATTAATTGATGAAATGAATGAGGCAACCGACGCTCTTGGCGGTATCTCTAACGGTGGCTCAGCAATTTGGAAACGCTGGAAAAAAGACTATTCGAAATACGCGGAGATGAAATTCTCTGATCTATCTGAAGATGATCAACTTGAATGTAAATTTGAGATTATTGACATGCTTCATTTCTTTATGAACTATGCCGCTTCTATTGGTATGACTCCTCAGGAAATGTATAATATGTATATGTCCAAGAATGAGGAAAATCGCGCTCGACAGAAAAATGGTTACTAATCTGTTAAAATCTAAGTTATCCCTTTGTATATAAATTAAAATCATAAAATAAATGATTGACATAGAACAGTATGATGGCTCATTAAAAATATCTTATTTTAATGAAGCTGGTGAAGTTGCAATAGATAAAATCGATATTCCGTCAGATCAAATGTTTGAGTGGGAATACGTCCAACCTGGAGAAAAAGCCCACCCAGGTGTTCTATCGTGGGATGGTAAACCTGTTAAGAAAAAACGAGCAAGGTATTTAAGTAAATGGAGAATTGAGGAATTTCTTCTTGGTTTGGATTCAAGCATTACTGATAAGTTTACCGCACATAATCCAAAGAAATGGTTTCTTGATATTGAAACCTATGTAGGTGATGAGTGGCCTAAACCTGAAACGGCAAAAACACCAGTAACAGCAATTACTTTCTGTAATGGAAACAAGATTGTAACATTGGGTGTTAATCCTTTAACTGCAAAACAGATTCTTAACATTAAGAAAAGAATCCAAGAGCACTTTAAAGATTACTTCACAAAAGAAATTGAGTATAACTATTTAAAGTTTGAAACTGAATATGATATGTTGGTTTCTTTCTTCTATAAAGCTATTCAAAAGATGCCTCTAATTACGGGCTGGAATGTTATTGGTTATGACTGGGTTTACTTAATTAATCGATGTAAAAGATTAAACATTGATCCGTCTCCATGTTCACCTTCGCATAAACTTGTAGGTGATCAACAATTACCGCTGCACCGTTTGGTAGTCGATTATTTGGATATCTACAAGAAATGGGATAGAGTAATTGATGTAAAAGAAAACAATACATTGGACTTTGTGGCAAAAGCTGCATTGGGTATTCAGAAAGTAAAGTATAGCGGTACCTTAAAGGAATTATATGAAAATGATTTTGAATCTTATATCTTCTATAATGCGGTTGATACCAAACTTGTAGAATTAATTGACGAAAAGTTAAACACATTATCAACATTTTTAACATTAGGAAACATTACACGAGTTGAGGCAAACCGCGCATATTCACCAATTTGGATGGCGGAAGCGGCAATGACTCGAGAAAACTATAACCGAGGTCGAGTATTTCCAAGAACCGAAAGAATTACAAAGAAACGCGAGGCTTATGAAGGTGCATTCGTTGTGGATCCAAAAACAGGGTTATATGAATGGGTAGCTTCATTTGACTTTGCTTCGCTATATCCTTCTATCATGAGGCAATGGAATATCTCTCCAGAATCTTATGTTAAGAATGTAATTCCTGGTGAAGAATATGATGCTGAAAAATATACAAAAACTTCTTCAGGCGCTCTTTTTAGAAAAGATGAAGATTCAGTTTTCCGTACAATTCTTGCAGATTATTACGGAAAAAGAAAGGTTTCTAAAAGAGCATACATGGAAATTGAAGAAGAGATTGAACAGCTTAAGAAATATATAAAATAAAAATCTAAGAAAGACATTATGAGTAAACTGTTTACAGAACGAGTGCCTTATAAGCCATTTGAATACCCAATGTATTACACAGAAGGTTGGCTCCCAATTATGCAGGCACATTGGTTGCATACTGAAATTTCAATGCAAGGAGACATAAAAGATTGGAATGAACATTTATCGCCATCTGAAAAGAATCTTGTGGGAAACATCTTATTAGGTTTTGCTCAAACAGAATGCGCAGTATCTGACTACTGGACTAATATGGTTACCAAATGGTTTCCAAAACATGAGATTCAGCAAATGGCTATGGCATTTGGCGCAAACGAAACTGTACATGCTGTTGCATATTCGTACCTTAATGAAACTCTTGGATTAGAAGATTTTACTGCATTCTTACATGAACCGGCAACAAAAGAAAAGTTTGAATTACTTACTTACACTACTGCAGATTGGACGCCTGAAGATTTACAAAAAAATGCTCAAGCAAGAATTGAAGTTGGGCGATCTTTAGCAATCTTTTCAGCTTTCTCTGAAGGAGTTTCTCTCTACTCGTCTTTTGCAGTTTTGTATAGTTTTCAAATGAGAAACTTGTTAAAAGGAATTGGCCAGCAAATGAAATGGTCAGTAAGAGATGAGTCTCTTCACTCTAGAATGGGTTGCCAATTATTCCGTCATATGTGTGAAGAGTACCCAGAGCTACTTGAACAATGTACTGATTCAATAGTTGAAGCAGCTGAGCTAATTGTAAAATTAGAAAGTAACTTTATTGATAAAATGTTTGAAATGGGTGATCTTGAAAACTTAAAAGCGTCTGATCTTAAAGAATTTGTTAAACAACGAGCAAATGAAAAACTTGCCGAGCTTGGTTATAATGCAATGCCAGGTGGAGACAAGTATTTTGAATACAACAAAAAGAAAGCAGGAAACCTTGATTGGTTCTACCACCTAACTGGTGGAACTACCCACACTGACTTCTTTGCAATAAGACCAACTGATTACAGTAAAGCAAATGAAGGTGAAGATTGGAATGATGGACTTTGGTAAAAAATAACATGTAAATAAAAATAATGGCTAAAAGTATAGTAGACGAAATTGCTGATGGACTAGGATGGGAAATTGGTGTTGATTATCCAGTGTGGGGACACACTGAAATTTATTTAAAAACCATATCTAAGGGGTATTTATTACCTGGTGAAAAGCCAAAAGATGCTTACTGGAGAGTATCTACTAAAATTGCACAAAGATTAGGTAAACCGCAGATGGCATCAAAGTTTTTTGATTACATCTATAAAGGTTGGCTGTGTTTAGCAACTCCAGTGCTCTCAAACACAGGAACTGACAGAGGTTTGCCAATCTCATGTTTCGGTATTGATGTAGGTGATAGCATCTATGAAATTGGTTCTAAGAATTTGGAACTTATGTTGTTGGCTAAACATGGGGGTGGAGTAGGAATTGGTATTAATCAAATCCGTCCTGCTGGTGCAAAGATTACAGGTAATGGCACATCCGACGGGGTAGTTCCATTTTGTAAAATATACGATTCTACAATTCTTGCAACTAACCAAGGATCTGTTCGTAGAGGCGCTGCTTCTGTAAACATGAACATTGAGCATAAAGATTTTGAAGATTGGTTAGAAATCAGAGAACCTAAAGGTGATGTTAACAGGCAATCGCTTAACCTACACCAATGTGCTATCATTGGTAACAAGTTCATGAGAAAACTTCAAGACGGCGATCCTGAAGCTCGCAGAAAATGGGGTAAACTGTTACAAAAGCGTAAAGCAACTGGTGAGCCTTATATTATGTATAAAGGAAATGTAAATAATCAAAATCCTGAGGCATACAAAAAGAACGGGTTAAAAGTTTATATGACTAACATCTGCTCTGAAATTGTACTCCATACAGATGAATCGCACTCATTCGTTTGCTGTTTAAGTTCTCTTAACCTTGCAAAATATGATGAGTGGCGAGACACTGATTTAATATACACTGCTACTGTTTTTCTAGACGGAGTACTTGATGAATTTATTCAAAGAGCAAAAGGACTTAGAGGATTTGAAAACTCTGTTCGTTCTGCAGAAAAAGGAAGAGCACTTGGATTAGGTGTTCTTGGTTGGCATACATACCTACAACAAAAAGGTATTCCGTTTGAAGGTTTACAAGCTCAATTTGAAACTCGTAAGATATTCTCACAAATGAAGATTGAGTCTGAACGAGCTAGTAGAGATTTAGCAAGTGAGTTTGGCGAACCACTTTGGTGCCGTGATACTGGGTTTAGAAATACTCACTTAAGAGCAGTTGCTCCAACGGTATCAAATTCTAAATTAAGTGGTAACGTTTCTTCCGGTATTGAACCTTGGGCTGCTAATGTATTTACTGAGCAAACTTCTAAAGGAACCTTTATTCGTAAGAATACTGAATTGGAAAAAGTATTAAGAAAAGTTGGTAAAAACAACAAAGAAGTGTGGGATCAAATTTTAGCAGATGGAGGTTCTGTTCAAGGTCTTGTTTTTCTTGATGAATGGTGTTTCCTAGATGGTAAACTTGTTGAATGCTCAACAATTACAGACGATATACAAAAACAAAAATGTAACGCTGTAAAAGATGTATTTCGTACATTTAAAGAAATTAACCAGCTTGACTTGGTTAAACAAGCAGGTGTTCGTCAGCAATACATTGATCAATCAGTTTCTTTAAACCTTGCGTTTCCTTCATCTGCTGAGCCTCGATGGGTTAATGCAGTTCACATGGAAGCTTGGAAACAAGGTGTTAAAACGTTATATTACACTAGAACCGAATCCGTTTTACGCGGTGACATTGCAGCTCGTGCAACGGATCCTGACTGCGTAAGCTGTGAAGGTTGATAAAGATAAAATATATGGCAATTAAGATAACTGCGGATGGAATTGTAAGAACGGTAAAACCAGCTCTTCAACAGTTTAGTCTTAACGAACTAAATGATCATGTTGATGGCTGGATTGAGCCACTTAAGATTGGACCAATTTGGATAATGTACAGAGAAGAGGCAAAAGAAAATGGAGAGCCGCTAAATCAGATTGCATCACTTTTCTTTGATGTTGCTATGCACGGAACTGTTATTGTAGTCCCTCCACAGCAAATGCCACCTGAGTGGGAATTAATGGAAAATGCTGATTATCGTTATTCTTCTGATCAGGTAGACTCTGGGTTCTTATCCGCATTACATCAAGCACTTGTCCTTAATAGATTTATTGATAAACCTACCGCTGAAGAGATTAATGATTTTATGAAAGAAGAATGGCAATATCAACCATCTGAAAACATAGAAGATGAAGATAAAGATTTTTTTAGAAAAATTTACAATATAATAATTGAACAAAATTTAAAGAAAGATGATACTGTTCTTTTTGAAGATGATAGCATTATAGTAAAAACTACAAGTAATGATGACCGCGTTAAAACAATACAGCAAATGATTGATTACTTTGTAGAAGAAGAGGAATATGAAAAATGTGCCAGGCTTTTAGAGGTAAAAGAAAAATTATCTTAAAAATTGTTAATAACTTTAGTTCACAATATTTGCTATTGTGGATTTATTTGGTTAATTTTGTATTATAAATTAATCAATCAAATATGAGTCAAAGATTCGAATTAGAACAACTTTATTTTCAAGCCAAAGAGGCTTACTATACTGGAGAACCTTTAATGAACGATGATGAATTTGATAAACTTGAACAAGAGCTAATCACTATGGGTTCTGACGCTCC
>Ga0164293_10004803_pt1 | contig 11539 bp, 14 predicted proteins | sample GEODES118metaG_FD_111487 | JGI IMG/M metagenome (GOLD analysis project Ga0164293, IMG submission 111487) | Eutrophic lake water microbial communities from Lake Mendota, Wisconsin, USA - GEODES118 metaG | ecosystem: Environmental > Aquatic > Freshwater > Lake | place: USA: Lake Mendota...
GGTACTCAGGGTCTTCAAGGAGCTCAAGGAATTCCCGGTGCGCTCATAGCTACAATTCCATCAACAATTACAAAATCAACATTTACTGCTACTGCTGGTCAGACAACATTCTCGGTTACGTATGGAGCACAATATATTCTTGTATATCTAAATGGTTCTCATTTACAAGAGTCTGTAGATTATACCGCAACTAATGGTACTACAGTTGTTCTTACCGTTGGTGCATCTGCCGGAGATATTATTGAGGTCGTATATTTTAACTTGGGCAATTATGTCGCAGGAATTCAAGGTTCTCAAGGACTTCAAGGTGCTACTGGTGCTACTGGAGCTACAAATGTTACTCTCTCTGATGACACAACTACCAATGCCACCAGATACCTTTTATTTGATGATATAACTACTGGTTCGGTTGATTCTGTGAATGTTTCATCCACAAAACTTACCTTTAATCCTTCAACAGGAAATCTTACTTGTGCCGGAACAGTTACAGCAAACTCCGATGAAAAAATTAAAGAAAATATCAAAACTATTGAAGGTGCATTAAATAAAGTTTGTGAACTTCGTGGAGTAGAATTTGATTATAAGCAAAATAATCAGCACTCGTTAGGGTTTATAGCTCAAGAAGTTGAAAAAGTTATACCTCATCTTGTTTTTGGTGATGATCCTAAATCAGTTGCATACCAAAACTTTGTTGCACTTCTTGTAGAAGCAATTAAAGAACTTAAATATGAGGTTGAAATTTTGAAGAATACTATAAATAATAACAAGTAAATTAATGAAAGTAGAGTGGCAATAGTTATTGGTGGTGGTTCCGGTAATGCTATCTCAATCAATTCTTCTGTAGGATCTGCTGGACAAGTAATTGTTTCTGACGGAACCAATTCTTCGTGGGGAAGTGTTTCTGGAGATGGATTTGTAGCGGGAACAAAACTGATGTTTGCTCAAGATATAGCACCAACTGGATGGACTAGAGTAACAGACGATTCGGCAAATAACAGAATGCTTAGAGTCGTATCTGGTGGTGGTGATGTTGGTGGTGCCTTCGCAGGTTCTGCATCCCCAATTCTGAATAATGTAGTTCCGGCACACACTCATAGTTTTACCACTGGTAATCAAAGTGTGGATCACAGTCACACCGGAAATACTAATAATGAATCAAATGACCACGCACACATCTATAGTGCAAGTAATAATAATAATACGACACGTGATGTCTTAGGGTTAAATGCAGCAGTTAATAGTGGAGTATTTAATGCTGGGACTAGTGGTGTAACTGCCAACCACTTTCACTCATTTGGTACAGGTGGACAAAGTGTCTCACACAGTCACAGCGGTACTACAGATAATGGTTCTAGTGCAACAAACTGGGCTCCTAGATATATTAATATGATTTTATGCTCTAAAAATTAAAAAAATGATTATGGAAAACGAAGAACTTATTTTGGGTTATCAATGGTCTCCCGAAACTAAAAAATATATCGGTGAATACAAATTTCCAAATAATAAAGACAAGGACGAGATTCATTTACCACCATTTACCACACTAGTAAAACCTCCAGAGACAGGAAAAGAATCTGTTGCATACTGGAATGGTGGGGAATGGTTTATAGATATAGATCCTGATGCTATAACTGAACATCCTCCAATTAATGATTATGAGTTGTTAATGCCGGATTATATTGATTACTTAAAATCTAATGATTTATGGACTACCGATGATGAAAATAAAAGACAAGAAGCACTAGATAATGTAGAAAAAAGAAGAATAGAACAAGAAAGAGAACAAGAGGAAATAGAAAAAAATAAAGATTATCTAGAATTGTTAAAAAATATTAGAAATCAATTACTTACACAATCAGATTGGACTCAATTGCCAGATGTACCATTATCCGAAGAGCAAAAAGAATCTTGGAGAATCTATAGGCAAAAACTAAGAGATTTGCCAGAAAATATTAATGATCCAAAAGCATTAGTTCTTGACCAAACACATCCAGATTGGCCGATTGCTTTTATTTGATACTTAATGTATTATAATCTATAACTATAAATTTAAATATGAAAAAAGGAACCTTCTGCCCTCTTATTAAAAAAGAATGTATAGAAAATAAATGTGCTTGGTTTACTCAGATTAGAGGAGTAAATCCAAACACCGGACAAGAAGTTGACGATTGGGCGTGTGCCGTGAAATGGATGCCTATACTTACTATTGAAGTTGCACAAAAATCAAATCAAACTGGCGCTGCGGTTGAGTCCTTTAGAAATGAAGTCGTAAAGGCAAATCAACAAAATCAGCAACTTTATATGAATACTTTACAACAAGGAATTGTTCCGGCACAAATTACCCCACTAAATCAACCAATAAACACTCTACCCGAAGCAGAGTTCTAAGTTGCTAATTATAAATAAAAATAAAAATGGGAAAGGCAAGAGATACTGGTAATTTTGTTTCTGATAATATTGCATTTGCCAATATTACAAATGATAGATTGGGAATTGGAACAACTAGTCCATCATCTGCTTTGGATGTAAATGGAACCATTACGGCAAGTAATACTCCATTTTTTAGAACTGGACCAACAATTTCTGCGGACTATACAATCGGTCCATCTTATAATGAAATGAGTGTTGGTCCAATCACAATAAATAGTGGCGTCACAGTAACTGTAAGTTCAGGCGGCAATTGGGTTATTATTTGAGATAAAATATGAGTACTTTAAAAACTAATACAATTCAGACAGTTGCGGGGAAGACAATACTTGGTAGTACTGGAAGTATTCTTCAAGTTGTATATGGAGAGGATACGTCACAATTTGATGTGACTGTTCTCAGATCTTATCAAGTATATTATAGTTTAAATGTTACTGCAATTGCCAATAATAGTAGATATGTTTTAGATGGATTTTTTACTGGATGGTCTGGAGTATCGTTAGGTGGTGACTTTAGGTATGGTAGATCAAATATTGGATATTCTGTAACAATTTCAGGATCAACTACAAGAATACTTGGTGTAGATGGAATAAATGGAGATTCTTGGGCACAAACCAGTGGGGCTATTGATAGTTTTGGAAGGGTAATAGTGGGGCAAGCACTACATAGTAGACCTGTAGTTTATACTTCAACATCTCCGGCAGGAACTTTACTAACATTCAATCTTCTTGCTGCGTCTTATGAGGTTGTACCATTAAGACTTACTACTTCAGGATTTGGACAAAAATCTGGATTTACTATAATGGAGGTGTCAGCATGATTGAGTTGGATATTCTTAAAAAGTTTAGTACTGATATTTCATCTGCAGTTTTATCCTTAAGACCTAATGCACAATTTTTAGTACGAGGAAATTGTTATGAAGGTATAGAATGGTTAGAAAAACCAGTATGGGAAGGTGGTCAAAAGAAACCCACAAAAGAAGAGGTAGACGCAGAAATAATAAGACTTCAAAGAGAGTGGGACAATACCGAATATCAACGCCTGAGAGCAGCAGAATATCCACCGATGGCTGATTATCTTGACGGTATTGTAAAAAACGATCAAGAGCAAATACAAACATATATTGATGCCTGTCTTGCGGTAAAGGCAAAATATCCTAAACCAGAAGGTGTAGAGTAATGAGTACTTTAAGAACTGACGTAATCACAACGGTTGCCGGAAAACCCATTCTTAATAGTACTGGAAGTATTATACAGGTTGTTCATGTTGCAAAAAGTGATAGTTTTACCGGAGTATCCGTGCAAACTGGTACTGGTTATTACATAGATGTTCCTGGATTAAGTGCATCAATAACACCGAGTAGTTCAAGTAATAGAATACTTATTTTGACTAATCTGTATGTTGGAGCATCAACAGAAGGAGCATCCGGATATCAGGTACATTTTAGAATAAAAAGAAACGGAAGTCCTTTTTTCTTTTCACCTATCTTCGAAGGTGTTAGACCCGCATCGGCAGGAACAATTAACATGTATACAGACCCAGCATATGATCCCGCCAGCCTTCAATATAGAATGTCACAACTTAGTGGAGTTCATTATGATAGTCCGGCATCTACATCGTCAGTAACTTATCAAATAGCATTAGGTAGATATTCTGGTAGTCCCACTGTTTATTTAAATAGATCACAAATCTTTCAAAATGTCGCTAATGATTATGATTCTGTTCCTACTTCCACCTTAACATTAATGGAGGTTTCTGCATAATGGATTTAACAAAAGCAATACTATCATTAAGACCCGGATCCGTATGGTCATTAGATGGTGAATCTTATGACGGATTATGGTGGTCTAATGAAAACGAACTTCCTCCACCAACAGAGGAAGAACTTCAAGCGGAAGGAGAAAGACTTCAACAAGAATATGAAAGTAAACAATATCAAAGAGACCGTGCCTCTGCTTATCCACCTATTCGAGAACAACTAGATACTTTATATCATCAAGGTTATGATGGTTGGAAAGCGACTATTGATGAAGTCAAAAATAAATATCCAAAACCAGAAAACTTATGAGTATCTTAAATGTAGGTGAAGTTCAAGCAAACTTCATTAAAAGCACTACCGGAAATACTGCTTTATCGATTGATAGTTCTGGTATAGTTTTAAATTCCAATAGACCAGCATTCACTGCCCGAAATATTAGTGCAACAGGAATTCCGATACTGTCTGGAAATATTATTTTAAATACAATAATATTAAATAATGGAAATTATTATAGTACTTCAACTGGAAATTTTACTGCTCCTGTATCTGGATTATATTATTTTAGTTTTACTGGATTTACTGAAGCAAGTGCAAGTGGAAGTAATAACATAGAAATTAGACTTAATAATACAGCAATTGTCAGAACATTTACCAGTGAAACCGTAAATAATTTTCGTCCTTTTGCCACAGAATGTATCATATCACTAGCAACAAATGATACTGTAAGACCATATTCTTTTATTGATATACACCCAAATCAAAATCCTGTTTTTACTGGATTTCTCTTAGGATAAAACTATGAACTACACAATCACTTTAACAGAAGCACAAGAAAAAGCACTCGCTTATGTTTCTTATGATACACAAGAATGGATTGAAAATGCAGTATATAATAGATGCAGAATTGCGATTGATGAAATAGTCGCACTAGAGGTAGAAAGAATTACCTCACAAGGCGGAGAACTTTCGGGAACAAAAGAGGATATAGTTCTTGCCGCACCCATCAAATCTGCCAGAGAACGGCAAGAGGAATTTGATTGCCAAAACCCCTTGACACCACCCGCCTGATGCCCTATAATACCTAGGTAATCAAACGAAACGCCTGATGCCTGCCGAAGAGACCCTGACCCGCTGTGTTGTTGATACTCTTGCTCGTAAGTTCTACCTGTATTCTAATGAGGGTGGTGAACGAGTTGTAAATTGTGAGACCGTAGACCAGTTTATGAATGTTCTTGAAGTGGTTCGTGCTCAGGTAAGTGATGATTGTCTTGCATATTCTGATCCCCTTTGATAAATGGAAGAGTTTACTGTAGAAGAATTTCAAGCAGACTTTGATGCTCTTATGAATAGAGTAGAGAACGGAGAGTCTTTTATGATTCATAGCGAACACGGAGATGCTATGATGATTCCTGCACACGACGACCTTATCCGAATACACACGGACCACGAAGAAGGTTGTTGATTTTTTGCGAGTGAGACTTGGTAGTCAGAGGGCACTTATAACGCCTTTGCCCCAGATTAGGGCCTTTGACCTGGTTCGAATCCAGGCACTCGTATTGCTATTCGTTATTTGCGAATAGCGAATGCTTCTTTACCAATCTGGTGAATGGACCGTTCTCATAAAGCGGCGAAGGTGGGTTCGATCCCCTCAAGGAGCACTTGACCTTTATGACTCTTTGAGTTATAATGGTCTCATACAAGCGAGTATGGTGGAATCGGTAGACACACCAGACTTAAAATCTGTTGAGCGTATGCTCGTGCCAGTTCGACCCTGGCTACTCGCACTCAAAAATATTTGGGTTATAAATATCATTAGATACTTGAACCTATATGCCTTATAAAAACAAAGAAAAGCAAAAAGAATATCAAAAAAAGTGGCACTCTGAACATAAACTTCCAAAAACAAAACAAACTTCTCATAATAAGAGAAAACAAATGGTCGAAGAGGCAAAAGATAAACCTTGTGCCATCTGTAAAGTTAAATACCCTCCTTGTGCTATGGATTTACATCATATCGATCCATCAACAAAAGATATGGGTGGCATATCTGGAATGGTGAGAATGGGTTCTTACCAAAAATTACAAGAAGAGATTGATAAATGTATTCCTTTATGTGCTGTTTGTCATAGACTACTTCACAACGATCTTGCTGAACTTATTCTAAATTAGTCTCCCATTTCCTACTTAAAATAAATATAAGATATTGAAGTATTCATATGTCTTTTAAGTACAAAATCACTCACGCATACTGCTGGTACAATAATGGCAGTATGATAGTGAAAATGTACTTCATCAACGAGATTCCCTTTACCTTTGATGAGCTCCCAGACGGGCACTTATACGACCAAGAACTCTGTAAAACAGCGGACAAATATCGTACATTTGAACCAGAAGATTTATATAAAAACTCTTTCTATCTTATAGACGAGGAGGCACATCCTTGCCTGTTTATGATGGACCTAGAAAACCCAGAGGATATGCCCCCAGATGTAGAATATCTTTTTGATGAGGAGGATTTGACTTCATAAATAAAACATAGAAATAATTTAGAAGTTATAATCCGATGCCTCTGAATAAATTAGACAATTTTATAAAGAATACAGAAGGTCGTATTCTTTATGTAAGTCCAAGTGACCTTGATTCTACTGATAGTATTAGTAATCAGGGTAATTCACTTGCCCAACCATTCAAAACGCTGCAGAGAGCACTTTTAGAGGCAGCAAGATTTTCTTATCAAAAAGGAAATAGTAATGATGAAGTAGAGAAGACCACGATTCTTTTGATGCCTGGTCAACATACGGTTGATAATAGACCCGGTTTTTCTATAAAAAATGTTGGTGGTACGGCAACAGTAACATCTCCGAGTGGTGCAACATCTGCGGCATCGAGTACATTATCACTCACTCTTGATTCGGTATTTGACCTCACACAAGAAGATAATATTCTTTATAAGTTTAATAGTGTTAATGGTGGTGTTGTTGTACCCAGAGGAACTTCAATTGTTGGTCTAGATTTAAGAAAGACCAAGATTCGTCCAAAATATGTCCCAAACCCAACTGATTCTGCTGTTTCAAACTCGGCAATTTTTAGAATCACTGGTGCCTGCTATTTCTGGCAGTTCTGTATTTTTGATGGTAGCACAGAAGGTACGGTATATACTGACCCAGCAGACTTCTCAGTTAATAATCAATCAGTACCAACATTCTCTCACCACAAACTCACCTGCTTTGAGTATGCCGATGGTGTAAATTTAGAAAATACAGGTCTTACTGACCTTGATATGTATTATGCAAAACTGTCTAATGCATTTAATCTTGCATCCGGTAGAGATATTGATGATAAGTATCCCGCAAAACCTCTTGGTTTTGAAAAGCAAAGACCCGAATGGGAGATTGTAGGTGCCTTTGCTGCGGACCCAATTGAGATTTCTACTATTGAGGCTGGAAGTGGTGGAACACCAAACAGTCAGGTTACGGTTAAGACAACAATACCTCACGAACTTACGGCAGGAACTCCAATCAAGATTAGTGGAGTTTCGCCAGTAGACTATAATATCTCTACAAAGGTTCAGAGTATTAGTGAAACCGACCCAACAGTCTTTACATATTTACTTCCTAATTTCCGTCTTAATTTACCAACACCCGGAAATGCATCAAGTGGATTAGTAACGATTGAGACTGATACGGTTTCTGGTGCATCACCTTATATCTTTAATATTTCCTTGCGTTCTGTTTATGGAATGAACGGAATGCTTGCCGATGGTAGTAAGGCATCGGGATTCCGTTCGATGGTTGTTGCACAATTTACTGGCGTATCTCTACAAAAAGATGACCGTGCATTTGTAAGATACAATCCAACAAATAGAAACTATTCGGATAATATTGCCATAACCAGAGTTGCCGGTGCAACTTTATCTTCTCAGTCATCCTCACTTGGTACAGTTTATCACCTAGAACCATTATCAATTTATAGAAGTGGATGGGAATCCAGTCACATAAAAGCAACGAATGATGCTTTTATTCAGATTGTTTCCGTCTTTGCAATTGGATTTAATAAGCACTTTGATGCCGAAAGTGGTGGTGACTTAAGCATTACCAACTCCAACTCAAACTTTGGTCAGATTTCACTTGCCTCTGCCGGATTTAAAAAAGAAGCATTTGACAAGGATAATAATGCATTTATTACCTCAATTATTGCTCCCAGAGCAATTGTGGGAGAAGAAGAAAATGTTGATTGGATTTCATTAGATGTTGGTATAACTACGAATACGACAATAAATCCAGGTCAAAATAGACTTTATCTTTTTGGATTTACTGCCGAAGATGATGTACCACCAGTCCTGACTCAAGGATATAGAGTTGGTGCAAAGGTAAGTGATAAATTATATTTTACCGCAAACGGAACGGAATATTCGGCAAATATTCTAATGTCCGATGGTGTTACAAGTTCTGTAAAGGAACACACAGTAACTTCTGGACCATCATCTAATATCTTTACGATTGGTACTCACAATATCCAAACAGGTGAAAAAGTTATTATTCTGAGTGATGATGGAGACCTGCCAGAAAATATTGTAGAAAATACAGTTTATTATGCAATTCGTGAGTCTTCTACTGAAATTAAACTTGCTTCTTCACAATCGGCAGCTATAAATGGTAATGAAATTAATGTTTATTTAGGAACTAATCTAAGAATTCTAAGTAGAGTATCTGATAAAATTGCCGGTGATGTTGGTCATCCAGTACAGTTTGATACTGCAAATAATCAGTGGTATATTACCACAAATGCAGGTAGTTCCATCTATACTGCATTCACTTCATTAGGTGTTGCGGGATTAACCGAAAGAACCGAACCTTCTTATATTAAGAGAATTGCCGACACCAGAAGTCTAGATGAAAAAATCTATAAGATTAGAGTTGTAATTCCAAAACAACTAGAGAATGCCAAAAATCCCGAGAATGGATTTGTCATTCAGGAATCTAGTTCAACCGGATATCGTGATAATGCTGATTCTAGTCTCTCTAGTCTTACTACAACGGACTATGATTATAATAGAAATCTAAGTTTTATTGCCAAGTGTACACGAGCTTCTAATACAGTAACGATTATATCGGAACTTCCACACAATCTTAATGATGGTGATAGTATTATCATCAAAAATGTAACGGACGGTGATGAAAATCCTACCGGTGAAGATGACCTTGGTTATAATGGAACCTTTACGGTTGAATCTGTTGTTGATGATATGACATTTACATATTTAACAACAAGAACTCCGGGAACTACATTTACAAATAATACAACTGTCAGAACAACTTCGCTTCCAAGATTTGAAAGAAATGATTTACGTTCAAATCTTTATATTTACAGAAATGAGGTAATCACACCATATATTGAAAATGTTCAGGATGGGGTTTATCACCTCTATGTCTTAAGTGCGGATAAGGCAGTTCCAACCGAGTTTACAAATATCAAGTATAGTCAAAATGTTGTTGACTTGTATCCTCAGTTGGATAGAGATAATATTAATGATACTCCAACATCTGCCAAGACATTTGCTAAAAGGTCTCCGATTGGAGATGTTGTAACAAATGACCTTAAGAAGAGCATTACCAAAGAGTCTAGTGATGCCTTACTTACAAGTTTAAATGTTGGTCTTGATGTTTCCTCTGTTTCTAGTTCTACATCAAGTGCAACGATTACCTTTGCCAGAGAGCACGGTCTTGCTGGTATTGTAACCTGTAGCACTTTAGATGGTGGTGCCACTTATACTCCAGGAACATATCAAAATGTCAAACTTCTAAACGGTTCTCAGACTGGAACTTGGAGGGGAGCAACCGCAAATGTTGTTGTTCATATCAGTGGAGCGGTTGCTTCTGCCGATATTGTTTCTTCTGGATCTGGTTATTCTGCCGGTTCTGGAGCTAACGGTTTATATTTTGATTCTTCTGTAATAGGTAATGGTAATGGTTCTGCCAGATTTAATGTTGCCACATCAGGAATTACAACGGCAATTGGTAATGTGGTTCAATTTACTGGTGCCGGTACAACTTCCGATACTTATCATCGTATTACGGCAGTTTCTGCAGACAATCAGATTTCTATTGCCAGAACTACGGGTGACCCTGTTATTACCACATCTCAATATGCCTTTGTTGTTGGACCTTCTGTACAGATTCAGACAACCACTTATTCTAGCAGCGTTGGTATAAGAACCTTCAATTGCTATGCACCTCACGGACTAGTTGCCGGTAATAGATTTAGAGTTATTGATTCTTCAAATAATAATCTAGGTGATTATATTGTAAAGGATAGAATTAGTACTACTTCATTTACATCACTTACTCCTTCTATCAATAGTTCCAATAATGGATATATTCTGAAGCACGGACTGTCGGCAAATGATGCAAGTTCTGATTCTTCTGCGGAGAATCTAGGAGTACGAAGTGTTCCTTTATTTGATAAGGAAACTCTTGTTGCCAGTGCCGGAATTAGTACTACTGATACTCTAATTGCAGTTTCAAGCCCTGTAGGAGCAGACGCAATTACCAAGAGATTCCCACTTGGTTCTTATATTCAGATTGATGAAGAGATTATGAGAGTTGCAAGTAGCACTCTATCTTCAAGTTCTATTACGGTGATTCGTGGATCTCTTGCCACAAGACAAACCGCTCATGATAATGGTTCACTTATTAGAAAGATTAATCCAATCTCAATTGAGTTTAGAAGACCTTCTATCGTTAGGGCATCAGGTCATACTTTTGAATATCTTGGTTATGGTCCCGGAAACTACTCAACCGGATTGCCTCAGGTTCAGACCGTAACCTTAACCGAAAGAGAAGAGTTCTTGGTACAATCTCAAGAAAGGTCTGGTGGTATTGTTGTTTATACTGGTATGAACAATAATGGAGACTTATTTGTAGGTAATCGTAAGACATCATCCGCAACTGGTGAAGAAGTTACTTATGATAATCCAATTCCAACGATTACCGGTGAAGACCCATCTAGATTAAGTGCGGTATTTGATGAGGTTACAATTAAGGAAAGACTTGTTGTTGAGGGTGGAAACTCTGGTACAATTCTTTCTCAGTTTGATGGTCCGGTTACATTCAATAAAGAAGTTAAACTTACTGCTGCAGTAAATGCTAAGTCACAATTAAAGGTTAGTGACACAACTCAATCCACAACTACCACAAACGGAGCACTCGTTGTAAGTGGTGGTGTTGGTATTGTCAAGAATTTAAATGTTGGTGGAACTTCTACTCTCACCGGTCTTCTAGACGCCAATGGCGGTGCAACAATTGATAACGTAAGAATAGGTGTTGCTGGTGATAATGAAATTGATACTTCCAC
>Ga0164293_10004805_pt1 | contig 11535 bp, 11 predicted proteins | sample GEODES118metaG_FD_111487 | JGI IMG/M metagenome (GOLD analysis project Ga0164293, IMG submission 111487) | Eutrophic lake water microbial communities from Lake Mendota, Wisconsin, USA - GEODES118 metaG | ecosystem: Environmental > Aquatic > Freshwater > Lake | place: USA: Lake Mendota...
CCTGGGTCATCCCCTTGGCACGAGCAATATCTCCCAATGCCTTGGCAATGAAGGCAGCATCCCCGTCTGATTCCTGAATACAGGCCTCCAGATAGGCAGCCATCTCTTCAGAAGTCTCCAGGAACTCGGCAACGTCATAAGGTGCCGTCTTCGTCTCCATCATTCATCCTCTTTGAAGTTTTGAGCGAGATCCTGCGCAGATTTAATATCTTTGGCTTGGGTGCTCTTGTCACCACCGGCGAGAAGAATGACCAGCATCGAACCCCGTTGTTGAAAATAGACCCTGTAACCAGGGCCATAGTGGATCCGCGGCTCAGAGACTCCTGCCCCAACGGGCCGAACATCGCCTGGATTGCCGCAGATGACGCGTTCAATCCTGGCCTGAATGAACGCCTTAGCCCTGAGGTCCCGAAGGCCTCTGAGCCAACGCGCAAACTCCTCTGTACGGCGAACTGAAACCACAATACCAGTGTAGCCCCGTGGCTACGAGCAGTCAAGGGCTTCGCATGGCATTCTCAAAGTGGCGGCACGATCCTTCGAACGCTGGCCTTGAGTGGCAGGCAGGGAACTTGGGGTGGTGCAGCAGAGAGGTAGTGGTGGCCTGTCCACTCGAAGGGCTTGTTCGGAGTGTCACATAACAATAGGCAGACACGCCAGACTCTTGCGCAGAGCAATGTTTATGTAACATCAATATGTACGCCAGTGCATAACTTAAGCTCCAAGGCAGAAATGATCGGCTCGTTGCGTTGTGGCCGTGGCGGCAGCACAATCCGCGTGAAACAGGTCTCTATCTAGCGGCGTTGCATGCCACGACTGGGGATGCACGGCTCCAGTTCGCGCAGCGGGATCGGCATCCAGGCCATGAACCGCTGGCTGGCGTTGGTCACGCTGTGCTGGATCCACAGCAGCCCGAGGCGCACAAAGCTCATGCCCCGCTGCCCGTGGGGATCCAACTGACGGCGCAGGCCGCTGAGGCTCACGGCGAATCCCTGCAGGCTGCTCACCAGCACGTCGATCGCCACCACCAGGAGCAGCCGATCGATACGCTGCGGGTCGCGCAGGCCACTGCTCTCCAGCTGGAAGATCCCCGATTTCTGGTCGCGGAACAGCTGCTCGCAGCAGAACCGCCTGGCGTAACTCCAGACCAGATCCAGTGTGGGATCGGCGTTGCTGACCAATGGGATGAGACTCGTTCTTTTGCACCGCTTCTCAGAGTTGTGTCCGTCATACAGGCCTGGATACCTGATGCTGGCTCAGCATCAGGTAACTGACACTGCCGGTCAGAGCAAACCAGTGCGCTTCTGGAATGCCGTCAGCGGGGTGGTAATCCCAAGCAATCTCTACATGAGATGCGAACGGGAATCACTCCGATATCAGGGGTCTGCGGGGTTGAAGTTACAATCGTCCCATAATACCATCTGCACTGATACCATCAAGTAAAGCATAAATTCTCAATGTACCCTGTAGTAGTACATGCATGCCATCTGGAGAAATCCAGCGGAAGACTAAGTAACACTCCTCGCAATCTTCTGAAGATCATTAAGCGGATCTCTCTAATTCTCATCATACTGCACATGGAAGCACCTCGCCAAGCACTTGCCAAGCAGGCAATGGCAGGCCGATTGTATACGCCTGAGCTGATTCAAGAAGCTAATATCCTCAAACTTGCAGGCGCTGGAAATGATCTCTCCGATAACAAGCATTTGCCTGTGATTCCAGCCGACATTAAAGACGTTATCTACCCTATGGGAGTTTCAGGGCTGAAGCCAAAAATGTCGGAGCCTTTTGTAAGCTTACAGCCAGCTTCTTGGTTTTTTAGTCAAGACGGGATCTCTGTCGTTCAATTGCGGCTGAGGCCTAAGGCACCCGAAATCTTTACCTTAACAGGAAGACTAACCAAGATCAACAGGGCAACTCGTCTGCATGTAGAGACGACAGGTTTATACGGGTTAAAGATCGCCCTAGATGGCATTCTTCAGCCTGGCAAAACAGGCTACTATATGACAGGCTTTCTGACTGCTTCTGTTCGCGGCATTACGCAGATTGAGTCTATTAAGCTATCGCTGGCGGAGGAAGCCAATCCGGCTCTCACAGAGAACCTTACAACGGCAGTTCAGAGGTTCCAAGAAAGTGATCGATTTAAGCAGAGTCTGCTCCATCAACACAGAGCAGTGAGTGAACCATCGGAAACGATTGGGGGAGTCTCCCTGCCCATGGATTTTGACATAAGGATGATACCTACAGTCGACGGAACAAAGCTGGAGCCAATGAATGGTCAACTATTATTGCGGCGCTCTGGGTCATCGCCTGAGCCTGGTATTCAGGTTCTGCTTTCTACATCGGGTTCAGTCTCGCCTGGCTGGAGTATGTGGATGACAGAAACGGGCAAGACATCGGAGAGCAAAGAACAAGGCGTCAGAGTAGCTGCAGAAAACTCGAATATTCGTGTGTCTATAATTCCGGTTGGTTATCCAAGGCAAATTGGCTGGCAAACCAAGCAAGCGGCAACGAATTCGACGAATACCGGCATGATTTACGCGGAGAAAGGCGTCATGGATCTCAAGATAGACGACGAAAGGCTTTCGGGATCTATATCTGCCCAGGGCACTGAGATGGGAGCTGGCAATACAGCCAGTACCTTCTCGGCTCAACTTTCCGGTGAAAGGCAAGCGGGAGCTTTCATAAAGCAGATTAAGAGCTATATTGGAGTTCGTCCATTCAGTGGTCGTTGGCTCGATGCAAGGTTAGGCGTTATTTCATTGGATGAGCAGCAGGGAAAGATAACGGGAAGCTTTGGCGACACTGGTAGCCTCCAAGGAGAGATCCATGGCGATGGCGTGGATCTGCTCTGGCAGAAGCCGGGTGCCGGTGCTGGTGGAGGATTTCTGTCCACGGCCAGCAATGGCCTTTTGATCGGAATGCTTTGGCAAGGCAATGATCTTTCGTCTGCCAATCTAGTGACTGCTGCTCAGGCAATCCCCCAGGAGAAGCAAGCTACAATCCCTGAAATTCCCTCCCCTAGAACCGATACCGAAGCGAGAGAACTCAAATATCTTGGCTATGACCTTTACTCAGCCGGCAAGTATCAGGAAGCCACGAATACACTAAAAAAAGTTATTTATTATTTTAGTCAGCAAGAGAAGTCAATCGTTGATCCCGCATTACAAAGTAAATATTTACTGGATCAAGGCCTGGCTATATTCACGCTGATCAATAGCGCCTATGAAGCTGGAGACTACCCCAACTTAGTAGCTGCGTTGGCAAACGCCGTAGATATCCAACGAAAGACAGGCAAAAGCATGGGTATATTGAAGGATTCAGCTGACTTCAGAAGTTTCCAGGATCAAGTCAAACGCAATATCGAAGATCTCGGAAAGCAGATCGAAAAGAAGACTTTGTTTGCCGATGCTTTTTCTCGAGCAGAAAGTATTCTTTCTTCTGGAGGTATCGGCGTCATGGGATCTGATAGCCTTAACCAAGCAGGACTACTGATTGCCAGTGTACAGCTAAATATGCCCGCAAGTCAGGCAGGTGTTATGGCTGGTGACCTAATCACAGTGGTGGATGGAATTCCCATTGCCGGCATGAATATGCCCCAAGCTACTGCGTTGCTCAAGGGGAAAGCCGGTTCCACCGTATTAATCAAAGTTGTCCGCAATGGCCAAAGCCAGGATCTACGAATGGTCCGTAAACCTATCGTTGATCTAGAAGCAAAGCGCCGACTGCAGATTGCTCAATCGCTAGACAAGCTGCAGAAGACAAACCTGCAAGCAAGAGATAGCTTACAAGCTGAACGTGATCGTCTTCAGTATCAATTCGTAAACGTTTCTGATGTGCAACGCAATTTTAAGGAACTTATTCGAGGAGTAGCATTGAGGCAGAAGGGCATCGAAAGAGCGAGGTCAGTCATCATCGCTTCTACGGAGCAAGTACTAGCAGGATCTCCCGCTGCAGTTTCCCTTTTCCAGCGGTTTGTAGCGCAGATGCAGGAAGTACAGAAGAAAGGTGGAATGACTGATCCCGAAGTTATGGCACGCCTTCTACGCTTGGATCAGGATGTAGAGATGTTCAAGTCAAATGCAAAGGTCACGTCCTTTGACAAGGAAATGCTCGAACTTACCATCATTCTCGTCAGCGAACTTGATCAAGCCATCCTGGCTTCGAAGGGGAGATTGAAGATGGCGGAAACGGCAGAACAGTTCGCGGAAGAAAGTCTGTCTGCCCCAAGTCAGACTTCTCTCAGACTGGCATCGCTGGGCCAATGGCTTGATAATTGGCGCACCAGAATGGCTACCGACGCGGCCAAAATAGGCTCCTTGAGCAATGGCGAGGCTTTTTATGCCAATCATGTAAATACATTAATCAAGCTGAAGCTTCCCGCAGAAGCATTACAAGCATCTGAATCCGCTAGAGCACGTGCATTTACCGATCTCCTAGTTGCACGTCAGCAAACAAATCCATCGTTTGACCGTACTACGAAAGAACAGGGGATCTTCTCTTATGCCAGTACACCTCCACTTTCTTTGCAGGAGATCAAGGCTATTGCTGCAGAGCAAAAGGGAGTGGTGATCGAGTACTATTTTCTTCCTAATCTTTCATGTGCAACTAAGGGTGAAAAAGCTAAAGACTGCCTTGCGATTTGGAGTATGCGACCCGGCACAGGATCCTCCGATACGAAGATTAGCCTAATTCAAGTTCCGGTCAGCATAGATCAATTGAAATCTGATATCAACCGACTCATGGCACTGATGGATCAAGGTCTTGGGGAAGAACCACACCAGCAAGAAGTCTCGCGTCTGTTGCGTTCGCTCCATGCCATCCTAATTGAGCCTTTGGAAAGAAAGAATTTGCTCCCAGACGGCAGCATAGAGAAGCCGCTGGTTACTATCGTACCGCATGGGGTTCTATTTAGCGTTCCCTTCGCTGCTCTTTTGGATGGCAATAAAAGCTATCTGGTTGAAAAATATGCTTTAAAATATGCAACCGCACTCTCCGTGCTTAAGTACACCAAACCGGTGGCCAGTCGTGGACAAGGCAAGCGTCGGAACTTGCTGGCACTTGTTAGCCCCAATCCTCTACCTGCCTCTGAAGAATATAATGGTCAGTCATTCATTCCCCTCGTGGAAACGTTAAAGCTTTTCCCGAACATTGCGAGTTTTTATTCTCCGGTTGAGTATCAGCAAATCTTTACAGGGTCGCAAGCATCCGAGCAAAGTCTTCGCGACTATTCGCCTCGTGCGGATGTCCTCTATTTTGGTACCCATGCGGAAGTAAAATCAAAAGATCCTTTCAATTCATTTATAGCATTAGCACAGACAGACGGGCATAATGGCTATTTGCGAGCACTTCAGATTGCTGATCTCAATCTAAGAGCGGAGCTTGTGATTCTAGCTGCCTGTGAGACAGCACGTGGCGAGCTTAGCAGCGATGGCATTAACGGACTTAGCCGTGCCTTCACGCAAGCGGGTGCCTCTGCCTTATTGGTTTCCCTCTGGAAAATTCCCGAAATACGCACGGTACTATTAATGCATGGATTTCATGACTTCTGGATTCACGCTAAACAAGGAAAAGCCGAATCCCTGCAAAGTTCTCAACTCAAGCTGTTAAAATCATCTGCCCTCTATCGTAATCAGCCCAATCTCTGGTCTGCTTTTGTTCTTTATGGACGATCAGACTAATCCTAAGACACCTATCATGAAACACAACTGTTTACCTTTCCTTGCAAGCCTCGTTTTCGTAATAGGTTCCACAGTCATGGCTCAGACTCCAGATTTGGTTCTGCAATCCTCCTTGGAGCCGGATAGTGGCTTAACATCATTAGACCTCTACAGTGAAGAAGCAACGCTAGGTGGTACTCGCCTCCAGCGTATCGTAGAAGGTAAGATCACAATCGGACAGCCCAGAGTCCGGTTTCTTTCCTCTAGCCAACCTGTCCTGGGAAAGATCGAATGGGATTACTACAGTGTTTATATTCCCTATACACTGCATCGCTTAGATGGAGATCGCCGCTATGAGGTCGTGGTCTTCCAGGTGACGCTAAAGGGTCCACGCTCAATTGCTTACGATATTTTCCCTTCCGATTCCATCAAGGCAGAAACCAAGGTCCGAAAAAATCTTTCCTATTCGGCCGACATGAAATTCAATATTAAAGCGTTTGAAGTTGGTGCTGGCACAACAACACAAGATACAAACGAATATGTTCTATTCACCCCCCTCTTTACGTCATTCGGGAAGGGTCAAAGCCAATTTTATTGGGAGCACAAAGGCTTCAAGGGTCAGGCCGTCGCTACAGGGATTAAGCATGCCGCTATTGTCCTACGTGTTCCCCATGGCGTCCGGCAAATAAAGGCTGATTTGGACTACAGGGCGGATGTTTTTGATCCTCTTTTCAGCTTTATTCCACTTCGGAAGACAAAAACAGATCATTTCCCCCTCACATTAGGATTAAAGAAACAAGACTGAGCTGCTCCTTGCTCTCTCGGTCCAAGGCCATGCCCACACGTTCGGCAAAGGGGGGCACTCGCCATAACCCTCCCCAGACCGGTAGTCCGCCCGAGCATGGTGGCCAGGCCACAAGCCACGCTGGAAGCCACTTCCCAGCGCCCTTTCAGGACGCCATCCTTGGCAAAACGCTGAGGCGAAGGTCTTGGATCTGGGAGTGGAAGAGCCGGAGGATTTGATTCCATGAGTGGATCAAGTCAGCATCCTCAGCGAGATCCTTCGAACGCTCCAGATCAGAAGCGGGCATGGGTGATTGCATGAGAATGCAACTCAAGCTCCCGTCTTCCGCATCTGGACGTTAGCCGGCTGGCGAGTCAATTGAAGTATCTTTATCTATCTCCTCGGAGATGTTGTCGACGACTGGCATCACGGCGAAGAAACGTTCACCGCGCGCGAGCACCTCGGGGAGCGACGGTCCTCGGAAAACCTCAGTGTGAAGCTGCTCGAGGCCGGCTGTCATGCAATCAATGGCGGCCCGCTCCCAGGTGCGCCGGCAAGGCCAGTGCTTCATGTATTGGGCGAACGGAGCAGAGCAACGGTGGTGTCGGAGACGGCCATCAAGGTCAGTGGTGAAGCCCACCTTGAATCGGCCGGGATCGTGCACGGGTTCGAGTTGGATGAGGTAGAACCTCCCTTCATCCGGGGCGAGGAGCAGGGTATCGCCCGATGCGTCTGTACCGGATCTGCGGCCCGCGGTGAACTCTTCCCTTACCGCTGAGGCTTCGGCAGGGGTGACCAAAGCAATCTGCTGGCCGCCTCGCTCAGAGTCGCGTCGCTTGACAGGCTGGATGCCAAGACGCTTCACGACCTTGAAGATAGTCGCGCGGTACGTACCGAGCTCATCGGCAAGTTCCGCCACCGGGATCAGATCGCCTGCAGCCACGACTGGTTCACTCCTTATGTCAGGCTAACGCTCATCATCACCCGCCCGCACAAATCAATAAATGTGACCAGCATGCTTGGATCGGGCCGGGTGGATGATGTTGTTGGGCGGCACCAGCGAAAAGGTGCGATCCTTTTCAATCGTCCAGCTGCTCCTCCTCGATGTTGGAGCTAAAATGAAAATCAGTGCCGTTTTCGATGAGTTCCACATGAAAAGGCTCTCCATTTTCAGAGAGGCGTGAGTTGACCCAGGCTATTGGAGGCATCAACACTCCATGCATGGGTTCCATGTGCCCCGTAGGGTTGGCTGATAGATATTCAGCGCTTAGGACATTCAGGGCTTTTAAACGCCGAACATATTCCGGTGAGCTTTCGCCGGAACCTCCCTGGCCATAACCTTCGTTGCCGGTCAGGCCGAAGGACTTCAAAAGTTCGGGCGACACCCGCTTCAAAGGACTAGCACCACCTCGTCCGCCCCGACCATCGGACCGACCGCCGCCACCTCCATCACCGCCAATAACCATCGAGCCTTCTCCAACGGCGTCGCCACCTCCTCCATCCCCTCCGCGACCCCCTCTTGGACCGCCACCTGCTCCTCCACAACCACCAACCACGTAAGTACCTTTACCAATTGCGTTTCCACCGCCACCGCGTCCGCCCTGCCCGTCCGCTGGCACTGACGCAATCGAAGAAGATCTAACGGCGTCAGAGTTGGTTGGCTTGGGCTTCAGGCCGAACCAGCCGGCCACCTTCTCCAGCAAGCTGGCCATCTTCTCCAGATTGCCCGACTGGCTCAGAACCACACCCAGAGCCATCAGCACGCCGGCGGCAACGCCTCCAGCGGGACCTTGGCCCTGCAGCCATTTGAGCGCCAGGGTGAACGGATTGGGATCAGTGAGCGCTCCTGCCCCTGCCCCGCTGCTGCTGGCAGCCCGAACGATGAGATCGTCTGACAGGATCAGCCCGAGGGCCATGGCCGCAGCCAGCCACACAAACCCGGCGTGCGGACGCTTCCGGCAACTTGGTCGCAAAAGGTGTCCCAACGGATCTCTGTCGACACAAACAGCTTAGCGATCTCATGCCTCAGGGCAAAGTTGTCTCCCATGATACAAAGTTCTATCGAATGTAAGGAGCATCTAACATGCTGCAAGGCAATAGGCATGTCCACCGCTGCCTCTGAGTGGCAGGCAGAGGGCTGAGGGTGGCGTAGCTGGGAGTTGGTGGTGGCCTGGCCACTCGAGGAGCTGGTTAGACAGCAATCTCAACGAGCCACTGGACCAGTTCTTAGTCAATCAAGCCAAAGAATTAATCCAACTGCGCAGTACAAGAAAACATCATGAACTACATAAGAGCCCACCCAATCAGCGCAACAACTACAGAAATGACAATAGCAGCCCCAACAAGTAACGGATTAGGGAGAAAGCCGCCGATTGATATCCATACCAACAACCCTAGCACTGGAACAAGAAGGCCACATAACATGCCCAAGGTATTTGTGGAACGCTCGCCGATAGGATTGTGAATAATAGCTGTGCCAGCTTTATCCAGATTCTTGACATGAGTTTCATCATCACGAATTGCTCTAAAAGCAGCGACCACTCCAAGCAACGCGGTTAGCGAAGATCCCATGCCAATCCAGATCATTGCGTTCCTTAGATTGATTAAATTCGTTTTAAATAGACTATATGCATCAGGAGCAGTCTTTATATATGAAAGTGCAGTGGCCTCAGCCGATAGCGAAAATCCATATGCAGTGAACAGGAGGCCATGAAGAGTGATCATCCACATTATCCTTTGATTGATCAAATTGTCTTCGTGCTCAATCTTGCCTCGATATCGGTCATAAAGCAGCTCCTTCTGCTCAGATGTAAGGGCTTCGATTTGTTGATTCATGACTGATAAATGCAGTGCGTTTGAGATAGGCCTAATTAGTTTGCTTGAGTTGCAAGAGCTTTAAGGATTTGATTTGTTAATCAACAATACGGCCATGGAGGTGGTTAAATCAAGAGTCGATCTGCGTCTGAGCACATATCCCGCCGTGTCTGTCCAACGGCATGGATAGATCGTGCGCAGCCACGATCTATCCGGTGTTGGACAAGCCCCGCAGCGCTGGGATTCTGGGGGCGCAGGGGCCTCAATCTACAGGAGATATATCCGCCCGCTTTTCAGATTACCTTTACGATTGGCCTCGATGATAGGTAGAAATGCCTGCTCCATGGTTTTCATGGTCTCCAAAAGAGTGTAAGAGATGATGAGCCGGCATACGTGTCAAGCTGGTTGCCCAGCTATAATAACAATGAACGAGCTGATATTGTACGCTTGTTCATAGACTCTGGCTGTTGAATCTGCCGCGTAGCGGCTTGGTCCAACGCTTGCCATCACCTGGCCGCAAACAGTGAAGGGGGAGGTTGAGAGCCATTGGTGGCGGCTCAGGTGGATGGAATTGTTGGGCAAGATTGCGGATCTCAGCCATGCTCCTGAGCAGACGTGCCAGACTGCTTTTTATTGAGAGATTGCGCAACATCTTCGATAAACTCCTTATTAAAACCCAAGACAATATGTCCATCTGCATCCTCAATGGTTACTGTATTTGACTCCGATGTCTCCAGCTGAATTCGTGTGTAGATCATCTCAACTTTATTGTCTTCGTCAAAAACACAGAAACAATGACATCTCAGCCTAGAGTCTAGCGGGATAGCCTGGCAAATAGATAAGTGTTCCTTGCTAGCCTTTCTGTCAGGCGGTCCGATTAGATGCAGCTGTTCCTCTTTGATGGTTGCAACACCGCTATCAGAAGAAAACAGTTGGGCACTCTTCATTGCCAAAATATCTTGATGATAATACTGCTTTACAATTAATCTTGGCAAGCTCAGCAGCATGCCACTCGATGTTTTTCGCGCCTCCCAGACAAACAATGTATTTTCAGGTATCTTCTGGAACCTGCCATTAAAAAAGGCTGCGACTTCATACCCGCCACCAAACATGTTGAGCAAGGTGGGAGCTATGTCACCACCCTGTAACTCAGCATTGAGAAGCATGCTCGCAAAGGATAGACTTGAAGAAATGGCTTTTGCAGCTGGGTTAACATTTCCGGTCTCCTTTCTCTCGCCCTGCTGGCTAAGATCGACAAGCTCTTTAATTGCGTCTGAGCCTGATCCGGCAATTGACATCGTTCCGTATAAGCTGGTATCACAAACGTAGTTGGCTTGATGCCAAAACTGGCGGAAATTCCCATCTGCTTCCCTTACCCATCCGACAAAACTAGCATTATGCTGAATCAGATCGGGATGAGAGGCTAGGAAACTATTGACTCTTGCTGCAGAGAGTTGCTCTTGAGCTGATATATCTCGAAGCTCTTTGATGGCGACACGCGCAGCAACATAAGATCCAGACCATGCGAGAGCGCAATCCGGGCTTATTATCACAACCTTTTGCACCAAGCCGCGTATTCCCCATCCTGACTCACCAAAGAAGTTAGTTACATCTCCACCTGCGGGAGTCGCGACATCATTAGGCCTGTCAGCCGGCCCTGAGATCAGAAGATCTCCAAATACCACCGGGCATGAATCCACGCTGTATGCCGCTATCGCAGTCATAACACTTTAATTATAGGGACAAAAAGCCATAGCAAGAATAAGCAGGGACATCGCCCAACGCTCGCCATCACCTGGCCGCAAGGTGACATTGGGGCATACAGGGCTCATGTGGAGGCGGCTCAGGTGAATGGCGATGTTAGGCACCCTTGCTGGACATGGCAGGCACATCAATCTCCTTGATACAGGTTTGGCGGGACAAGCACAAGACGCAGTCGATAATCATAAGTAGATCTTCAAGCGGAATCGCATCTGTTGCGGGAGCTCCAGTCTCTGCAAGGTCCGAGAGCACCTCTGGAGTTCCCACATTACCTGGATTGATCACTGTCACAGATATCCGGTCAGGCCGAAGCTCTTCACGCAAAGAGTGGACCACACCTCGCAGCCCAAACTTCGAAGCAGAATTTGCGACCTCTCTGCTAGGAAAGTTATCACGCCCGGAAAGAGCTCCCATGAAGATGATCTTCGGATTGCTGGACTTTCTCAAAGCAGGCAGCAATGCCTTTACGATTCTGATGGGTGCCATGAGATTGACATTTAGAACTCTAGCAATGTCATC
>Ga0164293_10004807_pt1 | contig 11534 bp, 9 predicted proteins | sample GEODES118metaG_FD_111487 | JGI IMG/M metagenome (GOLD analysis project Ga0164293, IMG submission 111487) | Eutrophic lake water microbial communities from Lake Mendota, Wisconsin, USA - GEODES118 metaG | ecosystem: Environmental > Aquatic > Freshwater > Lake | place: USA: Lake Mendota, Wisconsin...
AAGAGGGTGCGACTGGATCTGGAATATTCTCTGAAAACCTCTGCGAGCCAAGCTGCGCAGAAGGCAAGCGGGTAACAGCTCCAGTCGATCTGCGCCTTTCAAATCTGACTGAACAGAATGGAAAGTATTTCCTTCGGACCCTAGACATTAGTACCTTAGATGGAAAAGACTTTCCTTGGGGTAAGACCAAAGTTTTTCAGTGGGACGTTATGGAGTTTGCAGAGCGCATGAAAAAGGGCATCGAGGGGGAATAAGAATGACATCACAAGTCGGAATTACCAATCACAGTGGGGTTGCCGTGGCATCAGATACTGTCATTACCGCCTTCGTCGATGGTGGAACTAAATCAATAGGTAGCAGTCATAAGATTCTTGAATTAGGACCTGAGCATAAGGTTTTGGTATTGCTCTCTGGGGCAATAACTACTAATGGGGTAACAAATCGGCTCTATGTAACTGAATGGGCCTCCACTCTCGAAGCACCATTTGCAACACTTGAAGAGTACGTAGAATCTTTTGCAAATTGGATGGGAACCGATTCGACAATTCATTCTTTTGATTCTGAGATTAACAGGGCAAACTACCTCCTGAACGATCACTTTTACGAAATCAAGTATCGTACTAAGGCACGATGGGACGAGTTAGACGAAGAGTCAAAACAGTATTCAAGCCAAGCCGAAATCTTGATTTCGGTCGCACAAGAAGGCTACGAATATTTGAGCTCACTAGACTTCGTACCTGGCGTTGATACAGATGAGTATTTCAATAGTTTTCTTGAGAGCGAACAATTTGATTTGAACGGCAAACTTGAGTTCTACTTTAAAGATTTGGATTTGAGTCCGACGGCTGAATCAATATTAATGAATTCCTGTCCGCTAATTTTGGCTCGGCAGCAATTTTTTGATGGTGGTTCCAGTATGGCGTTTATCGGTTTCGGTGCATCAGAATTTTTCGCGGGAAATATGCGACTGCGTGTGCGAGGTTTCTATGGTGGGAAATTTGTGTACAGCTTAAATGAATATATCGCAGTATCACCCGACATGGCTTCACTCATTAGTCCATTTGCACAAGATCAAGCCATATTTGGATTTTTGCAGGGATTTCGATTTGCGGTGCTAGACCATATGGAATACCTGATCGAAAGTCATGTAAATGATGCAATAGAAAACAATGAAGGTGAAAATATTGGTAGGGAGATTGCTTCCAAAGTGCGCGATGGCGTTTTTGATCATTTCAGGCGAAAAATTACTGATCCACTTCTAGACTCAATTGAGGGCTTAGATTTGTTTCATTTAGCAAATCTTGCTGAATCGCTAGTAGGCATGGAGGCGACATCTTCCTTTGGGGCTGACGGACCTGCAACAGTTGGAGGAATGATTGAAGTTGCAACGATCGACCGTCAAAATGGTGTCACATGGGTGAGGAAGCTTCAGGATTTCTAAAGTGTAATCTAATTGAAAAGTTCGAAATTTGCATTAGCGATTGAAGTTGAGGAGCTAAGATGAGTAACGAAGCCGAATCCACCTATAAGTTGGGGATGAAGGAGTTTAGGTCCGGAAATGTTCACGAGGCTCTGCAGCTTTGGTACCACGCATCGGAGTTAGGCAGCCCTGATGCCATGTATGAATTAGGTCGAATCGCATACCAAGTCGGCGAAATAGCAGACGCCTCAAGCTTTTGGCGCAGAGCAGCTGAAAAAGGACTTGGAGCCGCTATGTATGAAATGGCTAAACTCGCTGCCGAATTTGAAGATGAAGTTGAAGAAAGAAAGTGGAGCGAGGCTGCGGCAAAAGCAGGAGATGCGAGTGCAATGTACAACCTTGGTGTGATGTGTGAACAGGAATCGAATTTATCTGAAGCTAAAAAATGGTATTTACTGGCTGCAGATGCAGGCCATCCAAGTGCCATGCATAATCTTGGGGTGATGGCGTATCAAATAGGAAATCGCGCTGAAGCGAAGAAGTGGTATCTAAGGGGTGCAGAAGCTGGCGATACGGATGCAATGATTAATTTAGGTGTAATGGCGCATGATGCAGGAGATCAGGCTGAAGCTAAAAAATGGTTCAAACTTGCCAGACCAAACATCAATAGTTTTGAAGTCGGGGACTAGAAGAACTTATTAAACCGCCTTAATTCTTCAGGCCTAATTGCTCGGTTCTCACGTTCGGATAAATCTACTAAGTCATAAGCAACTTGGGTTTCCTCTCCAAAAATGACCATTTCTGGGAGATTATCCAAAACTTCATTTGGACGTGGGTGATTTATCCAATCACCTTGAGAACGTAAAAATACTTTTGTATGGCTTTGAATCGTAATTAGCTCAATAGGCCGGGATTCATCAGGTGGGAAATAGAAGTAAAGCCCAGGGATCAAGTTATCTCGGGAGTGTGGAAGTTGCATAAAATGTACCTTTCAGGGTTTTTCTAGTCGAGATAGTCGCGAAGAACTTGGCTGCGAGAAGGGTGGCGTAGTTTAGACATTACTTTAGATTCAATTTGACGAATTCGCTCACGAGTAACTCCATGAACTTTACCTATTTCATCTAAAGTTTTTGGTTGGCCATCGTTCAAACCAAAGCGCATCGCAACTACGCCAGCTTCGCGTTCTGACAAGGATTCCAAAACGGATCGTAACTGCTCCTGTAACACTGTGAAGGAAACCCCATCTGCTGTAACTACAGCTTCAGAGTATTCAATCAAATCACCGAATTCAGAGTCTTCCTCTTCACTCAGTGGCGTATGAAGTGAGATTGGTTCACGTCCATATTTTTGAACTTCGACAACTTTTTCAGGCGTCATGTCCAGTTCTTTTGCTAGCTCTTCTGGGGTCGGTTCGCGACCAAGATCCTGAAGCATCTGGTGCTGAACACGTGCCAACTTATTAATAATTTCAACCATGTGAACGGGAATCCGGATCGTAATTTCTTGATCCTTAATCGCAAGTGTTATTGCCCGACGGATCCAATAGTGAGCATAGTTTCTAAATGGAATCCCTTTTTGGTAATCGAATTTCTCAACCGCGCGAATCAATCCCAAGTTACCCTCTTGAATCAGATCTAAAAAATTAAGGCCTCGATCCTTGTATGAATTAGCAATATCAACTACAAATTGAAGATTAGCTTCGAGAAGGTGGTTCTTCGCACGCTTCCCATCTTCAAGAACCCAATGGAGTTCTTCTTCTGTTTTCCTATCAACCTGATCTTCATTGTTGAGAATTTCCTCGGCAAACAGACCCGCTTCCATTCGAGTCGCTAGATCAACCTCTAGTTCTATTGTTAAGGGAGGGACCCTACCGATTTGCTTCAAATAGTCGCTTACGAGCGCATCTATCTCCACTTGACTCAGGGTTGCCGAATCATCACTTTCGTTTTTGGCCACCCCAAAACTTTAGGGCAGATGACTTCGGAATGTAAGAGTATTTTCAGATTTGACAGGTTCAGATTGCGGCTCTCGAGGTATCTTTAACCATGCGACTTGCGATCCCAGATCTTGACCAAGAAGGTCAAATTCATCAGACCGGCATTGGCTTAATCAATTTACTAGGTATCGATCTCTTCAACTCAGTTAATCAGAGTCTAGAAATTAGTGATGGCTTGGATTGGCTTACAAAGTATCGAAAGACAAGCTTGGTCTATATCAACTATAACTTCAACGACCCTTCCAATTTACTAAAGGAACTTTTGCGCGTGAGCACCTCTCCACTGCGAAAACCAATTAAAGAGAGAGTTAACCCAAAAGTGATTGTTGCTTTTTTCAATAGATTACAGATTATTCTTGACGATCGAAATGATTGGGTTCACCATAACTCAGATTTTACTCGGGAAAACCTCAAAACACTTATTTTGAATATTTATCCGATTTCACAAAAGCTCGAACTTAAGATGATCGAAGAGTGCGATTTCCTTTTGTCAAAACTTGATGGAATCGAGCCAGATGTTCCTCAAGTCGACGATCCAATTGTTGCGTCAACCGTCTCAATTACAGAGCCAGAACTTGTAAAGGGAATTCAAGAGATTATCTCAAAATCAGGTTTAGAAGTCGGCGAGTTGATTGAAGCCAAGTTCTTGGACTTTTCTTATGTTTTGCATCTTACCGGTGAAATTAGGAATAGAAAGTCAAATGAGTTACTAAGTGAACTAAAGCCTGATTTTGCAGCAACCATTGGCACTCTCATGATTGCAAGAAAGCCTTCTGGAGGCCGCTTGCGAATCACCAGTGATGGAATAGTTGCAGCATATTTTGAAGATCACTGGGGATACATCGCAACTGTCACTCCAGAACAATGGTTCCCAGACCACCTATTTCATTCTGTCTAAATTACAGTCCATAACTCGTTGAACTGATTATTGTGTTCATCTACTGCTAGTTTGCTGGGGATAGAAAATGGATCTGCTGGAAGAAGAAGTGCTATGCCATCAAAAGCTTTATAGTCTTCAAAAATGTTATGGTGAACCGCGATTTTGTATCCTTTAATCGGAATACTGTAATTCAAACGAATTAGACCTCGATCAAATAGTCTGTGCAAGTCGGTTCTGAGCGGGATTGCATTCCAGACAACATCGCTATCTTGACCGTAGTAGGGGATTATGTGGGCAACCTCAATCGCCTCGAGAGAGGTAAATCCGCTTATTGCACACCGATTGCCATATTCAGTTAGTACTTTTGTCCGGAACTCGCTTGCGCCAGGACGCGCAATTACTTCTTGAGTTTCACGCGGAAGGGTCTTTCGAATCTCACTCCACTGGAGTTCGGGCTTCCACTCTTCTCGGATCATTTCAATAGGAAGTTGTTCTGGGTCTTCACCTTTCCAGATCAAAACAGCATTCTTAAGTTGCATGAGCCCTAAAGCTGTAACGGTTCCGCCGCCGCCAGAGGGCATGTTTTCACTTGAAAATTCTGGCAACCACGGTAAGTGTGAACTTTCTATGATTTTTCGCGCCATATTTGGCATACCTTGAACGACTGGGATACCCATTTCGGATGCAATACTCGTGAAAAAAACGCTGGGCACTGAGGATCCAACGCCAGGTTTGAACTCTGGAAGTCCTAGCAAGATTGCAATCTCCTGCATGATCTGGCTTTTTTGGGGCACGATTCGAGTCATATTCCTCAAATTGTCACCCATGGACGCTATCTTGTCCACATGCAAACGACCTTTATCGATCTTTTCGCCGGAATAGGTGGCTTCCACGCCGCGGGCGAAGCTTTTGGCTGGAAATGTGTATTTGCCAATGAGATAGATGAAGCTGCTTCAAAAGTTTACAAAGCAAATTGGGGTCAAGACCCTCTAGGAAACATTCATGATTTTACTCGTGGAAACAAGAAGAAGCCTATCCCGTCACATGACATTCTCTTTGGCGGATTTCCATGTCAACCATTTTCAAAGAGCGGTAAGCAATTAGGAATGGACGAAGATAGAGGATCCCTCTTTCACGACATAGCTTTCATTCTAGAAAAACATAAGCCCTCGATGGTAGTACTTGAGAATGTAAGAAATATTGCAGGTCCTCGTCATGCGCACGAGTGGACATACATCATCGACAAACTCCGAGAACTGGGTTATCGCGTCTCAAGTAAGCCGTTCGTAGTTTCTCCACATAGAATTCCACCCAGTTACGGTGGTACGCCACAGGCTCGTGAGAGAGTTTTCATAGTAGGAACCAAATTGCCTAGTCGTAGACACAGGCTGATTAATAGTGATGAACCACTTGAATTTCCCACCGACTTTGATGGATGGGATCCTCAAGAGTGGGATCTTTTTACGGATCTACCGCTAGATGAAACAGCAGAGAATTTTATGAAGTATCGAATCTCTGCCGAGGAGATTGAGATTCTCGATGCGTGGGACTGGTTAGTTAAGCAGATGTTAGTGCGCCGGGAGGGTGTGCGACTCCCTGGGTTCCCATTGTGGGCTGATATCTGGGGCAAAAAACCTATTTATGAATATGATCCTAAAGCACCAGCGTGGAAGAAAGATTTTGAATCGAAGAATAAGAAGTTTTATTTGGAGCACAAGGGATTAATTGATGAGTGGTTTAAAGAGTTTCCAGTACTGAAAACTACTTCGCCATCTAAGCGCAAACTCGAATGGCAAGCTCAAGACATGGACTCAATTTGGGACGGCTTGATTCACTTTAGACCCTCAGGAATTCGAGTAAAGCGAGCTACATATGTGCCAGCATTAGTTGCAATCACTCAGACGACGATTATTGGTCCCTACAAAAGAAGAATTACGCCAGTTGAAGCATCTCGATTGCAAGGAATGCCCGAGACATTTTCATTCGGTGATCAAAGTGACATATTGAGTTACAAGCAATTGGGCAATGGAGTTGCTGTAGGTGCTATTTATCAAGTTCTACGTGCTGCAGCACAACGTGACGGTGAGATTCTTAAAGTGACTAACCCCGCTTTACTTAAATCGATAACCAAGTCTTCAATTAGCCCAAAAGGCCAACCTGAAGTTAAGAAAAAGAAGAAACACGCAGCCTCTTAGTTACTTTGAGCCTTTTCTTGCAGGCAGTTCAACCACAAATCCAGATGTATTGTTTGGGACTATCAACGCTAGCGCGACAACATCAGGCTGCTTGCGCCCACTTAACAGTGGTGCGACTCTATGCACCTGAATTGTTAGCGCATCATCAAATTTCATCTCAGCATCGCCAGGATAATTTCCGTCACTCTTTGGACTTCTACCCTGGAAGATATTTGCAATTGCTTGATCTTCGGCTAAAAGTGCCGCGTTAGGAGTGTCCTTCAGCATCGAGCGCTCACGTATTGCCTGCTTCGACTTCTTTGGATCCCAATCCATCAACACTAAATTAGCTTTACTCAATTTGTTTTCATCTACTAGAGCTCGAAGCGCCCAAATAGTGTCATCTAACTCTGCTCTATTTTCGGGCGCCATAGGCCAGTCTGCCAACAATTCGAGAGCTTCATCAATCTGAATCTCCGAGTAATGATTCTTTACACCTTTTCGAAGATCATTAGACATTTCAGCTAGATTTGAAACTAAAGAATAGATTCTTGATAGGAAATTTGTAGCACAAACATGGAGATTGGGATCATAAAGTTTGTGCTGCTTAAATACAGATAGTCGCTTCTGCATTATTTGCAAGGCAATTACTTCACGCCTAACAGGGGAGTAGGCGGGATCTAATAAGAAGCGACGGCGCCATTCAGAGAGGAGCCCATTCTTTAGATCGATAACTTCAAGTTGCGAACGAATTGATTTTTCGTGGACAACGTAGTCTCGATATGCCTGCGCATTGTCTTGGAAGAACCAACCCCGCAAAAGATCAACGTATTGACGCTTGTATCCGAAGAAACGGCCGCGCTGTTGAATGACATCAGCATTTCCGCCACCTAAAGACCGCGGCATATAAGTAACGGCAAGATTCTCGATTGTAAATCCACGTTCAAGATTATTTCCGCCGATAACAATCCAACCAGCCTGTGATTTCCATTCTTCCGGATTGATTTTTTGGCCTTTTGAGTTGATAACTGTGACTTTTACCTTAGAAATCCACCATCGCAGTTCCTTAAGAACCTCGTCCAGGTCCCACGTACGTTCCAGTTTAATTGTCTTTCGAAGTTCAGTTTCAGCAACTTCAAACACTTTGGTCTTTTCATTCTTATAAGTCTGTTCTTGAGGATCGCGCAATACTGACTCCCAAGCGTTTAACACATGGTTCACCCAACGCTCGTAAGCTTTGTGCAGTTCGATACTTGAAGAAGGATGAACTAACATTGAAATTGGTTTTGGTCGTGATCGCTTTTGTGCAACATAGAGTGAAAGTAGATAGTAGGCAAGCGCTTGCTTTAGGCTCGCTGGAACCGGCGCTGCTAATTCTCTATCAAAAACTGATTGATGTTCTTGATCAGGAATAAACTTCACGAAAAATTCATTGTCCTCAAATAAATCTCTTCCGCCAAGGTACTCATCTCCCGATTTAAGCAATGTTACGAACTTAGGAGAGAGCGCATCCTGAATTCCAATAAGAAGGGGGCCCTGAGGGGTGGCCGTATACATCACGTAACTATGCCTAGTTAGCGAATTCCTTAATCTATTTATGGCGGCATAAACAGGCGATTCATCATCATCACGCCACTTAAGGTTTAGTCCAGCCTGATCGCCTTCGTCATCAACTATCAACACTGGAAAGTTGTTGATATTGAAACGAGACTTTAAACCTTCGACCAAATGCGAAATCTCATCTAAGGATTCACGATTTTTCAAAGCCGAGATTACAACTGTTGGCTTAAAGTCCTTTGGCGCATCCGACTCGACCCAGGTATTGAGAATTTTCTGTACTTTTAAAATGTTTTCCTTCCGCGAATTCTTCTGGAGTTTTTCCAAGAGCACCCAAGGATTAGCGCCACCATCACCATCAGCCCTCAAATCTCGGTTTAGTCGATCTCTTGTTTGAGAAAGCAATTGATTCTTAGTTCCCGCCAAAACAACAACAAGAGGAAAGCCATTTTCATGTGCCATAGCTATGAGAGCTGTGAACGACATTGTCTTTCCACTTTGCACTTCACCGACAACCAATTGGCAATTAGTCGACTCTTGCCCATTCAGTAATTCGGTCCGCCCTAGTATCCGCTTTGTGTTTTCAACAAGTCTCTTTTCAGATTCGGAAGGTAATCCCTGGCGCTTTACAAAGGCTTCGAACTCGCCACCAGTCTCAATTGTCATCACCATCTCCAATAACTACATCTACATCAGTGCGATTTGAGAGATAGTTTCTCAGTAATTCGTTAATCTGAATCCGAAGAAAGCCAGCAGACTCAAATCCTGAACTCATGCCTTGGATTTCCGCAATGCCAATCGCTAATGCAAGGCGCAAAACGGGCTCTAATGAGTCGGGATCTGCAACAGTAAAAGAGTCCATAAATGGATGCTCTCTGTTTACTGTAACGATCCACTTGTTGTCATCAGTCGATGTAACTCGCAACCAAGCAGGGTCGTTACCCTGGTCCTTCACTTCAAGCATGATGTCAGATTTAAACTGGGGAATTAGGCGGATATTCTTTTGAACTACACTAGTTTTTTCATCTCTTGGTGGCTCTGGAACTTCATCCTTAAAAGGAACCTCAAAGTCATCACCTAATTGATCAACGGCATCTCCATCTATAAAACCACGTATTGCCGATTCAACAACTTCATCCAAGGTTGCTTTAACTTTTGCCTTGGTTCCCTTTGAGTTATCGGTGGCACGGAAGTTTCTTGCCATCTTTATTAGTGGATAATCTCCGGCGTTAAGGGCTTCCTTGATTTTCTTAAGCGCTTCTTCTTCTTGACCTTCGGTCCAAACAACTGCATCTTTAAAGGAGGTGACCTTTAACTCAGAGACATCCAATTCTCCGATGATCCTTTGGCGCTCAAAACTGTTAGCACCACCGAAGATAACTCCAGGACGATACAGATCATCTGGACTATCCGCTAAACCACCTGCACCTTGAACGACCTTTCGTCGCCAAACCAGCGCAAGTCCTGCCCGCTTGGTATCACCTTTATCTAGAATTCCAATCTTCCCTCGAATCTTCGGTGCGGGTACCTTTGGATCATCTGGGTTATGAGATTCGTTTAACTCAATTTCAAACTCACGGACCCATTCATGAATTTTTTCATCGACTGGACCTCGATCATTTGGCCAGAAAGGAGCATTCAGCCAATTGTAAGTGATTGGTTCTTGAGGCTCGCCGTTAATTGTGAGTATAAGTTCTCCAGTACGAAGGAAATCTCGATACATGCTTCGTAGATACCCACGAAGCCTTGATGCGGCTCCCGCAGTAGGTACAGGTTGATTTAACTTACTCATGATGATTCTTGTGCCATGAGCTTTAGGATTACTTGTTGGCTCTTTTTGAATATCTAAGTTGTATATCTCTTGATCAATAATCTTTGGAATATCAAAGATAATGTTTCTAACTATAGGCTCGCCGAGGGCTCGCGTGCGAACCGTAAAATACTTTGAGTACCAACATGCTGAGCTTTTCATTCCAATGCCGTACTGAGAGATTCCAGTTTTATCTAGAGGTGGCATCGCAGGAGTAAATGCTCTTGCTATATCTGCTGTGAAAATGCCCGCCGCATTATCAACCAATTGAATTGTTGAGTTTTCCCCGCCAGAAAAATTGATATCTATTCGTAATTTATAGTCAGGACCATTCAATTCAATCAATTGATCCTTGTACTTAATGTATGACTGAATCGAGTTATCAACCATTTCTCCCAGAGCGACCCAAGGGGTGTACCGCAACGAAGGGAATAGAGCATAAAGCCCAACCCCTGGACGAATATCGACACTTTCGCTGTCAGGGGCGTCATCTACCATGTAGGGATAGTATTCGGGTTGCCGTGTGAAAGTCAGCTAAAGAGAAGAGGACTGATTTCATGTCAAGAACTTCCAAACACCCTGACATCCCGCAATTTCTAAGGATTGCGGAACTTTTCTCCAAGGGCACAGTACCGCTTGAATACTCGTGGGATGTCAGATCAATTGTGAAAGAACGGATCGACTAAGAGATGGAAAATCCAACGTCTCAACCTTTAATTGATAATGTAAAGCGAAATATGCATGACGCACTCAAAGATGCGTTGAAGAATAGCGATCGAGTCGATATCGCTGTGGGCTACTTCTTTTTCTCTGGTTTCAAGCTTTTGGCAGATTCTTTCAAAGATAAGAAAATACGGATATTGGTAGGAAAAGAAATTGACCCCGCTTGTGTTCCAGATATCATAAAATATTCAAAAGTCGGCGATGAGTCGCTTGAAAGATGGTCACCTAGACCTCCAACCACATCAGCTTTACAGTTAAAACAAAACTATGTTGAAGCTCTTGTAGAATTTGTAAATAACAGCGAAACTTTCGATGAAGAAGAGTCTGAAAATGCATTCAAAATGTTTGCTGATAAAATCGCAGACGGCTCACTTGAAATAAAAGTTACAAAAAGAGGCAACCCTTATCATGGAAAACTCTACCTTTTACACAATAAACCAGAAGTCCAAGACGACAGAAAACTCCCTGGTACAGTGATTATCGGATCCAGCAATCTAACTTATAGCGGGCTCATAGGCCAAGGGGAGCTAAATAAAGAGTTAAATTCTATAAAAGATTTTGAAGACGCGCAAAAGATATTTTTAGATCTTTGGAACTCTTCGGATGCGATTACAGTAGCAGATTTAACTTGTGCCGATGAATTCCTTGAGATAATGAAGAAAAAACTATGGATCTATCAGCGGCCAACACCTTATGAACTTTATATGCGAGTTCTTCACGAGTTATTCAAAAAGCCTGTTGACTTTCAAAAGGTGCAAACTCCAAGTTCGATAACAGATGGTGCATTTCTCGATTTGGAATATCAGACCGATGCCATTCGGATTGCAATTGATCGCTTGGAAAAATTCGATGGTGTGATAATTGCGGATGTTGTTGGCTTGGGTAAAAGCATCATCGGCTCTGCTGTAGCACGTAATCTCGACATGAATACGGTGATACTTGCGCCACCACATTTGGTTCCACAGTGGGAGGAT
>Ga0164293_10004810_pt1 | contig 11532 bp, 13 predicted proteins | sample GEODES118metaG_FD_111487 | JGI IMG/M metagenome (GOLD analysis project Ga0164293, IMG submission 111487) | Eutrophic lake water microbial communities from Lake Mendota, Wisconsin, USA - GEODES118 metaG | ecosystem: Environmental > Aquatic > Freshwater > Lake | place: USA: Lake Mendota...
ACAGCCGATCGAACAACAGCTCGGCAACCCGGTGCACCATATCCACGAAGGCAAGCCGCCGGCACAAATTCTGCCGGTCAGCTTCTCGCTGCTCTTGAACCTCGCTTCGGTCGCCGCCACCGACGATCCGGCGCGGCTGTGGGGCTTCGTGAAGAAATATGCCCCCGGCTCCAGTCCGGAAACGCACCCGATGCTCGATCGGCTGGTGCACCACGCCGCGGCGTATGCGCGCGATTTCGTCATCCCCGGCCTCAACCGCCGCGCGCCAACCGAAACCGAAGCCGCAGCCCTGCGCGACCTCGACGCGCGTCTGGCGGCCGTGGGCGAAGACGGCGACGCCGAAGCCTTTCAGTTCGAAGTCTACGAAGCCGGCAAGGCCGCCGGCTACGAAAACCTGCGCGACTGGTTCAAATCGCTCTACGAAATCCTCATCGGCAGCCAGAACGGCCCCCGCATGGGCGGCTTCATTGCCCTCTACGGGCTGGCCCAAAGTCGCGCCCTGATCGCGGACGCGCTGGCGCAGGGCTGACGCTTTTTTGCCTCCGGTGGGCGGGGCCCCTGCCCACCGGAAGCCCCTTCTTCCAAACCTCTCTTAAATCCCCACCCCGCCATCAATCGTCTGCGTAGTGCCCGTGATCATCGCGGCAGCCGGGCTGGCGAGGTAAAGCACCAGTGATGCCACTTCATCGGCGGTGGCGTGACGTTTAATGGCCATGCCGGAATGCATCATCTTGGCCATCGGGCCGTTCGCCGGGTTCATGTCGGTGTCGACCGGGCCTGGCTGCACCACGTTGACGGTGATGCCGCGCGCACCGAAATCGCGCGCCAGGCCGCGGCCAATGCCCTGCACGGCGGATTTGGACATCCCATAGGCCGTACCGCCAGGCCACGGCGCGCGATCACCGCTTATCGAACCGATGATGATGATCCGGCCATTGTCGTGCATCTGGCGGCCAGCCTCGACCCCAGCAAAATAGACCGCACGCACATTGATATCGATCAGCCGGTCCACCACGTCCGGATCCATCGTCAGCGGATCGCCCATGATGCCCACGCCGGCGTTGATTACCATAATGTCGAGCGCGCCTGCCGCCGCCACCGCTGCGATGAGTTCGTCACGATTGGCGCTGTCGGCCTTCACCGCCGTGGCGCCCGTTTCGGCCGCCACCGCTGCCGCCGCATCGGGCGAACCGGAATAGCTGAAGCGGACCTTTGCCCCGGCCGCTGTGAAATGGCGCACAATTGCCGCGCCGATACCGCGGCTGCCGCCCAGCACCATCACTGATTTGCCGGAAAAATCGTTCATCTGCGTCAACTCCGCGTGCTGGGATTCAGCTGCCGTTATGGCATGAAGCGTGAGTATCGCCGACAAGTTCAGCCTCTCCAAGTGGGAAACAGCATGCGCACCACCCTCGCCGCCCTGCTTCTGGCGCTCGCCAGCCCAGCCGGCGCCGCCGCCATCGATGAATTCCGCGCCGGCGATTGGGCCGGGGCTATGCGCGAGGGACGGGCGGAGAACACGGTGGAGAGCCTGATCCTTTCAGGCCGTGCCCAACTTGCCATCGCCGGCTACCAGACAAACGACAAAGGCCGTGCGCTGGCCATCGTTGCGGCCGCCGAAGGTGATTTCGACAAGGCGTTGGCCCGCGATCCCGCCAGCGTGCCGGCGCAGCTGCAAAAGGCCGTCGCCATCGCCTACCGCGCCCAGCTCACCCGCGGCATCGCCCTCGCCAAGGAAACCCGCCGCCGCTTCGAAACCATCCGCGCCGCCCACCCCGACAACAGCCTGGTGTGGGGCGCGCTGGGCGGCTGGCACGGCGGCGCGGTCGCCACCGTGGGCGGCTTCCTCGCCGGCACCGCGCTTGGCGCCAAGAAATCCGAGATGGAGCGCTGCTACGCTCAGGCGCTGAAACTGGCGCCGGGCCTGCCCTCCACCCGCGTGTTCTTCGCCATCACCCTGCTCGATCTCGACGCAGGAAACGCCACCCGCGCGGCCGGACTGTTGAAGGGCCTGGAAAATCTGCCCGCACAGGATGGCTTTGAAGCCCTCCTGAAGCGGCAAGGGCTGGAACTGGCGGCAGTGCTGGCCAAGGGCGACACTGCCGCGGCGCAGGCGACGGCACGCAAGCTGAAGGCGTTCAGCCGGATTGCTTGAGGGAAGAAGGTGGGCCTCCGGCAGGCAGGGACGCAGTCCCTGCACCCGTTGGTTCTGTATAGCCCGAAAACGAAAGTGCATGCAGGGGCTCAGCCCCCGCCCGCCGGAGGCCCCTTTACGTCGACCTCTTGGCCTTTTCCTCGATACCCGAAACCCCTTCGCGGCGTTCCAGTTCGGCGCGCACATCGTCGAACGACAGGCCGGCATCGGCCAGCAGCACGGCCAGGTGGAACATCAGGTCGGCGCTTTCCGACACCATGCCCGGCTTGTCGTCGCTCATTGCGGCGATCACCACTTCCACGGCTTCCTCGCCCAGTTTCTGGGCCATCTTGGCGCGGCCCTTGGCGGTGAGTTTGGCCACATAAGACGTTGCCGGATCGCCGCTGCGCCGTTCGATGATGGTGGCCAGCAACTGGTCAAAGCGCTCCATGAAACACCTCCCGCACCGGCAGCCCGGCCGCAGCCAAGGCCGCGCGCGCCTGGGCCACGGTCACTTCGCCGAAATGGAAGATGGAGGCAGCCAGCACCGCTGAAGCATGGCCGTCACGCACGCCGCTGACAAGGTCGGCGACGTTGCCGACCCCACCTGAGGCGACCACCGGCACCGGCACCGCATCGGCGATAGTGCGGGTCAGCGCCAGATCGTAACCGGCCTTGGTGCCGTCGCGATCCATGGAGGTGAGCAGGATTTCGCCGGCGCCCAGCCTGGCGGCTTCGATGGCATAGGCCACCGCATCGATGCCGGTTGCCTTGCGGCCGCCGTGGGTGAAGATTTCCCATTTGCCGGGGCTCACCTGCTTGGCGTCCACCGCCACCACCACGCATTGTTCGCCGAACCGCATGGCGAGATCTCCGATCAGCGCCGGCCGCGCCACAGCGGCGCTGTTCACGGCCACCTTGTCAGCACCGGCCAGCAGCAGGGCACGGGCGTCGTCCACCGATCGCACGCCGCCACCGACAGTCAGCGGCATGAAGCACTGATCGGCGGTACGCTCGACGATATCGAGCAATGTGCCGCGGTTCTCGTGGCTGGCGGTGATGTCGAGGAAGCAGAGCTCGTCCGCCCCTGCCGCATCATAGGCGGCGGCGGCTTGCACCGGATCGCCAGCATCGCGCAGCGCCACGAAGTTCACGCCCTTGACGACGCGGCCATTGGCGACATCGAGGCAGGGGATGATGCGGACGGCCAGCGTCATGCCGCGACCCTGATCGCATCGGCCAGATCGAGCCGGCCATCATAGAGCGCGCGGCCGGTGATGACGCCTTCGATGCCGGGTTTGCCCACCAGCGCGTGAATATCGGCGATGGAGGCCACCCCGCCCGAAGCAATCACCGGCAGCGACGCCGCCACCGCGAGCGCCACGGTCGCTTCGACATTGACGCCCTTCAACATGCCATCACGGCCAACATCGGTGAAAAGCACCGCGGCGACGCCGGCGTCTTCGAAACGCTTCGCCAGATCGGCGACCGGCAGCGTCGACACATCGGCCCAACCACAAGTCGCCACCATGCCGTCACGCGCGTCGACAGCGACGACGATGCGGCCCGGATGATCCTTGGCCAGGCCGCGAACCAGATCGGGATTGTCCAGAGCGGCGGTGCCCATCACCACGCGCCACACACCCGCCGCCAGCCAGCCTTCCACGTGCGCGGCGGTGCGGATGCCGCCACCAACCTGAACCTTGCCGCCGCCAAACCCGGACAACGCCGCCTTCACGCCAGCGGCATTGCGGCTGTCACCGGCGAACGCACCATCCAGATCGACAACATGCAGATGCGTCGCGCCCGCGGCGCGGAACAGTGCTGCCTGCGCCGAAGGGTCGTCAGCATAAACCGTGGCGCGGTTCATGTCGCCTTCGGCCAGCCGCACGCACTGGCCGCCCTTCAGATCGATGGCGGGAAAAATAATCATGACTTCAGCCAATTGGAGAGGAACGCCAGCCCGTAAGCCTGGCTCTTTTCCGGGTGGAACTGCACGCCGGTGATATGCCCGCGCTTGACGATGGCGGCAAATCGCCCGCCGTGATCGGAAACCGCCTGCACATCGGCCGCATCTTCAGGCGTGAAGGCATAGCTGTGCACGAAATAGGCATCGCCCGACGGCACATCAGCACCATTCACGGCATCCACCCGGTTCCAGCCCATGTGCGGAATCTTCAATGTCGGGTCCGAAGGCGTCAGCCGCTCAACCTTGCCCGGCAGCCAACCCAGGCCCGTGTGTACGCCATGCTCATGGCCTTCGCTGGCCAGCAACTGCATGCCAACGCAAATGCCGAGGAACGGCACGCCGCGCCCGTTCACCGCTTCGTTCAGCGCAGCCTCGATGCCGGTTTTCTCGCGCAGCTGGCCGATGCATTGGGCAAAGGCGCCCACGCCCGGCAGCACAATGCGCGCCGCACCCGCAATCACCGCCGGATCATCGGTAACGACCACGCGCGCACCCGCCCGTTCCAGCGCCCGCGCCGCAGAGCGCAAATTGCCGGCGCCATAATCAACCAGCGCAAGCGTCTCAGGCACCGGCGCCAGAGCCTCCCAACGTGCCCTTGGTGCTGGGGATCGCATCGCTCTTGCGCGGATCGATCGCCACCGCCGCCCGCAACGCCCGCGCCACGCCCTTGAAGCAGCTTTCGCCGATGTGGTGATTATTCACCCCATACAGCGTCTCGATGTGCAGCGTGATGCCCGCAGCTCCGGCAAAGGCCGCGAAGAATTCCTTGAACATCTCGGTATCCAGCGTGCCCAGCTTGGGCTGGCTGAACGCTGTGCGCCACATAAGGTAGGGCCGCCCCGAAATGTCGAGCGCCACCCGGGTGAGCGTTTCGTCCATCGGGATCAGCGCATCGCCATAGCGCGTGATGCCGCGCCGATCGCCCAGCGCCTTGGCCACGGCTTCACCCAGCGCGATGCCGGTATCTTCCGTCGTGTGGTGGCCATCGATGTGCAGATCGCCCGTGGTCTTCACGGTGAGATCGATCAGGCTGTGGCGGGACAGCTGTTCCAGCATGTGATCGAGGAAACCGATGCCGGTCGACACGTCGTACGTGCCGCTGCCGTCAAGGTTCACATGCACCTCGACCTGGGTTTCCTTGGTCATGCGGGAAATGCTTGCCGTGCGCGCTGTCATGAGCCTGCTCCTTGGGGGGTGCGCCTAGAGCATCGCGGCCTCACGAGCAAGTTTGCCCGCCTGCATGCGTCGGCCCGCCTCCCCTAACCCACCTGCGTCGTCTGCCGTTCCGCCCGCGCCGCCTCGTCCTTCTGCGACATGGTGGAGCGAAGCTTGATGAGATTGGAAAGGGTGGCGTACCAGAAGGGCGCACCCAGCGAGAGCAATGAGATCGAAAGGCTCATGCCGAGCAGTTGCAGCAGCAGCGCGAAGCTGAACTTCTGCCAGCGGCTGGCCCAGGCGGCCAGATCGTGCAGCCATGACACGAGTTCCAGCTTGGTCGCCTCGGCCAGCCCCATGCAATCGGCATAGGCATCAAAGCCACGCGCGGCGCCGAGGCTGGCCAGGTGCGTCCGCGCGCATACCAACGCCTGCGCCTCTTTGACAGAACCGCCGGCAGGCGGCGGCGCGAACTGGCCCTTTTCCATCGCGCTCACCGCTGAAGCCACCACCTTGTCGCGCAGCGCGCTATCGGCGTTCAGCCGCGCCATCAGCGCGAACGTATCCAGATGCACCACCACCATCAGCGCGATGCTGAACATCGCTGTCCAGATCCGCACGCGGGCGGTGTAAGCGGCGTCCACCCGATCGATGGTCTGATCAAACCAGCCCACCAGCTTGGCCATGAATTCCTTGCCCGGCCCGGCCATGAACGCCTCGAAAATGGCCTTGCTGGCGCGCTGGCTGCTCGACCACCCGGGGTTTTGCAGTTCCAGTTCCGCAATGCGCGTGCGGATCTGCAGCAACAGGGCCTTAGGATCGGTCAGGCCGCGCTCCAGCGCCTGCCCTTCAAATTGCGCATGTAGACCGGCACGGCCTGCACCATCGCCGTCACCGCCAGGCTGATCACCAGCATGGTAAAAGCGAACCCGATCATCACAACAAGATAATGCAGCACGATCATGCCCCCGTGGCGACACCCGCATGATAACCCAGTTTGCTGCCAAGGTCGCGTCCTAAGCTGCCCCCCCTTTTACTCTGCGGCACGAAGCCTACATGGAGAGACACGAAAGGGCCCCTGATGAGCGAACTCCCCCAATTTCATGGCACCACCATCGTTTCCGTCCGCAAGGGCGGGCAGGTCGTTGTTGCCGGCGATGGCCAGGTGACGATGGGTCAAACGGTGATGAAGCCCAATGCCAAGAAAGTGCGCCGGCTCGGCCCCAAGGGCGAGGTGATCGGTGGGTTTGCGGGCGCCACCGCCGACGCCTTCACCCTTTTCGAACGGCTGGAAGCCAAGCTGGAACGCCACCCCGGCCAGCTGATGCGCGCTGCGGTGGAACTAGCCAAGGATTGGCGCAGCGATCGTTATCTGCGCCGGCTGGAAGCGATGATGATCGTGGCCGATACCACCGTGACGCTGGTGATCACCGGCAACGGCGACGTACTGGAACCGGCGGGCGGGATTGCCGCCATTGGTTCGGGCGGGAATTTCGCCCTGGCCGCCGCCCGCGCGCTGGCGGATTCCGATCACAGCGCCGAAACCATTGCGCGCAAGGCCATGAAGATCGCCGCCGAGCTGTGCGTTTACACCAACGAGGAACTGACCGTGGAATCGATTGACCTGTGAGCGCCGATCTGACCCCCCGCGAGATCGTCGCCGCCTTGGATCGCCACATCATCGGGCAAGACGATGCCAAACGCGCCGTTGCCGTGGCCCTGCGCAATCGCTGGCGCCGTCAACAGTTGCCCGACGATCTGCGCGATGAAGTGGTGCCCAAGAACATCCTCATGATCGGCCCCACCGGCTGCGGCAAGACCGAGATCAGCCGCAGGCTGGCCCGCCTCGCCAACGCGCCCTTCATCAAGGTGGAAGCCACCAAGTTCACCGAAGTCGGCGATGTTGGCCGGGACGTCGATTCGATCATCCGTGATCTCGTCGAAGAATCGATCCGCCTCGTCCGCGAAACCCGCCGCAGCGCCGTGAAGGACAAGGCGGAAGACGCCGCACTCGCCCGCCTACTCGACGCGTTGGTGGGCAAGGATGCCAGCGAAGCCACACGCCTCGCCTTCCGCCAGCGCTTCGAAGCCGGCGATCTGAAGGGCCGTGAGATCGAGATCGAAGTGGCCGAAACCCCGCCCAATTTCGAAATGCCCGGCATGCAGCCTGGCCAGGTTGGCATGATCAACCTTTCGGACATGATTGCAAAGTCGATGGGCGGCCGCACCAAGCGCCGCAAGATGAAGGTGGACGCCGCTTGGGAGGCTCTGCTGGCTGAAGAGTCAGACAAGCGCCTTGATGACGAGGAGATCCAGCGCGAAGCCGTGCGCAACGCCGAAGCCAACGGCATCGTGTTCCTGGATGAGGTGGACAAGATCGCGGTGAGTGACGTGCGCGGCGGCAGCGTCTCCCGCGAAGGCGTGCAGCGCGATTTGCTCCCCCTGATCGAAGGCACCACCGTCGCCACCAAATACGGCCCGGTGAAGACGGACCACGTGCTGTTCATCGCATCCGGCGCCTTCCACGTCGCCAAGCCCAGCGACCTGCTGCCCGAACTGCAAGGCCGCCTGCCCATCCGCGTCGAGCTGAAAGGCCTGACCGAAGACGACTTCCGCTGCATCCTCTCCGACACCGATGCCAGCCTGATCCGCCAATATGCCGCCCTGCTCGCCACCGAAGGCGTCACGCTTACCATCACGCCCGACGGCATTGACGCCATCGCACGCACTGCCGCCCAGGTGAACGAAAGCGTGGAGAACATCGGCGCCCGCCGCCTGCACACGGTTATGGAAAAACTGCTGGAAAGCGTCAGCTTCGACGCCAGCGAACGCGGCGGCGACACGGTTGTGGTGGACGCAGCGATGGTGACCCGCGAGCTCGGGGATATCGCGGGGAACCGGGATTTGTCGAAGTATATCTTGTAAGAAGAGGGTGTTGCCTCCGGCGGGCAGGGGCTCAGCCCCTGCCCGCCGGAGGCGCTCTTACTCGGCTTTCTTCTTCGCCGCCGGTTTCTTGGCCGCGGCCTTCTTCGCCGGGGCCTTCTTGCCCTTCTTCGATGGGCCAGCGGCTGCGCGGGCGGCGAGCAGGGCGATGGCTTCGTCCAGTGTCACGGCTGTTGGTTCGGCGCCCTTGGGCACGTTGGCGTTGGTGGTGCCATCGGTGATGTAAGGCCCATAACGCCCGGCCAACACCCGCACCGCCGCGCCGGATCCCGGATGCGCGCCCAGTTCAGCCAGCGCGGTCGCCACGCCGCGTTGCGGGCGACCGCCGGCCGCCTTGGCAGCGGCCGCTTCGGCCAGTTTCACCACGGCGGCGTTCATGCCGGTTTCAAACACTTCGGCCGTGTTGGACAGTCGGCCATAGGCGCCGTTGTGCGCCAGATACGGGCCATAGCGGCCGATGCTCGCCGTGATCGGTTCCCCGGTTTCCGGATGCAGCCCGATGGTGCGCGGCAGGTTGAGCAGCTTGATCGCCCACTCGATATCCTCCGGCCCGGTGATGCTCACATCCTTGGGGATGGAGGCCCGCGCCGGCTTTTCGCCCTCACCGCGCTGCACGAACCGCCCAAAACGGCCCGTCCGCACGCTGATCGCCTCGCCCGTCACCGGATCATTGCCCAGTTCCTGCGGGCCATCGTTCGCCCCGCCTTCGCTGGCAAACGGCCGCGTATATTTGCATTCGGGGTAATTGGAGCACGCCACGAACGCCCCGAACCGCCCGGTCTTCAGGCTCAGCCGCCCCGCCCCACATTTAGGGCACACGCGCGGATCGACCCCGTCGCCCTTGTCGGGGAACAGGAACGGCGCCAGATATTCGTCCAGTGCGGCAGTCACGTCCGAAGGCCGCTGCTCCATGATCTCGGCGGTTTTCGGCTGGAAATCCGCCCAGAACGCCCGCAGCAATTCCAGGTAGCTGGCATCGCCGGCCGACACATCATCCAGCTGGCTTTCCAGGTCGGCGGTGAAATCATATTCGACATAGCGCGTGAAGAATCGCTCCAGGAACGCCGTGACCAGCCGGCCCTTTTCTTCAGCAAAGAATCGGTTCTTCTCCACCCGCACATAGGCACGGTCGCGCAGAGTCTGCAGGGTGCTGGCATAGGTCGAAGGCCGCCCGATGCCGAGCTCCTCCAGCTTCTTCACCAACGTCGCTTCGCTGAACCGCGCGGGCGGTTCGGTAAAGCTCTGGATCGCCTCCACGGTTTTGGACGCACAACGATCGCCGCCGGCCAGGCGCGGCAGGCGGGCACCGTCTTCATCGTCTTCAGCGGGTTCATCCCGGCCTTCGGTATAGAGCACCAAAAACCCCGGCGTGATCACCACCTGGCCAGTGGCCTTCAACCCGTGGCGGCCATCATCATCGAACAGGTCGATCGTGGTGCGCTCCAGCCGGGCGCTGGCCATCTGGCTCGCCACCGTGCGGTTCCAGATCAGCGCATACAGCCGATCCGCATCCGTATCCGCCCGGCCGGGCCGACGTGAGAAATCCGTCGGGCGAATCGCCTCGTGCGCTTCCTGGGCGTTCTTCGCCTTGGTGGCATAGAACCGCGGCTTTTCCGGCAGCACATCGGGCTTGCTGCCATAATCGCGGGCGATCATGTCGCGCACGGCGGCCATGGCTTCGCCGGCGATCTGCACGCCGTCGGTCCGCATATAGGTGATGTGGCCATCTTCATACAGGTTCTGCGCCACCCGCATCGTGTGGCTGGCACTGAAGCCCAAGCGGCGCGAAGCCTCCTGTTGCAGGGTCGATGTGGTGAACGGCGGTGCCGGGTTCCGGCTCACCGGCTTGGTCTCCACTGTGCGCACGGTAAAGCCATTCTTCTCAATGGCTTCCCGCGCAGCATTGGCTGCAACATTGTCCAGATCGAACTGCGCCAGTTTCTTGCCATCCAGCACCGCCAGGCGCGCCTTAAAGGTGGCGCCGTTGGGGGCAATCATCTCGGCTTCGACGCGCCAATATTCATGCGCCTTGTGCGCCTCGATCTCGCGCTCGCGCTCCACCACCAGACGCAGCGCCACCGATTGCACACGCCCCGCGCTCTTAGCGCCGGGCAGCTTGCGCCACAGCACCGGCGAAAGCGTGAAGCCCACCAGATAATCCAGCGCACGCCGCGCCAGATAGGCATCGATCAACGGCTGATCGAGATCGCGCGGGGCCTGCATGGCCTTTGTGACAGCGGCCTTGGTGATTTCATTGAACGTCACCCGGCTCGCCCCACCCTTGGGCAGCGCGCGCTTGTCTTTCAGCCATTCCAGCAAATGCCAGCTGATCGCCTCGCCCTCGCGATCAGGGTCAGTCGCCAGGATCACACTGTCCGCCCGCTTCGCCGCCTCACGAATGGCGGCGAGCTGCTTGGAACGATCCGCCGAAACCTCCCACGCCATGGCGAAATCCTGGGCGGGGTCCACCGATCCGTCCCTGGCCGGCAGATCGCGCACATGGCCAAAACTGGCCAGCACCTCATAGCTGCTGCCGAGATATTTGTTGATGGTCTTCGCCTTGGCCGGCGATTCAACGATAACGAGTTGCACTAGAGTCCCTCACGTGTACGCACGCGTGAGGGTGGGGTGGCGGGGCAAGGGGCGTCAAGGGGTGCGGATCAGGCGCAGCCGAGCGACTGCGTCGGCCGGCAGGCTCATTTGGCCTTTTGCCCGATTTTTGATTCGGTGCCGGCGGCCAGGCGCGAGAGATTGTCCCGGTGCTGGAAGATCAGCAGCGCGGCCAGCGCGGCCAGGTGCGTGGCCCAGCCGAGATTGTGGCTGAGGAACCAGACGGCGATCGGGCAGGCGATGGCGGCCAGCATGCCGCCCACACTTGAGTAGCGCGTGGCCAGGGCGCCGCAGGCCCAGGTGGCCAATGCGATCACGCCGGCGAGGGGGGCGGCAGCGAGAGTCACCCCCAAAATCGTGGCGACGCCCTTGCCGCCGCGGAACTTCAACCACACGGGAAAACAGTGGCCCACGAAAGCCGCTGTGCCGGCAACGATTCCGCCCATTTCGCCACCAAGCCACCGCCCGATGACCACCGCCGCCACCCCTTTGCCAGCGTCCAGCAACAAAGTGGCCGCCGCCAACCCCTTGTTTCCGGTGCGCAATACATTGGTGGTGCCGATGTTGCCGCTGCCCACCTGCCGGATATCGATGCCGATCATCCGGGTGAGCAACAACCCGAATGGGATCGAGCCGAGAAAATAGCCAATGGCGAGAGGAATCCAGTCCATAGCAGCAGCCTAGCGGGCGGGCCGGGCTGCGTCTATGCTGGAGGCCAAGA
>Ga0164293_10004813_pt1 | contig 11525 bp, 26 predicted proteins | sample GEODES118metaG_FD_111487 | JGI IMG/M metagenome (GOLD analysis project Ga0164293, IMG submission 111487) | Eutrophic lake water microbial communities from Lake Mendota, Wisconsin, USA - GEODES118 metaG | ecosystem: Environmental > Aquatic > Freshwater > Lake | place: USA: Lake Mendota...
CATGGAACATTCCTATATTCGTAATGAGTTTGTGAGTGCTTTTGAAAGCCTTATCAAAAACAAACCTCAAAGGGTTGTATGGGGTGGTGACTATGCCGACTTGTGCAAAGGGTTAAAAACCAATATCTATGACCGTTGCAAAGACAGTAACAAGGTATTGCCTACTGACAGACCCAATATACGTGAAACTCGTTATGTGGTTAACCACAGCAAAAAGGAGTTTGTGGATAAGTACAAGGTTGCTGAAATCAAAGATTGGAAAGGTGCAAAGATACATCCTTTGCCTTTATTGACTTGCGAAGGCAATGGTCGTGGTGGTGGTGACTTTAGGGGTGAGAACAAGTACATTGGAACGTGGGCTAGGGACATCATAAGTGTTGAAAGCAAAAAGCCACAGGGTTATACAGAGATTGTGCCTAATTTTAACGAAGATTAAAAATAAATATAAGAAAAGGTTTGGAATATTCAAACCTTTTTTTTATCTTTGCATTATGAAACAAGAATATCTTAATACCATAACACAGACAGCCACAGGATTACCTGTAAAGAACTTGCGTTGGCTAACCATTGATAATATCATTACAGGGCTAGTAGAGTGTCCTATATTGAACAAAACGATAAGTGGGCAATGGCGTAGGAATGGAACGCCTACCAATAGCATAAAAGGTAGGGCTGAATTAAAGTTGGAAATAAATTTGGAAATGTCAATTTAATTACTTATTTTTGTATTCTAATCAAATAACATTATGCAAAAGAAAACAATAATCAAGAAAATCAAACGTGTTATTACAGAGTGGGGTGCGTTTGGCTGTGGTGAAGTCCCAATGGGTAATGGTGTATCAATAAACTCAATGGGTGACCTTGTAGCCATAGGTGAATACTTTAACAGCAAGACAGTTGAGGTTGAAGTATTTGATACTGGAAGTATGAGTAGCGACAGCATACATACATACGAAGTTAGTTATGAGGATTTGTCAGCAGATATTTTGGCTGAAATTCTGGAACTGGTTGAACAATATGAGGCTGACCAGATACAAACTGAAAAAAGAATCTCAAATTAATTTGGTAGTGTCAATTTAATTCCGTATATTTGCAACATGGAATTAGTAATCATTGAAGTAGAAAGCCCAGAGTGGGAATATATGTGGAACTGGCTAACAGTTCATCCAATCAATTCTGGTCTGGAAGAACCAAGCGTAGCCAGACATCCAGAATCTGGTGAGGCATGGCAGTATATGGGTAGCTTTAAACAAGGCAACAGGGTAATATCAGAATTTCGCCATCGCCATCATCCAGTAACCAATAAAATAGAAGACTTGAAAGTTAGTCATGAAAACTTTGATGTTAATTGTATTAAGAAATCTTTTAAGCTTTAACCCATCTATTATGATAACTACATAAAGGTTGTAAGTTAGAATAATGATTTAGCTTGATTATTTCTTCAATCGTATTGACAGATGATAATTTTACAATATGGTCAATGTCCCACGTTTTATTTGGTTCAAATATACCATCTTTAGGGTTTCCATAATTTCCCCAGTTCATCCAAGGTTGCCATAATGATTCTATGTGTTTTTTAAACTCATCAAAAGAGCAACCTAAAATTATTTCTGTTTTTGTCGGTTTATCAACCCCTTTACGTTTAAATGATTGGTTGATTAGACTTCTAATTGCCGTAATAGTACGAAATAATGGGTCTGTTTGTTTTCTATTGTTTAAATATTGATTTATAGTCGCTCTATTATTACGTCTATACTCTTTACCTTTATCTTTAATATTATCTTTGTTTTTTTGATAATACTGTTTGTTTATTTCTTTTTTCTTATCAGCATTTTTTATACGATATTCAATATCATAAAGACGTTTTTGTTCTTTGTTTTCTTCATGATACTTTCTATCCCTTTCTTTTTTCTTATCAGCATTTTGCTCACGCCAAAGTTTTTCTTTTTGTTTTAATTTTTCAGCGTTTTGTTTACGATACTCAATATCATAAAGACGTTTTCTTTCTTTTTTCTCTTCTGGTGTCATTTTAATTTGTTTTTATTATAAATATTTCGTACCTTTGAAAAGTGATGTCTATGACTAAAAAAAAGTTTAGACACAGGCATCATCCTGTAACCCAGAAGAGAGAAGATTTGAAGGTACAAGCCTCTGGTGAGCTTACACCAGAGCAGATAAAAAAAAGTTTTAAAATTTAAGCAAAAAAATTTGGTAGTGTCAAAAAGTTTTTGTACCTTTGTATTGTTGAAAGAGAAATAAGTTCTTTAAAATATTGGGTTTTTTGGTAATGTACTCCACCTCTGTTAGGTTTAAACACTTTCGAGATACAGCCTCTGTTCTTTACCTATACTTCGGCTCGGTTTACCGACATAGAAGTTAGGTTTGAGCTCTTCGGAGCGAATGTAGATTATGCGTAACTCCACCGACTGTGAGACCTCTGTCACGTTGAAGGGATGCCTCTTACCAAAACCCAAGGGTTCTCTGCCAAGGGACGCAAGTCGATGAGAGGGATTCTCATTGAGCCCAGAAGTGCCGTTGGGTGAATCAGATTTGAGCGTTTGATTCTTTATGGGTCGCAAACTCAACCAGCGGAGCTCACACTTCAAAAAGTAACAATGGGCCCAGCCGCAAATTAAGGTTGGGTCCATTTTATTTTTGTCTATTATCCAGAACATGTTCTGGTCTATATAAAACTGTTGCATGACTGCAATCTGGAGAGTGGTTTCTCCGAGCTGGGTTGTCTCTTCATTGAGGCGGCCCTTTTGCTTTTTAGGGATACCCATATATACACATTTGTGTACATCGGTCCGATTGGCCTAGCAGCCCAGCTCAAGCTCTGGGTCCAGATAACCAGAAGACCAGAATCAGCTTCTGGGAAATAAAAAAGCCCCAGACGAATCTGGAGCTTAAGTTATCTGGTATCTTGTGGTTAAATTTCCTCAGTTTCTCCTGTTTCAGTATCTACTGTAAAGCTCTTGCCTTCTGGAGCTACCTCACGTACATCTACAAACCAGTTAGGATTGTTCTGGATATTAGCGATAAACTCTCTAGCAGCCTCTTCTGGGCTATTGGTATCATAAGTGAATGATACAGTACATTCATACGTTTTTGTCATGATGTGTTAATTTAAAAGTGTATAGAAATAAAAAAGCCCCAGACATTCCTGTCTGGGGTTACTGGTTAATAGATTACTTGCCCATTGCTTTAAGTTCAGCCTTCACACGTTTTGCTGTGTCACCTCTCCATGTACTAGCATTCGATAAGAAGTAAAGGATGATACTATTGCCACTGTCATAACCGTATTTGTCTGTTGGCTTGTCTAAGCTTGACATTGCATCTAGGTAAGGTACAGCACCAAAGTAGATACCATTTTTGGATGTAGCTGTCCAATCCCTTCTGATTTCTTGTGCTATTTCGTATAGCGGACGTTGAGTTGTGTTTGACATGATATATTGTTTGATTAGAATACAAATATAAGGATAATATTTTTAATAACCAAATAAAACAGCAAAAATATTTTTTAAAAAAAGTTGAAAATAAATTTGGAGGTTTCAATTTTTTTATACATCTTTGCACCATCATCAAATCAATCAAAATCATGACACAAGTATCAAACGAAAAAATTCAGAAGTTTATATTAAAGAATAATGACAGGCTTACTACTTATGAAATGGCAGAGGCTTTGAATGTAAAAACTATTAGAATAGGTGGCAATAAAGCATCTTTAAAAAGACAGGGCTTAATAAGTGTAAGTGAGGCAAATGTATCTGTTGACAAAGCTATCAATAAGTTAACAAAAGCTTTATCACCTTATAAATTAAAGAAAGCCAAAGGCGAAAATACCTACATTAACCACAATGGCGAAAATAAAGAAGTGGCACGTAATAAAATGGCTAATGTTATCATTGATAGTAGCATTACAGGGCTTATTCCTACTTTGCCTAACACAGAGTGGGCTATCGAACAAAAGGTTGCTAATGGGCTTAATAACGTGAAATTTTTAGGTATTGAATGTGATGAGGCTACCTATGTTACAATGCGTTCAAACCTTAAAAATACAGGCTTAAATGCTGAAACGTATTTGGGTTACTTTGGCGATAAAGTCTATGGCAAAATTGAAAATAGTTATGCACATCTTATTATGGATTATTGTGGTGAATTGCATACAATAAGCAAAGAAGTTGAATATGCTATTACCAATGATTTGGTTGTGGTTGGTGGTTGTATGTGTGTTACGTTTGCCAAACCAATGAGAGGCACAACGCCACAGGCTGAAAAATTAAAAGGGCTTGCGGCTATCAATAATGCAGATGACAGATGTATGTCAGACAGGGCTATTGAGGCTTATTTTAACAAGGTTACAGGTTGGAACTACGAAGTGGTTGAATTCTTTTACTACCAAGATACGTATCCGATGACTTTGGTAATTATCAAAAGAATAAAATAAAGTTGCAAATAAATTTGGAAGTGTGAAAACTTATTCTTATCTTTGTATTATAATCAAACAATAAAACAATGGTAAAGACAAGAGAACAAATGATTGAACTATTAGAGGTGAAATACCCTAAAATGTTCTTACGCACCACTGAAGAATTCGGTGGTTGGAAGGGTGGAATTTGGTCAAGTGGTGAAGATAGATTACCAGCCAAAGATGGCTACCCATTATTCAACCACTATGGTGAAGGCAAACGTTACGAGTTGGGAGTGCATACTGAAATCTACAACTTTTTAGAGAAGCATGGTTGGTTTGCTGAATGGCATGATTGCGGAACAATAATGTTTTGGATAATCTAAAAAAACTTTAAAAAAGATTTGGAATTGTGAAAACAATTCCTTATCTTTGTCTTAACAAAATCAAAAACAATGAAAGTAAAAGTAAGCATGATTATTCTAAGCCACTTGTCAGATATACAAGAAGATTTGACAGCCCCACAGACAAACACACGTATCAACTTTGTCAAGTACTTGGTACTGAATTACAAAGATACCAACACCGAAGTTGACCCATATGTCGTTTATAAAGAATTTATAGCCAAACATTCAAGTTTGGTAAACGCTTGATGATTGATGAAGCAATTGGGGCCTATTGGCTCCTTTGCTTTTTGGTGTTAGGTTAAAGTAGGGGCATAGTGGAGTATACCTCCCGATTCATCATCGTCTCGTTCATCAATTGAACAATACAAAGATAGAAAAAAGAATTGACATTTCCAAACTTTTATACAAAAATATTTTTTAAAAATAATCAAAAATAAATTTGGTAGTGTCAAATTAATTCCTTATCTTTGTATTCTAATCAAATAAAATAATTATGTTAGCATTACTATTAAGTGTTTTTAGCAAAAAAGAAATTACTTGTGAAACCAATCCTCGTTGCAACTTTAGAGTTGTTTATCCATTTGAGGGGTATGAAAACTTATCTTTGGGTGAACGTTTTGATGTGATAGGACAAGGTATGATAGAAAACAAAGTCATTATGAAAAAATAATTGCAAAAAGATTTGGAAAGTAGAAATACTTTCCTTACCTTTGTATTCTAATCAAATCAAATAACAATGGCTAACCAACATAAACTAGCACAAAGACAAATCAGTACCAATGGACACACAATAAGTGTAGGTTTAACAGGTAATATAGGTTATGTGAGTATAACTGATAATAACCTTTATCCCGATAGTGATAGTCGTACTGAAAGACGTGATTTAGGGTTTAGTTCAATGATGATACCACTAATGACGAGAGAACAGCTAAAAGATTTAAAGACAGCTATTGATGAAGTTTTAAAAAATTCTAAATAAAAATTTGGAAATACCAAATCTTTTCCTTATCTTTGTATTCTAATCAAATAATAAAAATATGCAAATCATTATCAACAATCAAAAGTTTCCTTACGATATGGGTTGTCGTTTGTTGAAGTTGAAACACAAAGATTGCCCAATGGCTGAACTTGAAGATATTTGGAACGATATTGTTCCTTTGACATTCAAAGATATTGCCAAACTACCTAATTTGGAACAACGTAGAGTAGGTGTATTATGCTTGGGGTTGGAACGACTTGCAAGTGAAGTTCAACCAAAATTATTGAGCAAAAAAACACTAAAAAAATCTACTAATTGGGTAGATGAAAACGGAAAACTTGTTACAACAAAATTCAATGATACCTATGAACTTTACGAGGTAAGTGGTGAGTATTTTAACGAGGGGTTGCAAGGTTGGAATAAAATGGAAAATGCTTACTTTGTGAAACTGAAAGATACATCAACTGATAGAAACTATTTTATTTGGGTTGAGCCACAAAGTGTTTATAATACCAATAATGAAAATCGTTGGGAGTATGATATTAAAAAAATCAATGCTATCCAATGTATTGCTTGGACTATCCAAACCAACGTACCACAAGGTAGCATTGAAAAGATTATCCGACAAGGTGATTGCGTATTAATCAAACCCAATGGCAAATACAAACCTTTGGATAGTGCAAGACACTTGACTGAAAAAGAATATAAGGAACTTTTGGTTGCTGAAAGTTGATTGATTGATAAAAGGGTGGAAATTTATTTTCCACCTTTTTTCATAAAAAATTTGGATTTTTCAAATAAATTGCTTATCTTTGTATCATAATTAAAAAATCATATCAAATGAAACGTAACGTAAAAAAACAAACACTATTGAAAGGTGAGGGTGCAAACCAACATACCTTGTATGGCGAATTTGCCATTGAAAAAGAAACTACCGACTTTGCTGACCTTGTTGTAAAAAAGGATAGCTTATTGAAACACGAAATGCCCAATGGTTCTTGGAGTAACGAACATCAAACCCTTGCAGTTGAAAAGGGTAATTGGGTAATGGGTAAACAAGTTGAGTACAATCCATTTGACCAAAAAATTAGTCAAATTTGGGACTAAAAAAATGAAAAAAGATTTGGAAAAGTGAAAACTTTTCCTTATCTTTGTATCATAATCAAATCAATCAATTATGGCAAATCCAATGATACATTCAAAATCCAGCGTTAAGCGTTGGGGTGGAAAAGTAGAAGATTATTTAGCTATCCACGAACTTATTGATAGTCCAAAAGCTACAATGAACAACAATTCAGCAAGGTTATTAACACATAATACTTGGTTTGCATACACTATCATTCCAAAGATTTTTGGGTATAATATAATCAATTCCGATGGCAGAAGTGTTGATAGTGTTGATATTGCTATGCTACATATAGCAGAAGATTTTAGAATGAAATTTGTACCAACACCACAAGATTATTTGAAGCACGTTGTAGTTCAACCCTGGTTTAACAATGCAGTAAAAAACATTGACAATCCCGAAGCAGAACAAACTGCAAAAGAATTTTTAGAAAAAATTAGCCAATAATTTGGTAATCTCAATTTAATTACTTATCTTTGTATCATAATCAAAAATCATAAACAAATGGCAGAAAATATTATCAAAATTTGGAAAGAAAAAAACATTGACCACGTTAATTTTAATTTTAGTTGTGGTGGTGATAGTATGAATGACACAAGTATTGAAATCTTTGACAAAGAGGGTGAGTTGGTACAAGATAGTGAACTTGAAACATACTTTGATGACAAAACCTACAACAACGTAGAGTTTTATGTAAATTCTGACGGACATTATCAAGGTGAGTTTGGAGTGGTAACTATTGAGTTTGATGAAGATGAAAACGATTTTACCTACTCAAAATCTTCATCAAGTGAATGGAGTGAAAGTTCAGTAAACGAAGCTGAAATTGAACTTACTGATGAAGAAGCTAAATTTGTGGCTGACTATGTACTGAATATCAATGGTGGTGAAGATGATATACAAACCAATTACAAAAAGGACTTTATCCTTACCAACGAGCAAGAAGAAACTTTGAAAGGGTTGGAAGAAAAAATATCCGAATTTGCCCAAGATTATACACCGAATGATGTTAAGGGTGAAATAAATGAGTGGCATACCTATACTACAAATGAAGAGGGTGAAGAGTTGAAACTTGTAGATAACGTACTTACGTTAAGTATAACCAAGAGTTTTGATGTTATCAAAGAAGATTAAAAATAAACGAAAAAAGATTTGGAAAAGTGAAAACTTTTCCTTATCTTTGTATTATTAATCAAAACAATCAACCATGGCAAAAATTAGTAAAAAGTATCTAGAATTAGAACCTAATCCAAGAGCAACACATTTAAAAGTTGAAGTATATTATGACAAAGGTGGTGCAAATTATTTTACAGGTGGCGTTGAATCTAGAGGTATCAAATTATCTGTGTCGCCAGTTAGTAGAACAGAAAATTCTGAAAGTTATGCAGCTTTTAGTGGCTTTAAAAAGCATTTAAAAGATATGGCAAGGTTCAGTCAAAAGGCTTGTGATAACTTTGTAGTAGATGCAAACGAAGAAAAAACTTTAATTGATGCAGTCCTAATACAAAACGGAATTAAAATAAAATAAATTTGAAAAAAGATTTGGAAAGTAGAAATACTTTCCTTATCTTTGTATTCTAATCAAATAATAAAAACGATGAAAGTAATATCAGAAGTTATTTTAATGTGTTGTATTGCATTGACATTAGTAAGTCTTATAGTTTACAATGTGATTGTGCATGGTATTCACAACTTTTAGATTGATTGAAAAAAAGTGGCATTATTATTTGGTAATGTCATTTTTTTTTCTTATCTTTGTACCATAATCAAATCAAACAATCATGAAAAAAGTAACAATACAACAATGGGCAAATATTTTGAAGGTATTAGCAATCTTAGGTACTATTGCAATCATTTATTCAGTAACATTTTAATCTAATCAATCATGACAAAAGAGCAACAATTAGAACATCGTTTAGCCATGGTAGCTGACGATTTAAAAGTAATCAGAAAATTCATCGCACAACGAGGTTTAACCGAGGCATTCCAAATGCGTTCATCAACATCAGATGAAGCCTTTACGAACCTTAACAACATCGAAATAGCCTGTGATTTAACAAGCAATGAATCTTTGACTTGGGGTTTTTATAACTATGAAGAAGTGAATGAAATCATCAAGAAACTGAAAGCTATTGATATTGATGGAGAGAGAATGCAGTATATCCTTGAAAAGGTTGGTATGAGTGACCAAATGCACCGCCAACTTATAATGACAAAAACAATTGCAGATACTGAACTTTTATTAGAAGAAAAATCAAGTATGTTTGACAAAAAATAATTGAAAAAAGATTTGGAATTGTGAAAACTTTTCCTTATCTTTGTATTCTAATCAAATCAAATATCATGACAACAGTAGGAAAACTAATCGAATTACTAAGTGCTTACCCTAAAGATATGGTAATCACAAACGAACAAAATCAGCCATTTATCCACATGGTTAATGGAAGTGAAGAAAGTGTAATTTTATCAACAACAAAACCCATTGGATATTGTAATCGTAGTGGTGAATATGTTTACCCATCAGTTGTTGAGGGCTATTCAGCTTATAGCCCCGAATTAGATGAAGACCTTTACGATATAGAGTGGACACCATTAGAAAAATAATTGAAAAAAGATTTGGAAAAGTCATTTATTTTCCTTATCTTTGTATCATAATCAAATCAAATAACATTATGCAATTTATTAGCAAAGTAGCCGCAGTTGAGCTTATCAACCAATCCAAAGGTAAAATCTTCACCGCTGAATTCAGAAAGAAAGACAACACCACACGAGTAATGAATTGCCGTTTGGGTGTAACCAAAGGTGTAACAGGTAGTGGTATGGCTTACAATCCAAGTCTTAAGGGGTTAAAGCCAGTGTATGATATGCAAGTCAAAGAATGGCGAATGATTAACCTTGACACTATTACAAGGCTAACAATCAAAGGTGAAAATTATCTTGTACACTAAAAAATAATTGAAAAAAGATTTGGAAAAGTGAAAACTTTTCCTTATCTTTGTATTCTAATCAAAACAAACAACTATGTTCAAATCAACATTAAGAAAAGGCTTTCAAATTACTTTTGAAAACGGGTGGACAATATCTGTACAATGGGGTTATGGAAACTATTGTGATAATAGAAGTATATCACAAGACGGATGGAACAACACAAAGGACTTGGAGAGTAAAACGGCAGAAATTGCCATGTGGGATAAAGACGATAAATGGTTTGACTTTGGTACTGATGAAGTTAAAGGCTATTGTTCGGCAAATGAAGTGGCAGAGTGGATTGACAAGTGTAGCAAATTTTAACAAAAAAGATTTGGAAAAGTGAAAACTTTTCCTTATCTTTGTATTCTAATCAAAAACAAAAGATATGAGCAATATTAGATTTATTACAGTAACCAACAATTACAACCAAATGATTGGAACCAAAATGGTTTTAAGTGTCAATGGTATTCAAGGTATGTATCCACATGAAGATGGTATAGGTAGCACATTAAAGCACGATTCACATAACAATGGTGGTTATAAGGTTGTTGAATCAGTTGAAGAAATTTTGAAACTTATTGAGCAATCAAGAGCAATTTAAAAAAGTTGAAAAAATATTTGGAAATGTGAAAACTTTTCCTTATCTTTGTATTCTAATCAATTAAATAAATTATGGAAAAATTTGAAATTGTATCGGGAACACTTGTTTGTTCCGACCCTTGCTACTCAATTCCGACTTGGTGTCAAGGTATCGTAGAAAACGTAAAGAAAGGCACTTGGGTTGCTGACGTTGAAGAAGATGAATCTTGGGGTCGTAGAATAGCTGAATTACGTATTAACCACGTAAATCATTTTCTATCGGGTAAGTTTGAAGAAATGCCTTTTAGTGCTGGGGTTGATAGTGGGCAATTTGGCTTCTTTGACAAAGAGTTTTATCGTAATGATGAGAAAGCAAAAGAGTTAAAAAAACACAATTTTGGTGATGATTACGATACGGAAGAAGGTGATGAGTGGTATCGTGCTTGTGCTGATATTACCTTGGCTGATGAACAATGGGGTGTATTACCTAATGGTGTTGTATCTTCATCGGGTTTTGGAGATGGCTCTTATCGGGTATTTGGGCAAAAAGATAGCAATGGTGAGTATGTGGCATTCCAAGTAGTTTTTATCGAAGCAGAAGAAGATGAAGATGAAGATGAATGGGGTGAAGATGAATAAAAATTAATTACAAAAATATTTGGAAATGTGAAAACTTTTCCTTATCTTTGTATCATATTAATCAACAATCAAAATAAATAAAATTATGTTAGAAACAGCAACACTTACACCACAAGAAAGAAAAGAAAATTTTATCCAAAGCCTTCAAGAAAGAATAGAAGGTTGGTTATCGGGAGATGCTCTAACCACCACATTTACAACTTCATCGTGTGCACCGTCTTATGGTTGGAGCGTTGAGGAGTATATGTATATGCCGATTGTGGCTGACCGATTGAGAAAGAAAGGATACTCAGTATCGTCTTCGGTAAATTGGGGTGTTACCGATTGGGTAATCGCAGTATAAAAATAATGATTGATTAAGATTGGAGGGATGAAAATTCCTCCTTTTTTATTTGGTAGTGTCAATATAATTCCTTA
>Ga0164293_10004814_pt1 | contig 11523 bp, 3 predicted proteins | sample GEODES118metaG_FD_111487 | JGI IMG/M metagenome (GOLD analysis project Ga0164293, IMG submission 111487) | Eutrophic lake water microbial communities from Lake Mendota, Wisconsin, USA - GEODES118 metaG | ecosystem: Environmental > Aquatic > Freshwater > Lake | place: USA: Lake Mendota, Wisconsin...
AAGTAATAGCGCTCTGATACTTCCTATAAAAGTCGCTGCTGCCTAGTTGCGCATCATCTGCTATCCTCGGTTTGGAAGTAATTCGTAAAATCTTTTCTTTAAAAAACGACTTACATTGAGAGTATTGACTATTTCTGTCTCTCATATTCTCTATTTGCATACTAAGCAATAATATCTTAGTGTTATTAGGAAAAAATGAAAGTTTCAAATCAGCATTTGCAGACATCACACTTATTTGCTCATTATTTGTATTAAAATCTAATTGTATGTCTTTTAGTTTAAATATACCGCTGTCATAGTCATCATCACTACCTCCATTAAGAACACCATTATCGTAATAGTTATCGGAATCTATAATCCATAACAAACCCATCTTGTTAAAGGCTAGCTGCTTAAAGACTCCACTAATAACTTTGTTTTGAGAATAAGATCCTGGTTTAGTAATAACTGTATTCAGAGATTCACTGCTAGAAGTAGTAATTTTCAAAATGTCCGATTCTAGTATGCCTCCTGGCTTTGATCTAGTAGCTTTGATCTCGTATGTTCCATCTGCATAAAGATATACGGTTGGAGAGGGATCTGTTGAAGTAATAAATCTTTGTTGACGGAATTTATCTTTATTATAGTCCCCAAACTTTAAACAAAGTGGGCCACTCACCCTTTCCCAAAAATAAGAATAACCATCACCGGGAGATGGATTTATTAAGGTTCCCTCTATTTCCGTTTCTGGATTTCTAAAAGTAGTTCTTATTCCAGGACCCAAATATAAGACATCTGAGAATACTGTTGGCAAAGAGATATCTGCTATTGGAATATTTACTGTTGTGGAAAAATTATCTGCTTTAATATTGATTAGCGACCCCGTAGTACTTATATCTGTTGAATAAGAAATATTTCCTATCTTTATACTACTATTATTATAAATAGAGCTAGTTGCTGGAGTAGTCTTATCATACATATTGAAAGAAGACAAAGATAAAAACGCATGGGGCCCATTCTCTAGTTGTCTTTTAAACTTTAAACCAGCATTAGAGGAAATAGATAAAGTTGGAGGATATTTGCTTATGAGTCTTTTAACCAAATCTAGTTTAGTCTGTATATAATTATTTCTAATGTGTCTTTTGAAAGTACTCTTAGAAAGGAGTTTATATTTTGAGAATATAGTATTGAGAATATTTTTAAGTTCAGTTCTCTCATTGTCTGTACTAGTGATATTAAGATTAATATATGTATTAACAGCATCATATATACTTTGGTCGTTTAATATGTCTATTGTTGTTCTGTCTATAAGCGGCGAACTGCTAAGGAAATAACACAATTTTTGCAGTGCTAGACTCTGTTTTTTATTGAGGGCATTAGCTGTTCCCTTTACTCTTCGTAAGGTTAATCTATGATAGATTTCTCTATAGATAGAAAATAGTCCTGGAGATAAATATGTATTAGAATTCTCTTGATTAGCTCGTCCTCTTAAAGATCCAACTTCTGTCTCGTAATAAGAAAAACACTCTCCATCAGGAATCCATAAATCATAAAATGATTCAGATGGCGGTGGCTCATCTTCATCCTCAGATGGCGTTGATGTAGGACTGATACCTCTTGTTAATACATAAAATTGGTCCGTATCCCCCGCTGTCCCAAGATTAACTGTTTGTATTTCGCTATTAAAACTAACATTTAAACCAGTAGCATTAATATCGGTACTATTTTGTATTAGTGCTGATTTTTTATTAAGTAGACTGATTGTAGAACTATTAACTTTAACCCCATAATTTCCGCTACTGAGAGTCATTCCTTGATAAGAATAAGATCCTGTCCAAGAAACTATTGTTCCAACAGGGATATCTTTATATGGCAATGTTCCATCAACTGTATACGAACTATTTTTTTTATACCAGAATAACACTCCATACTCTGGTTTTATAGTAGTCAACATAGATGATACAAACCAATTACAATTCATATTAATGCTTTGGAATGCAGAGCTTGATGCCTCTTCTGTATCCCAGTTCTTAAATCTAGACTCAAAAGTTATAGCATCCTCTATGCCCAGTATAGTATTTTTTATTTGTTGTTTACCGAAGAAAGGCTTATGAGTTATGAGATTGTCGTCAGATATAAATGCTGGAGTCCAAACTTCTTCTGCTACTGAGCTATCTATTAACGACGAAATAACATCCATCCTGATTGATACTGGTTTTTGTTGAGCTACAGTATCATACTTAATAAAGACATCTCCATTTTCGTTGTCTACTAGTGTATGCTTTTCTAAATCTTGATAAAAAGAATTATTAAAAATGTTACAGTATTTAGTGTTATCTATTTTATACATATCACTTGCTCGTTGTTAATGTCCATTTACCATTGATATATGTAAACAGTCCATTTCCTCCATTTGCTGATAATCCAAAAGGGTTCTCAAACTGTACTAACATTGTTGGAAAAGCTTCGCCCCTCTTTTTCCCAGGAGCATAAGACATTTCTAAAGTTGCCTGATTTGATCCGGCCGCTATCGTTCCTTTTGCTATAAATGCGGGCTTACTTACAGCTTCATAAAATCCACTGTCTTTATCGTATCGACAAAGTAATTTTGCTCCTCTTGGAGCACTAAATCCTGCTTTATCTTTAACGAAAACTAATCTTCTTAGTCCAGCAGTTAGCGGTTCTGTCGAATATTCAAGATCGTCCAAGAATCCTCTGGCTGGATATGTTTCATCCATACCATCGTCTCTAACTAAATCTTCTTCTAAAGTAACATAAACCATTTTGTAGATAGTTGCAGCATCTGAGGATTTCATAGTCCAAACTCTTCTATTTGAGTCCCATCTCATATCTATCGGCCCAACTGGCCATAAGTCTGGTCTTTCTGCCCAGTTAAGATAAAACTGTTTTAACTTTTGTTTTGCTGTCCACTTTCCAGTACCAGACGGAGGGTCTTGATAATTACCACTGGAATCTTTCCATCTTTGTGTTTTACTAATAATACTTCCTTGATATCCCGTTCTTCTATCTGAATCATAGCTAGCAGTATCTAAAAATCCTCCAACGTTTTCCAAGTCATCTTCATAGATATATTCACTAACAGAAGTTGAACCCGAAAGCTGAGATCCGTCCTTCTCATATTCTATATTTGCTATAAGGCCGTTCGTATCAGTAGAAACAGTGAATATTGATCCATTAGATATTTTATCATATGTTGTAGTTTTAGGATATCCGGATTTGTATTTTATTTTGAATCTTCTCGGTCTTCCGTACTTATCAACTTCATAAGGCTCATCAGCAGCATTTGGTACAGGATATCCTTCCAAATCATAGCCCCACCCGTGCATGACCAACGGACCCCTAAGACCCATAAATCTTTGATTCATCTGGTATGATACATCAAGACTCTCTTTATCTTTAATCTTTTTTGATAATAGGGTATCTTTATTATAAAAATCTGGCTGATTTTGAGGATTATCCTTATACCTTCTGCCTGCATAATAGTCTATATTATTATGTATGCTTAAGTTCTTTGGTTTTACTGCTCCTCGGCCGACTATTTCTATACTATGTCTACAACGATCCTTGAATACTCTTGGATAAGTAGCGTTATAGATTCCTATGGATAGATCTCCATGGATGCCGCTTCCGTCAGGATGTACTCCGGTATAATTCTGAATATTTTTATTTGAAAGATCTCCATAAGGAACAACAATAGGATTTAGCGTAACCATATTAATTGGAATACTAACACCAGCCGATGAAGAAGATGATGCTGAGGAGCTGGCATTGGTATTTGTTGTTGCTAATGATGAGGTTTTATTCCCTATGAAATCTAATGCGCTTATATCCGTACCACTAGTAATAATGTATGGTGGCAGGGTTTCTACTGACTGAGTTGTTGCCGATGTTGTCACAGTGCCTTTAAGCTTAGTTGCTGGATTCTCACCGGGCCTGCCACATTTGTCGCAAAAAAGCTGTATGCCTGTTTCTTTAATAGAATTACCGGCTGCTATCTTAAAGGAGTAACTTGTACTAATTTTTTTGGTGCCACGACAAAATGCGCACAAGCTTTTTTCATATAGAGTATAATTATATGTGCTATTTTTTAAAGTCGGATAAAAAGATACAGGAGAAAAAATTCCATCAAAACTCATCATAGATTGTAAGCCATGATCTTTTTTGATCTGAGCATCTACTTCTTTAAGCTCGTATAATCCAACACTAGTTTTATATCGTACAAAATTACCTAAAGCAACGGAAGATAAATCGTTAGTAAGATGACTAGAGGTCATATTTAGGTTTGTTGTTCCTGGATCTTTTCCCGAAGTCCAGATATGTCCGCTGGTCATAGTGCGCGTATTTAGTCCAGTTACTTGGCTATACAAGCCCGAAGGCTCAAGATATGGACTTTCTCTGTCTACAAATCTAATGTACGGACTTGCTTGACCAATTAATACTGTGCTAGGACTCCATCCAAATAGTTTACTTCCCAAATCCTTACCACTAAATGATGCGTTCTCAATCCGTTTTTCTTGTAGAAATTTAGCTTGAACATTCAGAATATTAGAAGCCTGCTGTTCAACATTTGCTAGCTTTTTATTACGCTTTAATCCTTCAGTACCAAGCTTGCGTAACTTATCATTAGACTGTTTATTAAATAATCCTAATTTTGGAGTGTATGTTCTAAAATGATATGTTGTGGAAATTCCTCCTTGTCCCATAGATGTTTGTATGTTGGTAATAATAGGGCCTTTAGTATAATTAGATAAACCGCTAATTTTAATTATCGTATAGTCTAAATTTACTGTTTCTGGAGTAGCATTTGCCAAAGAGATACCGCTATTAAGAGGATTAATGGGGAAAGATCTTGTGGCGCTCTCATTATCTTTACGATCAGTATATTTAATGCTTCCAGATGCTACTATCATGCTTGGAGGAGTCAACATTCCTATGGTAAAAGCTCCACCCAAAGTAAATATTGGTAATTTAGGAATGTCTATTTGAGCCGTTTCTATAACAGCTTGGTAGTTTAGATTTTTTTCTATCTCATTATCAGCAGCAGCATCTAAAAACACCATCCCACCATAATTCCATGGAACAAAATCCTCCATTACTTGAACATTGGTCGGCAATATCCAATTATCAATAGCCAGCTTTGCTTTAGCCTGATCTATAGTAACGCCGCTTATGGTACATGCTGGGGGTATGGTATCGCTAGTTGTAATATTCTGTCCACTAACAAAAATTTTATCATATTGCCTATAAGGATAATTTGTCCACGGGCCGTAACTATATTGATTTGACTTTATAGGGATACCAGCAAAAAATGGATGCGCAGCTTTTGGAGCAATTTCAACAAAGTTAGCTGATTGATTTGCAGAAGCAGCAAAACTACCTACCATCGTGCCGTCTGTTCCGGCAATTGGGCTAGTATAGAATAGCATAAATCTTATCCACTCATAATCCCATTGATTAGGAGTTACTGAATGTAAATAAATAGATAAATCTTCTATAGCGATATTTGATAAAACGGTCCTATTCGGATCTTTAGAATACTCATTACTAGAAGAACCAAGAGATAGTCCTGGAGCATCTATTAATATTCTCGGATGAGTTAAATTTGCTGGATCTAGATAGATAAATTTTTCATCAATACTAGTAGTAGCATACAGCTTCCTCATTGGAATTGAGGCACCGCTATTATCTAGAAGTCCAGAACCATAAGCGTCCTTAGCCTGACTTTTTGTGAAATTCCCATACGCTAAAGGATTAAAAGGCGTTCTTGCTCCAGACTTCTGCCACTGATTAAACATTGATGGTAAAGTAGAATAATCAGTATATCCACTAACTTCTAGCATAACATAATCAGTAACCCCCAAAGAAGATATCTCAACTGATGGAAGTAAAAATTTCCCCATACCACATGTCGAATTTTTTAAACTCATCATATATTCATAATTATCATAACTCCAAAATGGATCATTCTGAGCATTTTTATATTCATTTTTCTGTGCTATGGTTAGTTGACAAATCTTATGTCTAACATAATCAAAACTTTCGCTAACATTATATCCGACTAATGGTTTGATTTTACCAGTATCATCTATAATATTATACCAATGTTTTGATCCAACAGATATTGTGTCATCAATTATATTACCATATTCCTCCCAAGCTCCATCGTTTGTAGGCTCATAGTTATAATGTAAGTCACCACCTCCACTGAAAACATAAGCATCTCCAACTTGCGTTGCAAGTACTATATCGGCAAACTCATCATCTCTATATGATCTTAATGCTGGTGCGTGGACCATGTATTTTTTCCCATAATACTTCCCAATTTCACTAACAAAATTATGGATAATTTGTAGATCTTTAAGAGCTTCGGGATCTATTGTTGCCGATCCATCTCCTTTGTCCGGTGCTGCTTCTATCGTTTGATTAAAAGCTCCCGCTATATTTCCACCAGTTAATTTCCAATACCAGTCTGTGCTCTCAGCGGCCCGTTCTTTTGCAGCGGCGTCACTAAGCCCATCTTCTTTATACTCATCAAACTTTTTCTTTTCAAATGCTCTTCTCACCATTTCTATCAAGTCATTTTTGTATGTCTTAGACAATGAGTATACCAAAAAATTATCGAATCCAGCCTGGGCTGCTCTAATTTCGTTTTCTGTTAGTATAAAAGATTTCACTCCCCTTATACTATAAAAACCCTCCAAATCTACCGACGTAAGAGGAAGCTCACGCAGACCTAATACAACAACCAGCTGACCGGTCCATGTATCGAAGAATACTGGTCTAACTCTTCTAAAGTCATTATTATTATTTGATCCTGTATCAACAGCAATTTCTGTCTCCATACAGAAACCAAAAAACGGACATATAACATCCATATAAATAGGAAAGAATCTCTCGCCCGCACCAGCTCCCCATGCTTCTGGGGCACCAGCCTGTGTAATTATGGCAGCAGTACCATAGTTTCCTTGAACCATATCAATTTGACTACTTCCTAAATTTTTTGAATCTGACCAATTTTTATCTAAAGTAGTAAATGTTCCACTAATTGTTGTAATATTATTTTGAATATCTTTATCATAATTATAAAAACCGCTATAGGTGGGATTAACAACGGCAGATAGATCTAAGTTTCTAGTAGATAAAAAAGCTGGGAACTTAATTTTACCATGATGGTACGAATCAGTAACATTAGCTCCGGCACTTCTACTTCTAAGAGCATCGGGTTGCCAGCTGCCCATTTTCATAAAATCAATAAACTGATATGTTACAGGATTGAATATGTATGTATTTTGGGAATACGCTAGTCTTAAGCTTTTTGCTTGATATAGCCTTTGCTGTTTTCCTCCGATAATCATTTGTCTAGCATGTGTGTCGTTCTTTTCTTTTCCAAAATTAACAGAACTAATAGGATATCCCTGACACTGTAGCTGTTTGATAGTATTCTCAATCTCGCTAGTTCTTGGTTGAGAAAGTCTTGGTATTGTGTGAACTTTTATTACATTATATAATGTTCCATTATGGGATGTTGGATAAAAAGATATATGATAATCATAACCAGACTCTTCTGTGATTTGATTAATTAAATCTAATATACTAATAACTGGTCCAGATATTCTATAATCGTCTGGTGTTCTTGGTAGATCAGAAAGGTCTAATAAAAATTGACAATACTTATTGCCTGGAATACTAGTATTCTGAGTATTCCCATATGATACTGTTGGTGGTATAATTCCAAATCTAGTAAAATTATCCGTTATGACATTATAGGTGTCTAGCTCCTGCATTGTTTTAACAAGAATTCTTCCAAAGGGAGAAAACGCACCCTTGGCTCCGAAATCCTTATAGTTATTGCTTGTAGCATTAGTGTCATTAAAAAGTGTTGGAGCGCCATTATTTGTCCCCATGCTAGAAGTCAATACAGATAATGCATCAACTATTTGATTTGCAGATATTCCATCCTTTGTTGCTCTTGCTCCTCCAAATCCTCCTTGCCCCAAAGATTCTAAAAAACCATAAACATTAAAAACATTGGGTATGTTTCCTTCTGAAATTATGCCGTCGTACCTTACTCCTTCTCTGCCAGCATAATTTCTTGGACCAGCAAAAGTATTATCGGCAGAGGTGCTAATACTCCTACTGTAAACTGCGCCGGCAAAATTATCTAATATCACATAACAATTAGATAAAACACTCTCAAATCCATTAATTATTACACTATAATTTTCACCACCAGAGTTCAAACTACTACTCCAAGACTGAACGATACCTCCAAAGCTAAAATCTCCCATCTTGAAATAGACTGGAGTATTAATGATATCATAACCCTTATTTAGATTCAGATTATCATCTTGATAGGCCGTTATCAGTGTCCCATCTGTTCGAATTCTATTTGGTTTTCCAAAAAATCCAGGATCACTATTCAACCAATACTTAGAGAATACTACATTCGGTTCATTATAGTTTGTAATAAATTCATAAAAAACCTTTCCTGGAATCATTAAATCTTCGTCTTTAGTTCCGGTAGTGGCAATAACCCCTTGTGTGTCTACATAACAGCCGTTAGTGCCAGTAGTGCCTACGCAAGTATGATAATGATTAATAGACCTGCCTGTTGGATCATTATTGGGGCCGATAGCAGTATCTATCGCAGAACTAAGGCCGGTTGGAGGAGGAAACTGTCTAATTATAGAAGAATTAATTACGCACGATGGTGCGGTTTTATCGTTGATTAAATTAACGGTTATCTGGGATGGTTGTCCTCCCCATCCTTTACTAACGTTAAAGTTTGATACGCTTGCTCCTAAAATAAAGTCTGAGCAATAATTTTGTCGTAGTTATTACATTTCTGTGTTGGCATATTTTAATCGTCTAAATAAGATCTTGATAAGTTACATGTTTGATATATCCATCCTATGGTCCTAGTATACCTTCCTTCTGTAGGATTCCAATTAGCATTATCTTGAGAAACATAAACTTGTCCAGTATCATTCAAGCGAGTAAATGTACCAAAAACAGAAGATTTTCTATCTCCGAAAGGCTTAAATCCCTCTATGATAGTTTGAATGGTTTGATATGTATTTCCACCAGTATATAAGGGACATTCAGCATTTGACAACATGAATCCTTTCCAACTACTAGGCGGAACAACAATTACTTCAAATGTCAAATCCTTTTTGGCACTTGTTTTTGCTCCCAAAGACTGAAGAACCGGTCCTAAGCGACGACCTAATACGAAAGCTTCGTTGATAACGTCCACCGGACCTGTTTGATTGATACTTATACTTTCGGCTAAAACACCACTAATGAATCTAAACTTATCATTAAACTCATAAGAGTAGCTGATAGTACCCTTTCTTGGATCATGACCTTCATTTGTTGAGATGGGTATAATATTTAATAGCTTTTGCTTAGAATAAATTGGATTTTTAGCTCCTGGCTGAGGACTTATTGTACTTGGAATATAGTCATCGGAACTAGAATCTAAATCAATAGCAGAACTAGCTCTTCTATATAGGTATGGCTTCACGTCATTGATCCAACCACTCAAAGCATTCTGATATTTATTATCAAAATATCTAGTCTCCGCAGATGAGGCCGATACACTTGTACTCAAATCCATAACATTTTGGTTCATACCGGTGCCGCTAAGACCACCAGCCTTGGAATAAGATAGATCTATTATTCCACTTTTGTCTGGAATTACGCCAGAAGCTCCGGTCATAATAGGCAATTGAGCTATCATTAATCCTTTTATGCTTCCTTGAACTCTTACCGTTCTAATAAATCTTTCGTCTGTTGAGCTTTCTATAGTATAGTCTTCAACATATTTGATACCGGTTGGCATAGCTAACCAAGTTTCATTAACTTCATATGTTCCTGCTAGCTCATTAAAATTAGTTGTTCTTAGATGATTGTATAAAAATAGATTAGTAAAACTACTTAAACCTGTCATTCCCGAAGAACTAAACGTTGGTCCATTACCGCTCACTCCCGCACCATACGTTCCGCCAAATGGTTCGCCAAGTCTTTTAACTACCCAGTCTCTAGCATTTAAATATGCTGAGTAATTCCTACCAGCAGTACCACTGCCTCCAGATGGAACGCCTTCTGCTGTTAGTCTTCGAGATAATTTAAATTGAGGTATGTTAAAAACATTTAAATCTATAGTACCAGCTGGCATCTCAGTAGTTCCGATAGTGTTAGTCGGAACTTTAGCAGCATCACTTGCTGCCGTTGGTTTTAGTTTAGGATTATGATATTCTGATTTTTGTTTAATATTTCTAGCAAATGAAGTATAAATATATTCATCCATCGGTTCTAATGACCAAGCATCGCTAGCACTCTTTATATATTGTCCACTAGCTGGACTAGTATATTCTAAATCAATAGTATAGTCGGCAGAAAAAATCCAATTATCAGTATTCTTATTTAGGTTGAAGGAGTTGATCTTAACGCCAGAGCCTTCTAGAATATTTGTTGTGCCACAACGTATTTGAAAAACTCCTGCATCCTGACTAAATAGGTCGGTCATTTTCTGAGCTGCATCTAAAATAACAGCAGTACCGGTACCATTAGGATTAACACCAGAGGTATTATCGGTTCTCATTATCTTGCCGGTAATAGTAGCTTTTGTGGTAGTACTAAATAAAATACCACCTTCTGACCTATTAAAATTCCTAGATATATCAACCATAGGAACTGGACCACCAATATCATCTAAGCCACTACCATTGTAATAAACTTTAACTGGTTTGTTATTATTTGTAGTTTGTCCAGCGAGAGAAGGACCTTGAGAAAAAAATATCTGGTCATCATCCTGATATTGATATGGACTACTATATACCATGCTGTTTCCTTAGAGTATTTCCTTTACTAATCTTTTATGCAAACTGATAGTAGAACGACAATCTTTTTTGTGTGTCTTTTGCTACAAAGCTAAAACTTTCTGGAAAGGTTCTTACTAGGGTGTCATTCAGATTATCAATAAAGACCGTATATTTTCTTCCGGGGACCAAGTCTGTAACATCAACAGATAAAAGATTAGGACAAGAGCATAAAGCGTTGGTTTTTCTTACTACATTTCCATCTGGAAATAAAATCTTTAAATCGTTAATAGCCATAATATTTTGATTCCTATAATGTATTCTACTTACTTATCTATACACCAAAGTACTATTAGCCTATATTTTCTATCACAACCTTCTTGGATTCTTGTACAGACACACTATATGATAGTTTATTTTCATAGAGTGAGCATTTGTTAACATCATAATTATATTGATTTTTAATTTGGCTAACAACCCTATAATCTTTATCAATAACGTATGAGACATTAATATTTTGCAAATTAATACCACCAATAATAAATGAATCAGAATTAAATATGGGAGTAATTTTATTGACAACATAAAGATCTAGATTATCAATAGTAAATGAGCTAGCCTGAGTCGAACCTAATGCTTTGACCATCAGAGGTTCTTCTGGGTTGTCATCTTCAAGCTTAAATATAAGACTGCCATTAAT
>Ga0164293_10004816_pt1 | contig 11520 bp, 12 predicted proteins | sample GEODES118metaG_FD_111487 | JGI IMG/M metagenome (GOLD analysis project Ga0164293, IMG submission 111487) | Eutrophic lake water microbial communities from Lake Mendota, Wisconsin, USA - GEODES118 metaG | ecosystem: Environmental > Aquatic > Freshwater > Lake | place: USA: Lake Mendota...
GGCTACAAGTTTTCGACGTATGCGTACTGGTGGATCCGCCAGGGGATCACGCGGGCGATTGCGGAGAAGAGCCGCACGATCCGGCTGCCGATCCACATCACCGAAACGCTGAACAAGCTGAAGAAGGGTCAGCGTGAACTGAGCCAGGAGCTGGGCCGCACCCCGACGATCACGGAGCTGGCGGTGGCGGTGGAGCTGCCGGAGGAGGAGGTGAAGGATCTGCTGTGCCGGGCGCGGCAGCCGGTGAGCCTGGAGACGAAGGTGGGGGACGGTGAGGATACGGAGCTGCTGGACCTGCTGGCCGGAGACGGAGCGGGCCCGGATGAGCTGGTGGCGGGCGAATGCCTGAAGGGAGATCTGCAGGCGCTGCTGGAGCGGCTGCCGGAACTGCAGGGGAAGGTGCTGAAGATGCGCTATGGCATCGAGGTGGAGGAGCCGATGAGTCTCACCGGGATCGGTCGGATTCTGGGGATCAGCCGGGATCGGGTGCGCAACCTTGAGCGCGATGGTCTGGCCGGGTTGCGTCGCCTCAGTGATGCGGTGGAGGCTTACGTGGTGGTCTGAGGGGCAGGTGGTCCCTTAGCGTCGTCAGGCGCTGCTCCGCCTCGGTCCATGTCTGCGCCGAACCCTGCGACGGAGGGGGCGCCCGCGATGGAGGTGATGAGCCTCTTCCCCCGGTACCTGCTCACAGGAAGGTTGGCGGCACCCCTGCTTGCTTCCCTGATCCAGATGGCGGCGGAGGTGGTGGCCGATCCCCAGGCGTCGCCGGATGCTTCCGCCAAGCTGGCGGGCCAGCTGTTTCAGCAGCGGGAGCTCACACCCGAACAGCCGGCGGCGGCTGAACTCTGTAGATCAGTGATCCTGCCGGCCTGTGACCATTGGATCCGCCACGTGATGGAGGGCCAGCCTCCCCAGGGAAGGGGGCCCTGGGTACCTGGCCGCTACGGCCTCCAGATGATTGACCTCTGGTTGAACGTGCAGAGGGCAGGCGATTACAACCCCACCCATACCCATGGGGGAAGCTTCTCGGGGGTTCTGTTTCTGCAGGTACCCCCCCAGATCGTGGCCGACCGTTTCGATGGTCAGCTCTGTTTCCACGGTCCGGAGGAATGGCATATCCAGAGCTTTCGCACCGGCATGGCCCATTACGTATTGCCCGTGCCAGGCGACTACTACGTGTTTCCTGCCTGGCAACCCCATTCGGTGGCCCCGTTCCGGGGGGAAGGGGAGCGCTGGTCGATCGCCTTCAATGTGCTGGCGGTGCCTCAACCGCCGCCGCCCCGGCCACGGGTCTCCGCCCCCGCCGGCAACGTGTCGCTCTCGAGCGGCCGCCCCCGCCCGGGCGGGTTTGCCTGATCGGCACTCCCGCTCATCACCTCAGAGCGCCCGGATCGCCCCCACAAGTGCCATCACCAGCAGTACGAGGCTGCTCAGAAAGCTGATGCCGAAACCCGGGCCCCTCTTTTCCGGAGCCTGCAGGTAGCCGATCGCGTAGGCGATCCTGGCTCCTACCCAGACGAACCCGAGCAGGCAGGCGATGGCCATGTTGTCGAGCAGGGCTGCCAGCCAGAAGGCCGGCAGGAAGAACACCAGCTGCTCCAGGGTGTTCTGTTGCACCCGCAGCGCCCGCTCGAACGGTTCGGGGCCTGTGGTGGCCGGGGGCTTCACCTGATGGCGGTAGCGCGCCTTGCCCACCTGCAGGGCCGTGGCCTGGTAGGTGAGCAGGGAGGCAATGGTCACGAGGGCCGGAAGCGCGAGGGAGGCCATGGCAGTTCAGGGGTTGGTGGTGGAAGGATCTTCGAGGATGGGCAGGCACCAGTGCGGCAGCCAGTGGCTGAAGCTGCACCATGGTCGGGTCAGCTGCAGGCTCACCGGCGTGCCAAGGATCCAGGCCCTGCCATGGGGTTCATGGGAGGCATTGCGGTAAGCCCAGCAGCGTCCTTGGGCATCCAGTTCGTGGAGTTCGGGCAGGCGTTGGTTCACGGGCACCGGGGCGATCTCCGGAGGGGGAGCGGCGGCGGCATCCGGAGCGGGTTCGGCCGGCCCTTCGCTAGCGGTGGCCTGGGCGTTGCGCATAGCTCCTCCTCCGGCCGAAGGGCTTCCCGTCTTGGGGAAGGCAAGTGCCTCGAGCGTCTGCAGGCGCTGATCCAGATCCAGCAGGCACTGCTCGTTGGTGGGCAGGGAGGTACGTTCCCGAAGTTTGGACCAGATGGAGGCCTTGGACATGGCGTTTGCTTGGGGTGAGGGCGCTTGGGAGGGGCAGGCCTGGGGGCAGGAAGGCGTTGGTGCTGGACTCAGTCGGCAGCGGCGGTGAAGGGTTCTGGCCCATCGGCCACGGGGTCGTGGCTGTCGATCAGCACAACCGTGCTGGCGGGATTCAGAGGAGAGGGCGGAACCGAGGGCTGAGTGGGGGCCGGAGCAGGGACAGTCGCCGCCGGGGCAGCGGTTGGCCTTGGATCGGAAGCCGGGGGGCGGTCGGGGAACGCGGCCCGGGTTGCCGCTGCAGGGGGAACTGGGGCCGCGGCTTCAGCGGGGGCGAAGGTCGGCCGGGCGGCGGGGGTTATGGCTCCGGCGGAGCTGGGTTCGATGGCAGGGGCCTTGGTTTCGGCAGGAAGCCTCGCGGGTCCTGGCAGCAGGTCTGGTCTGGGTTTCGGGGACGGCGGCAGGGAGGCCCGGCTGGGTGGAGCCTTCCGCACAGGAGTGTTGGAGGAGGTGGGTGCCGGGCGCGACTTATGGCGCAGGCCAAAGATCAGATGGGTGGCCAGTGCCGCCACGGAACCCACGAACAGGGCGGTGAACAGACTGCGGTTCCCCAGTATCCGCTCCAGAATCTTTCCGGGTTGCTTCGACTGATCCCGCAGACGGGCGTTGCGGAGCTGCACCTGCTGGATCCGCTCGTCGATGGAGGGCAGAGCAGGGGGAGGTTCAGCCGACGCTGGCTCCGGAACGGAGGAGGAAGGAGAGGGGGCGACTGCCTCTGCCTGGGTCAGTCGTTTTTTTTTGCTGCTTCGCTGGAATGATCTTCGCGGATGTCCTGGAGTTCCGAGTGGTGGTGCCCTGGTGCTGATGGTGCGGGGCTGGCTTCCTCGGAGATCTCCACCACATTCCTCACTTCAGCGGGGAAGGTGGCTGTGGATTCGATCTGCTCCCGTTCGAGAGGTGGCACCAGGACGGCGCCCTCCAGGATCGGCTGCTCCATGGCCGAAAGCTGCTGGTCTTCCTGGAGCGCTGGAACCGCCACCTGGGAAGAGAGGGCAAGCGCCCGCATGAACGGTTGCATGAACGAGGTGGTGATCGAAACCACGTCGTCGAGGTTGGTGATCGGAACGCTGCGCAGCTTGGCGTTCAGCGCAGCGACCGCAGCGCCGGAGACTTCCGGCGGCAGGTCCCGATCGAGGGAACCGAAGAACAGCTGGCGGAAGGCACCCACCGACCCTTCGCCGCTCGCCTTGATGCCGGGGGCGATCACCCCACCCACTTCCTCGATGGATTCCTGAAGGCGGAGCAGACCTTCGTTGGAAAGGGTTCCTGCCGCCGCCTCGGAGACAACACTGCGCTCGGCATCCATCGCCTTGACGGCGGAGGAGAAGATGGTGGTCTCGAGTTCGGGTTTGCGACTGATCGCATCTTCGATCGTGCGGAACACCAGGGTCTGGCGTTGCGGATCGAGGGCCTTGAAGGATTGCAGGGTGGGATTGTTCCAACCCTGGGCCAGCAGCGGGGTGAAGAAAAGCGTGATCGCTTTGAACAGGTCGCCGAGGGTGCTGGGTTTGAGGTCGCGCAGCCGGGCGTTCAGGGCGGCGATGGCAGAGCTGCTGACCTCGGGGGGGAGCAGGGGCTGCAGTGCCTTGAAGGTGCTGGCCCGGAAGGAAGCGACGGACTGCTTGCCCTGGGCGAAAATGGCAGGGGCAATGACACCGCCGGCCTCTTCAATTCGTGTTTCCAGCGATTCGAGCAGGCCATCGGAGAGGTTCCCGGTGGCGGCGGCGTTCAGCACTTCCTGTTCGGCCTGGAAGGCGGAGACCACCGTGGCGAAGGTGGCTTCCGATCGCTGGGGACTGGCCTGGATCGCATCTTGAAGGGTGCGGAAGACCAGGACCTGGCGATCCTGGTCCAGGCCAGCAAAGGCCTGCAGTCTGGGCGAATTGCTGCCGGTGGGGACCAGCGGAGAGAAGAACCCTGCGATGGCCTGGAACACCCGGCCCAGGTCATTGAGCCTCAGGGATTGCAGGCGGGCGTTGAGAGCGCCGCAGGCGGCTTCTGCCACCGGCGGGGAGAAGGACTTGCGCAGGGCTCCGAAGGTGGCGGCCCGGAAGGCCGCAACGGAATGTTCTCCCTGGGACCACAACCCTGGTGCGATCACGCCGCCGGCGTTCTCGATGTCCAGTTCGAGCTTCTCGAGGTGGCCATCACTCAGCTGCCCCTGCTTGGCAGCTTCCACGACCTGGGTGAGGGTTGTATAGGCGGATACAACGCTGGGAAAGGTGGCTTCAAGCCTGGGGGGAACGGAGCTGATGGCCTCCTGAATGGTCTGGAAGACCAGGACCTGACGGGATTTCTCGAGCGAAGCAAAATCCAGGGAGGCCTCAGGCTCCTCGCCCTTCTGCTGGATCGCTGTGGTGCCCTGAGTGGTGGTGTGGTTCCCCGTTGGGTCCAGACTTGACATGCTTTGGGCCGACTGAATGGTGCGGACTACTGCTGATTTACAGCACTGACTCGGATCTTACCATTCATCTGCCCAGAGTCCATGAGCGAATTGCCGCTGGCTGCGGGGCTCGCTGTGGCCTGTGATCATTGAGCTGAAACTTGTTACTGACGGGGCATTGATTTGGTGGTTGAGCAGTGTTGGATGTGAGTCGATTTGGGCTGTCTGGCTATTTTCCTTTGGGTGATTCTCCTGCTGAGCGCATGGTGTTGATGGAGGGGTGTTGCAGGTGAGCTACTCCGGTCAGGTACCGGCGACCCTGCTCCCGATCGACGCCCATCCAACCCAATGAGGTTGGGCCTTTGCAGCGATTCCGCCTAGGGATCCCAGCCCTCAGTGTTGGGGATCCCCTGCCTGAGCCAGACTCCGCCCCAGGCGCTGCATCCTCCTCCATCTCTGGAACCACTGCCCTGGATGGCGATCTGGCCCGGTTGCGCGCCCGGGGGGCTGGGATGCGCTCGCAATTGCTCTCCTGGTGGGAGGTTTACGGCCGCCACGCCATCCCCTGGAAGCTCCGTCCTGACGGGACGCCGCCGGCCGATGGCGAAGCCCTGGCGCCCTACGGAATTTGGGTGGCCGAGGTGATGCTGCAGCAGACCAGGCTTCCGGTGGTTCTCCCCTACTGGCAGCGCTGGATGGAAGCGATGCCCGACCTGGAGGCCCTGGCCGCGGCGGAGCAGCAGCAGCTGCTGTGGCTCTGGCAGGGGTTGGGCTATTACTCCCGGGCCGTTCGGCTCCAGCAGGGGGCCAGGAGGCTGGTGGTGGCTCGGACATCAGCGGTGGGGGAGGGCTTCCCTCGCAGCCTGGAGGGTTGGCTGGCCCTACCCGGCATCGGTCGCACCACCGCCGGCAGCATCCTCTCCTCGGCGTTTGATCACCCCTTCGCGATCCTGGATGGCAACGTGCAGCGGGTGCTGGCGCGGTTGTATGCCATCCCGCAGCCACCGGCGCGACAGCTCGCACGCTTCTGGCAGCTGAGCGAGATGCTGCTCGATCCGCAGCGGCCCCGCGCGTTCAACCAGGCCCTGATGGACCTGGGGGCCACCGTCTGTACCCCCCGCAACCCCCGCTGCGGCGGCTGTCCGTGGCGGGCAGACTGCGCTGCCTACGCTGCCGGCGATCCCGCCCGCTATCCCGTGAAGGACGCTCCCCGTTCCGTGCCGTTCCAGGTGATCGGGGTGGGGGTGGTGCTCAATGCCGGCGGGGAGGTGCTGATCGATCAGCGGCTCAACGAGGGGCTGCTCGGGGGACTCTGGGAGTTTCCGGGGGGAAAGCAGGAAGAGGGGGAAGCGATCGAGGCCACCATTGCCCGCGAGCTGGCCGAGGAGCTGGCGATCGAGGTGGAGGTGGGCGAGCAGCTGATCACCCTGGAGCATGCCTACAGCCACAAGAAGCTGCGTTTCGTGGTGCATCTCTGTCGCTGGCGTGCGGGGGAGCCCCAGCCGCTCGCCAGCCAGCAGGTGCGGTGGGTGGCCCCCTCCGATCTGGGGGCGTTTCCTTTCCCGGCAGCCAATGCCCGGATCATCGCGGCGCTGTTGCAGCACCTGGGTCTGCCGGTGCCGGGCTGATGCAGGAGGTCAGGACCCAGCCAGCGCCGGACAGGCCCAGCGGCCGGCCTCCTCTGGTGTTGTGCTGCGGCGAGGCCCTGCTGGATCGCCTTGGTCCCCCAGGGGGGGATCCGGCCACGGCCTCGCCCCACGAACGGGAAGATTGCCTGGGTGGTGCCCCGGCCAACGTGGCCTGCGGCCTGGCGCGCCTGGGCACCCCGGTGGCTTTTCTCGGGCGTCTGGGGCGGGATTCGATCGGAGCGGCCTTTGCGGATCTGTTCGCCGGGCGGGGGGTCGACACCACCGGGCTCCAGTGGGATCCGCTGCGGCCCAGTCGCACGGTGCTGGTGCATCGGGATCGCGGCGGCGAAAGGCGCTTCGGCGGGTTCGCCGGTGCCGGGGACCAGGGTTTCGCGGATCAGGCCCTAGATCCCTTCGTGTTGCAGCAGGCGTTGGCGCCGCTCCTTTCCGGGGCCCGTTGGTTGCAGCTGGGCACGTTGCCATTGGCCTCCGAATCGGCCGCCACCGCCCTCCATATCGCGGTGGATGGGTGTGCCGCCGCTGGCGTGGCGGTGGCTCTGGATCTCAACTGGCGCCCTACCTTCTGGGGCCTCCCCCCCGGGGCGGGCCCGGACCCGGCGGCCCGGACGGTCATCGAGCCGCTGCTGCGGAGCGCTTCGCTGCTCAAGCTGGCGGCCGAGGAGGCCGAATGGTTCTTCGGGAGCCGGGATCCGGCTGTGATCCTGACGGCCTTGCCCCGCCGGCCTCTGGTGGTGGTGACCGATGGCGCCGCTCCCCTGGTCTGGGCGGAAGCAGAGGCCGGCGGGGGCTCCCTGGTGCCTTTCCCTGTGGAAGTGGTGGACACCACCGGGGCCGGTGATGCCTTCACGGCCGGTCTTTTACACAAGCTCTGCGAGGGCCCCACTCGCCTTGAGGTGGCTCTCCGCTTCGCTTCCGCCTGCGGAGCGCTCACCTGCACCGGCCCCGGCGCCATCGATCCCCAGCCCGATGCCGCGGCCGTGGGCCGATTTCTGCAGGACCGATTCCTGCAGGACCGATCACCAGGAGGAGTTTGATGAATCCAAGCGTGGCAGGATGCCATGGCTTGAGGCAGGAATGGCTGGGATTCGCTGCATGCTGGTGGAAGACCAGGCGATGTTTCTGGGACTGCTTCAGCAGGTGCTTCAGTTTCTGCCTGGTCTAAGGGTTGTGGCTACAGCTTCCACGGCTGCTGAGGCGATCACCGCGCTGGAAAAATTTCTTCCGGATCTGTTGATCCTGGATCTTTCCCTACCGGATCGTCCGGGCGTTGAGGTGGCAGAACAGTTGCAACAGCGCCGACCTGATGCCCGGTTGATCGTGCTCTCCGGCCAGGCCAGCAGTTTTGTGTGTCCGCCGCAGTTGCAGTCGATGCTGCATGCGGTGATCGACAAGACCAGCGCCTTCCATGACCTGCGCCAGGAAATTGACCGTCTACTCCAGATTCCCTCTGCGGCGGCGGGCGATTCGGGCCGACCCGTGAATCTTCTGGGAACGCTCACGCCCCGGGAGCGCGATGTGCTGGCACTGATTGGGCAGGGCTGTAGCAGTAAGGCGATCGCCCAGGCCCTGGGAATGGCTCTGGCCACTGTGCATACCCACCGTCGTAATCTGGGCGCGAAGCTGAAGCTCTCCGGGGCCGAACTGGTACGTCTGGCTGTGATCGAGGCCTCAGATTCCTAGGGCCTGATCGGCTCGCAGCAGCAGGCTCTCCGGGGTATCACATTCGGTGCATTCGGCCAGGCCGCTCCGCAAGGTGATCCGGGCTTCCACAAGACTTTCATGGCAGGCCTGGGCCCTGTGCAGGCGTTCAAGAATGTCTTGGGCGGTGGTCCCATCCGCCTCCGGCAGCAGCAGGGCAAATTCCACCCCTCCGAGCCGCCCGGCGATGTCTTCGCCCCGGATGTTGCTGCTCAGCAGCTGCGCGATGGTCTGCAGGGCCCTGTCGCCCGCCAGCAGGCCGGCTTCGGCATTGAGCCGGCGCAGGCCCCGGGGGTTGATCCGCACCAGGCTGAGGGGGCGGCCGAGGCGCTGGGCCATGGACACACTCCGCTGCAGGTTGTGCTCAAAGTGGAGGCGGTTGCTCAGCCTGGTGAGGCTGTCGGTGGTGCTGAGCTTCAGCAGGGATGCGTGGGCTTCCGCCAGATGGCGGGCCTGACGCACAGCCTGCTCCTGTTGGGCCTGCTGGGTCCGGTGCAGCTCCTCCAGCTCATCGATGCGCCGTTGCTGCTCGCTGATGTCGAGCGCAAGGCAGTGCCACAGGCCAGCTTGGCTGCTGGGGTCGGGGTAGCCGAGGATCTCCAGCCATTTGTGCTCTCCCTGCCCGGTGGTGATCCGGCAGCGATGGCGAAGTGCCTTGCCTTCCCGGCAGGCCCGCAGCTCGGCGGCCTTGAGATCAGCCCGGTCGTCAGGATCGATGCAGTGCCACAGCAGGTTGCTATCGGCCACCAGGGCTGCGGGGTCAAGGCCCAGCAGGGAGGTGCAGCCCTGGCCCACCCAGGGATAGCTGCTCACCCCATCGGCCTCCGGTTGCCAGTGGAAAGGCATGAACGCAGCCTCGCCCTGGTAAGAAGGCGGCACGACTGGGCGTGCTTGGGCACTTGCCTGCTGGTTTGCCGGGTTTTGCTGCTCCAACCGACAGCTCCAACCCTTGGATGAGGGTCAATACAACAACTATATCGCTTCCTTGCGAGGCTTGCGAACTTCCGCGGAATCATCAATTCTGATTAGATATTTGGATGGAGAACAGCAGGCCGCGACTCAGCCGCTCAACTTCACGGCGTTGCAGCCGGAGTTCTTTGCCGTCTTCAGAATGCTCTCCACGCGCTCGAGCCAGTCACTCAGGTTTTCCTGCGGGAGGAGCTCTGCCACCCCGATACTCAGGGTCAGATGCTGCATCGCCGGGAAGGAGTGCACCGAGGTGTCCCGGCCGATCTGCTTGGCAAGATCAAAAGCCTCCTGCGCCCTGGTGTTGGGAAGCATCAGCATGAATTGATCGCCATTCCATCGGGCCAGTACATCATGTTTGCGCAGATGAGATTGGAGTAGTCGTGCCAGTTCGGACAGTACGAGATCTCCGAGGCTGTGGCCATAGCGTTCGTTGACCGATCGGAAGTTGTCGAGGTCCATGAGCAGCAGGCATAGCTTTTCCCCATGGGCACGAGAATTTTCGATCTGGGTCTTCAGTACATTCTCGAAGTGGTTGCGGTTGCAAAGACCGGTGAGCATGTCGGTGGTGACTTGTCCATGGAGCCTGGCGTTGGCCGAAAGCAGGGCAAGATTGGCCTCTTCGGCTGCATCGCGAGCATCTCTGAGATTCCTTTCGTAGAGCTTGCGGGTTTCGATGTCCCGGGTGACGCCCACGTAGCCGACCAGGCTGCCTCTGTCGTTGTAGAGGCTGTTCATCGTGATTTCCACCCACAGGGGAAAGCCGTCGTTGCGCAGCTGCTCAAGTTCGGCTCGGAAGACGGGAACGTCTTCGCCTGGTAGCCCCTGGTCCTTGCTTTGATGGAGAGCTGTCTTCAGGATTGCTCCAGAGTCAGGGCTGAACTGGTTGATCAAGGGTTGGCCGATCAGTTCGGCTGTTGCATGACCGCTTAGGTTCGTCAGCGATGGACTGATGAAGGTGAAGTGCCCTGCATTGTCCACGGTCCAGATCACATCGTTGACATTGTCGGCAATCAGGCTATAGCGGTTTTCACTGATCTGAAGAGCTGCCTTGGTCTGATGGAGCAGAATCATCTGTTCCTGAAGCTGGTTGGCGCGCAGGCGCTCGGCGTAGGCAAAAGCATCGATCAGGAATTTGCTGATGGCGAGAAAAAGCAGTAGATGGATCGGTGCAAACAGGATGGCCTGGTTGAATTCAGGAGAGGGACTGGCTATCACAAGGCTATGGTCTGGGGCTGGGGCAGGCCTCAGGTATGACCAATGGCGGATGGTGATCACCACCACCTGAATGGCCAGGGCGATCTTCAGGTTGCGCAGAGGGGCGATGCTGCGGTGGCGTTTGATCAGGAGCACCTCCAGGAGGGCCCAGAGCGAAAGCACACCGGCCAGCAGGGCAATCAGAGCGTGCTGTGAGGCATACAGGTCGTTGATCACCAGCACTTCAAATGTGGCCGTGATCAGGAAGATCAGCGCGGAGAGGAGTCCTGCTGTCTGCAGCGCAATCGCGATCCGGGAGCTTGTGCCGGGAATGGGGGTGACGGAGCGGAAGGGCATGATCGGCGAGGCCTCACGTTCCGCCATAGACCAGTGGTGCGATCTTCCGCCTCCATTCCTGGGCGCAGCCAGGGTGTGCCAGTTCGCAGCGGGCTGCCCATCGGGGCATCACCGTATGCCAGGAAAGGGAAAGCAGTTTCTTCCGATCCTGCTCGGATTGATCCACCCGTGTGAGCCGGGTGGGGAGGAAGCGGCGACAGGGTCTGCCACTGGTGCAGTTGCGTGCTTCCTGCTGCAATTCTTCGGAGAACAGCCACTGCCTTTGTTCAAAGTCCTTGAAGGCTTTCAGTAATTGGTTGCGTTGTTGTGGTGAGAGGGAGGGCATAGCCATTGGTTCCAAAGTTCAGGGCGAGTGGGAAGAAGTGGCTGGCGTGTTGGGTCCAGCCGGCGGCATTGGCAGAGGCTGCGCTGGTTGAAGCACAGTCCACCAGGCCGGTTTCCAGGGCGTTTTTGGTGTCATCGAAGGGGATGATGGCTGGAATGCCACCGATTGCTTTGATCAGCTGAGCCAGGCCGTCGCTGGCGACGCGGATTTTTTTCCCCCTGAGGTCGTCGAGTGTATGGATGGGTACGCGGCAGAAGATGTCCTGGGCACCAAAAGTCCAGATACCAAGCAGTTTGGTTTGGAAGGATTGCTGTAGATAGCGATCCAGAGTTGGGCTGTAGGCATCAGCCACCTGGCGTCCCGTGCGGAAGTTCAGGTTCATGCCAGGCAGATCGAATCCCTCCAGTGCAGCCAGGAGGAGCAATCGAGCTGTGGCTTGGCGATGCAGTCGCACCTTTCTTGGCTTCCTGGGGCGCAGGGGACCAGGCGCCCGTGGTCCTCAGTGGGCGCTCTCTAGTGGGGGGTAACTAGAGGGCGGTATCTAAAATCTTGCACTCACCTTAGGGAGCCTCTGGGCAACAGGGGGTTGAGAAGTCGCTGAGATCAGCAAAGCTGCCTTTGGCCAGGATTGGGCTCTAAAGCCAAGGATGAGTCCCTCAACAGGCTCGTTTTCATCATCATCA
>Ga0164293_10004818_pt1 | contig 11516 bp, 8 predicted proteins | sample GEODES118metaG_FD_111487 | JGI IMG/M metagenome (GOLD analysis project Ga0164293, IMG submission 111487) | Eutrophic lake water microbial communities from Lake Mendota, Wisconsin, USA - GEODES118 metaG | ecosystem: Environmental > Aquatic > Freshwater > Lake | place: USA: Lake Mendota, Wisconsin...
ATTAATTGTAATGACATAAGTTTCCCTCCAAATGTAAATTTAAGTCCAACACCAACTCAAACAAATACTCCAACCCCGACTATAACTCCGTCCGTAACACAAACGAATACCCCAACCCAATCATTTACACCTTCAGTTACTCAAACAAATACCCCAACAATTACTCAAACAATAACTCCAACAAGTTTATGTAGATGTACAACTATTACAAATTTAGAAAGTTCGGCTAATACAATATCTTATTATTTCTGTGGTTTTGCTCAAGGAGAACCAATTTTAATAGAAGACACATTAGAGGCAAATCAAGAAATTAGAATTTGTGTTACTAATGATTCTGTTGTTGGTGAAAATATATTGGTATCATATGACGGCGGAAGTTGTCAACAAGTAGATAATACAAGAGTTTGTCCTGAATTACCAGTAAGTCCAACTCCAACAATGACCCCAACCATAACTCAAACAGTAACTCCATCATCTCCAGTTAATCAAAATATTATAATTGTTTCAGGTACAAAGAATTTCCCTGGTGAAACAACCCAACAAGGATTATTTAAGTATGATTATAATTTAAACACAGTAACTTATTTGGGTATAAGTGGAAATTATGCGGGAGTTTCACACACATATAATTTCCAAACTCAAACAGGAAAAATTTGGGCAAGTAATGGAGGTGTTATACAAGAATATAATATATTAAATTCCAATTTAGATAACGAATTAAATAGAACCATAACTTTAACTGGTAGTGGATATGGACGTAATTTAACATTTAAAAATGAAACCACACTTATCAAAACAATACTTGTAAATGGAGAAAGATGGGTTGCCGAAATTGATATAACTGAAACAAATGTAAACCCAATCACAACTCTTAAATTCAGAATTACAAATACAGATTCTAATGATGATACGTTTACCACTGATTTAATGTATACCAATACAGGAAAATTCATTTGGACAAATAGATTCCCAAATGTGGTTTTACAACAATACGATTATGAAACAGGAGCTCTTGAATTTGAATCTCCTGTGAGCTTTCAACCGGCAAGTCTATTCCAAATTAATAGTCAGATTATTTCAATACAGACAGCTCCTGTAAGAGTTGTTTATGATTTAATAACAGCTGATGATACTCTTATATGCCCTAATATATTATGTGGACCAACAACAGGACCTACACCTCTTCCGGTTTGCGTAGTTCCAGGGTGTTCTGATTATTTTCAATCAAATGGAGCATCTTCATTATTAATTAATAACTCAGTTAATTTTGTACCAAACCAAGTTTGTCCTATAGTTGATGATTTTATAGTTTCTCAGGATTTTGATACAGTATCAATTCAAAATAATACAGAATATGATTTAAATGTTTTTACAAAAACAAGTACAAATTTAATTGGTGTCGTGTTATCAGGACAATTAGGAGAATTTCCATCGACTAGTTTTGAAGAATCAATTGTAGGTGTAGTACCAACTTATTTAGAATATTTTAGTACTTGTAGAGTTTGTAGGGATGTATTTAATGCCGAGGTTTATTGTAATACTGGGTGCGGGTCTTTAGAGGGACTACAAATGTCAAAAACAAATAATGGGTTAACCTTGTCGGTTTTAAACACTAGCCCATCTTATTTACTATTTTACGATTCTGTCGGTTCAAATCAACAACTTTTTGAGGTTGGTGCTTATAATGGGTCGATGAATTACCCAACAATGTTTTTTATATATGATATTATAGTTGTTGTAACTTTGAGAAATGATGGAACGGTTTGTAACACATGTTTTAGTTTAGACACTTTATTGGAAATACCTTGTCCGTAAAACAAACTTGGAAATTTCTATTTATATTACTTAACCTTTAATTTATCTTTTTTGAAATTAACGTAATTTCATGAAGATTTTTATACAAATTGCATCTTATAGAGACCCGCAACTTATTCCGACAATCGAATCGGCTTTAGAAAACGCAAAATACCCTAAAAACTTGGTATTTGGTATTGCAAGACAATATCACCCTGACGATAAATTTGATGATTTATCAAAATATGAAAAAGATAAAAGATTTAGAATTTTAAATATCTTTTACTTGGATGCTAAAGGTGCTTGTTGGGCAAGAAATCAAATCCAACAACTTTATAAAGATGAAGAATATACTCTTCAGATAGACTCTCACATGCGTTTCGCTCCAAATTGGGATGTTGAAATGATTAAGATGATAACAGACCTACAAGAAAAGGGTTATCCAAAACCACTTTTAACAGGTTATGTGTCATCATTTGACCCTGATAATGACCCCCAAGCAAGAGTCCAAGACCCATGGCGTATGGTATTTGATAGATTTATTCCCGAAGGTGCAGTTTTCTTTCTACCTGAAACAATTCCAGGTTGGCAAGATTTAACTGAACCTGTAACTTCAAGATTCTATTCTGCTCACTACTGTTTTACATTGGGGCAATTCTCAAAAGAAGTTCAGCATGACCCTGATTACTATTTTCACGGAGAAGAGATTTCTATCGCCGCAAGAGCCTATACTTGGGGATATGATTTATTTCACCCACATAAGACTCTTATTTGGCATGAATATACCCGTAAAGGTAGGACAAAGCAATGGGATGATGATAAGAAATGGGTAGAAAGAAATAATTTTTGTCACAAGAAGAATAGGTCACTTTTCGGTATGGACGGAGAAGAACCAATGGATTTTGGAATATACGGATTTGGAACTGAAAGAACATTAAGAGACTATGAAAAATATTCAGGACTTCTATTTTCAAGAAGAGCAATTCAACAAGAAACAATAGATAAACAATATCCACCAAACACTTATAACTATGAAACAGAAGAAGAGTGGATGGATTCATTTGCAAGTATTTTTAAACACTGCATCGATATTGGATATTCTCAAGTACCTGAAGAAGATTATGATTTTTGGGCTGTTGCATTCCATGATGAAAATGATGAAACAATTTATAGAAAAGATGCGGACCCAAATGAAATTAGAACAATGAAAAATGACCCAGACGGTTATTGTAAAGTTTGGAGAGAATTCCAAACAACAGTTAAACCAAAGTATTGGGTTGTATGGCCATACTCAGCTAGTAAGGGTTGGGGTGAAAGAATAACTGGAAATTTATAAAAAAATGGAAAAGAATATACTTTTAGAAAAAATATTTTTAGAAAAAAAACCAGATAATATTCTATTATTTTCAGAAAACTCAATTGAAACTATTAGAATAATTTGTGAGGTAATTAATAAAATTAAATTAACTAATTTTCAATATTTCCATACTAAAGTAAAATTATTTGTTGCAGAATCTTTTGGTGAAGGACAAGCTATAGAAGATTATAAAATTACAAGAGAAAAATGGGATAAAGTTTTAGATATGTTTTTGATGGACTTAGATTCAAGTATCTCAATTAACTTAATTAATGAATTATCTGAAAATAAAATAAACTTAATATTTAATGACTCTAAAAATTTAAATAAAGATATTTTAAATAATTTACATTACGAAAATTTTTTAGAAATTTCAGATTTAGAATCTTTTAGTATTATTTCCACACCATTTGTGGAAAATGAAGACGAGGGAATCAAAATTGAGTCAGGAGACATTAAGAAAGAATATAATACTGATAAATTTAGTCACGGATATATTTCATTTTATGAAAAACATTTTGAGACAATTAAAAATGTTAAAAATGTTTTAGAAATTGGTGTTAGTGAGGGAAGTTTAAATTATTTAAAAGATAGGTTTCCTCATGCTAACATACATGGAGTAGACATAGTAGATAAGACTAATCTTAATTCAGAAAGAATTAAGACCTACATATGTAATCAAGAAAATAGAGAGGATTTGTATAATTTTATTGAGTCGTGTAATGTGGAATTTGATGTTATCATAGATGACGGAGGCCATACTATGAAACAACAACAAACTTCTTTAGGTGTTTTATTTAATAAAGTTAGTGATGGTGGATTGTATATTATTGAAAATATACATACTTCTAGATTAGAAAATTTAGGTACAATAACTAATGAAGATATAATAACAACATTAGATATGTTGTTTAATTTTAATTATACAAAAAAAATAGTTTCAAATCATATTACTGACGATGAAAAAAATTATATAAATAATAACATTAAAAGTATAAATATTTGGTCTGAAAATTCTGAATATAATTTAGGAGCCACTTCTATAATTCAAAAAAATGGTAATTTTGAAAGCGAAATTTTTGGTAACAAAATAGAAAAAATTACAAAAAGTTTTGATATTGGTATTACAACATTTTCTCTTAGATTTGATTTTATCGAAAAATTATTAAATAAAATTAAAGATTTAACAATTAAAAATAGAATTATTTTATGTATAAATGGTGAAAAGGACGGTGATTTTAATTTAGAATATAGAAAAAAAATACTAAATCTTTGCTTAAACCATGAAAATGTCTACCCTATTTTTTATATAGAAACAAGGGGTTTATCCAAGCTTTGGAACACATTAATAGTAAATTCAGTTTCTGAAAATATTTTAATAATGAATGATGATGTTGAGCTAGAAACTGATGATGTTTTTAATTCCGTTTTCAACCATATTAATAGTAGTGAGTATTATGGTTTGACAAAAATTAATGGCACATTTTCTTATTTTGTTTGTAGTAAAAAATTTATTGATTCTTTGGGATATTTTGATGAAAGACTTTTAGGTTTTGGAGAAGAAGATGGAGATATTACTCACAGAATTATCCAAATTCACAATAAAGAGGTACAAAACATTTCATCAAACGGTATTAGGAACATTGTATCAGATATTAGACATGATTATATAAAACCAGGGATTGGTAAATATTCTTTATTTAACCGTGAATTTATGTTTAGTCAAAAATATGAAAACAGAGAAGACGGAATAAGAGGTATGTTTGATTACCCATGTGTAAGAATTTTAGATAATTTAAATTGTTACCCTTACGAAAATTTTTTTATGGAGAATAAAAATAAATTATAAAACTTATGAATTATTCGGTTTGCATAACTACTTTTTCTCTTAGATTTCATTTTATTGAAAAATTAGTAGGTCAGATAAGGTCATTTACTGATTGTGATATACTAATTGCAATTAATGGTGATTATAAATCTGAATTTGATGAAAAATACAGAAAAAAAATACTAAAACTTTGCTCAGAATATAAAAAAGTTTTTCCAATTTTTTTTCCAGAACAAAGAGGATTAAGTAAACTTTGGAATACTTTAATTATTCATTCTAAAAATGATTGGTGCTTAGTGTTAAATGATGACGTTGAAATTACGGGTGATTACGTTTTTGAAACAACAATACCCACTTTTTGCAGTACCCCTACTATTTTTAGAATAAATGGTTCTATGTCACATTTTTTAATTCATAAAAACTTTTTACATGATTTAGGTTATTTTGATGAAAGATTTTTGGGATTTGGAAGTGAAGATAGTGATTTTGCTTGGAGACATATTGAAAAATACAATTTACAACTTTGTGATATAAATGTTCACGGATTTATAAATATTGTAAGTGACATTAAAGACGAAAAAATTATAAATTCTTTGGGTAGTAAATATACCGCATTTAACCAATCTTTTTTGTGTTGTTACGAACATTCCAAATACAAACCAGATGAAAATGGGTTTGCCGGTTGGTTCCCCTTTCCTGTTATAAAAAAAATAGATGATATACAACAATATCCCTATGAATCTTTTTTTATGGAACATAAAAATAAAATTTAAAGAAATATTAAATAATGGTAGTGGAAAAAAAAATAAATGATTGTACTTTGTACTACTTTGATGAGTCAAGTGAATATTATTTTACAATGATGCCATTCCATTATTATTTTTTTATAAAAAAAAGATTAGAAAGAGTATTAGAAAGAATACCAAAAAAATTTTCAATTTCACTTGGGGATACGGGAGTAAAAACCGACATAAAGATTGGGTTCCAAGTTGAGCATCAAATTTATGAAGATAAAACAACAGGTTCATATTATCCATTTTTTAACAATTATGAACCAATATATAATAATGACATAATAATTGAGGCAAGCTCTACAAATTTTGAATCCTGCAAATTACATGTTAATGATGATATTTTTTTAAAAAAATTAATTTATATACCTTCTTTAATTTATGATTTTCCAAAATTAGGTACCAATAGCGAAAGAATTAAAGATGTTGTGTCGTGTCATCATGGAAATGAGAGGAGAGATATTATAAATAAAAAATATAATATAGATTCTGTCGGAACCTATGATTTTGAACAAATAAGAAAAATTTATCAAAATTATAAAATATTAATTAACGTACATCAAACTCATAATTTGTCTTCAATGGAAGATTTAAGAATATGGCCGGCGTTAATGAATGGAATTTTAATTGTAAGTGAAGTCGGACCATTGGTGGAAAAAACTTCTTATTATAATCATATAATATGGACAAAATACGACTCAATAATAGATACTGTAACGAATGTTCTATCGGATTATGATAGAATAAAACAAAAACACCATGAAAATTTAAGTCAAACTTTACAGAAAGTTAGTGATGAAATTGATTTAGATTTTTATAATAAAATTAAAGAAATACTATCATAAAAATGGTACACTTTATAACCCCTCTTTATAGATACAATAATATAAGAATTGTTTATCCAACAATTTTTCACCAAATAGACAGATTTAAATGGCACTTAATCGAGGGTAGTAAAAAAATTGGGGAAGAATCCTTAAATTTTTTATTAAAAGATAGTAGAGTCTTTTATTATAAAATCAAAACAACACAAGTTTGGGGGCACGAACAAAGAAATTATTTTATCAAAAATATAAAAGGGGATGACAAAGATTGGTGTTATTTTTTAGATGATGATAATGTCGTAACTCCAGACTTAGCCAGTGAAATTATAAATGAATATAATTCAGATTATGACATAATACTTTTTTCTCAAAAACAAGGTCTTACTAATAAACACAGACTTAGTGGGTCAGAAGGACACTTAAAATTAGGAACTTGTGATATAGGTTCATTTTTAATTAGATATGGAAAAATTAAAGAATCCCTAATTGATTTTGAAAGTCAGCGAAATGCTGATGGGCACTATTGTGAAAAAATAGCCGCAATAAAAAATGTAAAAATAAAATATGCACCAGACAAATTTGTAAGATATAATAGTTTGTCCATGGAAATATATTAAAATATAGGTATGAATAAAATTAAAATTAAATTAATGTCCTGGTGGACCGATTCAGAAAGCCTCCACCAAAGAATAAAACGACAGTTTGTGGAAGAAAAAGATTTAGAGTTTTACGAATTTGTTAATGAAAATCAAGACTATACAATTGTATTCGGTAGGACCGATTGGGATTCTATAAAAACCCCAAAAGAAAGAACTTTTTATATTTCTCAAGAACCATTATGGTCTCCTAATCAGCCTAAGGAAAATATACATGAATATTGTTCTAAAATTTTTATTTCAGATAAAAGAGATTATCCTAACAGAGAAGAGTATATTGAAGGTTTAGTTCCTATGTTTTATGCAGGTAGAGATGAGAATCACTCGGATGACCAATGGGATTGGTCAAAAAAAATTTTTGATAAGTCTTTTGAAAAAACTAAAGATGTGAGTATGGTTGTAACAAGAATTTATAACTCTCATTATTTACACCTGTCAAATCCTAAAACATCAAGAATTATATATAAAGATAGAACAGATTTATCTCACAAATTTATTGATGATTTTGAAAAAATAAATTTGTGGGGGACTTTCCAAGACGACAACGGTAAAAATAGCCATGGTGAGATTTGGTCTAAATTGGTTGCATTAAAAGAATTTAGATTTTCAATATGTTGTGAAAATACTATACAAAAAAATTACATCAGTGAAAAATTTTGGGATTGTGTTTTGACTGACACAATCCCAATTTATTTTGGGTGTAATAATATCGGTGAATATATTGATGAAAAATTATTTATAAATTTAACTGACAAAATTGATGACTACGAGTATCTGAAAGAAAAACTTAAATTTATAATCGAAAATTCTGAAATTTTATATAAAAAGTATCAAACCGGTATTAAAAAATTAAAAAAACAATTTAAGGAAGATTCTAGATTTAATCTTTGGGAATTTATAAAGAAAGAAATTAAATCAAGTGAAAAAGGAAATTACCCGAAGGTATTACTTACTACTAAATTTTGGACAGACGGGATTGAAAATTCAACTAGAACAAGAAATGTGAAATATTGTTATCCCAAAATGAAAAACTTAACAAATTTTTTAAAAAAAAATGGTATTAATTGCGAATTAAAATTGTATGATTTTTCTCCGGAAAAAATAATTGAAGATTCAGTACATAGGTCTTATCCACTTGGGGAATATAAAAAAGCTGAGAAAACTAATTTAATTATAAAAGAAAATCATGATTTTGATTATATGTTCATGTTTGATAGTGACGAGTTTTTTGTTGAGGAGGATTTTTACAAAATCTTAGAAATTTTAAAAAATTTAGAAAAAAGAAAAATTCTTACATTTGATGCTGCTAAACTTGAGCAAACGACAATAGATAAAATTGTAAATAATGAAAAAATTAATTTTTTTGAAGAACAATTTTCTTTCGCTTACTCAGGTGCTAAAGAAAATGGTCCTCTTCATGCCGGTATGAGTGGTGGATTGGGTGGTGTTTTTATTTGTGATTTAACATTACTTAGTGAAAACGATGGATTTGACGAATCCTATGTAGGATGGGGGGGAGAAGATGGTGACATGCTAAGTAGAATAATGTATTCAGGAAACCCATACGAAATTATACCCCAAAGAGATTTTTTTCCATTTCACTTACCTCACTTTTCTGATTGGGGTAATGAAAAATACCATAAAAGGTTTAACGATTAATGATTATGAAAAAAACAAAATTTATAACTTGTATATATGACAATTTGTTTGGTACAGAATTAGGAGGTAGAATAAATAGAGGGGGTCATTATAGATTTAGTTTACTTTCTATTTTAAAAATAACAGATGCTGATTTTGTTTGTTATACTTCAGAGAAAGAAATAGAATCTTTAAAAGAATTTTTTTACGGTGAACATAATGTAAACCCATCAAAATTGGAACTTAAAGTTTATGACATTAAAAACTGTTATACTTCTGAACTTATAAATAAATATAAAGATTTAGAGTCTACTAAACACAGTGACCGTTGTATAGAAATTCAATATATGAAGTTCTTTTGGTTTCTTTTAGAGGATATGTCTTATGAAAATTACTATTGGATTGATGCAGGACTTTCTTACTGTGGATTAATCCCAAACAAATATCTCTCAATGGAGGGGTCACATAATAGGGGATATTATGAAAGTACTCTATTTAATAATAATATGTTAAAAAATTTGATAAAAAAAACTAAAGGAAAATTTATAGTAATAGGTAAAGAAAATCAAAGAAATTATTGGTCAGGTACTGTAAATCCAAAACATTATATAAATCATGATGCCAGTAAACATATTATTGGAGGTCTTTTTGGGGGAACCAAAGAAAATTTTGAAAAAATGGTTAACATTTTTAGAGAATATGTTTATAATATCACTAAAGAAGACGAAAAATTATACCATGAAGAAAACATAATGTCAGTTATTTACAGAAATTTTCAAAATGAAATTGAAATTTTAGATTTTGACACTTGGTGGCACGAAAATGAACGTATATCTGGATTAGATATGGAATCACATTTAAAGGAAAATAAAAGTTTTTATAAAATATTAGAAGAACTAAACGAACTATAATAATATATGATTCATTTTATAACTCCATTGTATAGATATAACAATGTAAAAATAATTTATTCGAGTATTATACATCAAATTGAAAATTTCAAATGGCATTTGATTGAGGGTACAAATAAAATAGGAGAAGAAACTTTGGACTTTTTATCCAATGATACCCGAGTTTTTTATTATAAAATACCCACAATTTACCCGTGGGGACATGAACAAAGAAATTATTTTATAACTAACATACAAGCCGAAGATGATGATTGGTGTTATTTTTTAGATGACGATAATATTGTGACTCATGATTTGATTAGTGAAGTTGGTAATATCGAAAATTTAAAATATGATATAATGTTATTTTCACAAAAATTTGGTTTGACTGAAATCAAAAGATTACATGGGAAAGAAGGTCACATGGGTTTAAATTATTGTGACATTGGTTCATTTACAATTAAATACTCGTCAATAAAAAATACACTAATATCACCAGTAAGTGAAAGATGTTCTGACGGGTATTATTGTACATCAATTTCGCAGATAAATAACATAAAAATAAAATACTTAGATGATAAATTTGTTAGGTACAATAGTTTATCATTAAATTTCTAACTAATATGGATTACAAAAATATATTTTCAACAATTTACGACACTTATGGATTTGGTGGCGAAGAAAGTCGTTCGGGTCCTGGAAGTACCCTAGATGAAACTGAAAAGATTAGAGAAAAAATTAAAAACTTAATAAAGTATAAAGACATTAAATCGGTTGTTGACATCCCTTGCGGAGACTTCAATTGGATGAAAGAAATTGTAAACTCATTTGAGTTGTATCACGGTGGAGACATTGTTCCTCAGTGTATTGAAGAAAATACAAAAAAATACGGTTCAGATAAAATTTCATTTTCAGTTATTGATTTAATAGGTAGTCAAGTACCTCAATGTGATTTGTTAATTGTTAGAGATGTGATTGGTCACTACCCTATTGAGGACGGTAAGAAAATAGTTGAAAATATCCTAAATTCTAATTGTAAGTATTTGTTATCAACTTCTTGGTATAACGTAATAGATAACCAGTACCATAAAAAACACGTAAATAAAGGCGCTGATTACGGAAGATTTTATCCTGTTAATTTAATGTCAGAACCTTTTAATTTTCCTGAGCCTGAAATTATAATCGAAGAAGATGTTCAAGTTGAGGACTTCAATAAAGGTAATAGAAAAGTTCTTGGGTTTTGGAATCTTGAGGATTTAAGAAAAAAAGAACAAATGAAAAGTTCTGTTACTTTAGTAACTGGTATTTGGGATATTGGGAGGGCTGAGTTAAACGAAGGATGGTCAAGGTCTTATGACCATTACTTAGAGAAATTTTCTCAACTACTAACTATCGACGCCAATATGATAATTTTTGGCGACGAGGAACTTGAGAAGTTTGTAAAAAAATATAGAAAAAGTGACAACACTCAGTTTGTAAGACGACCTTTATCTTGGTTTAAAGAAAATACATTTTTTGAACAAATACAAAAAATTAGAACAACTCCTGAGTGGTCTGCACAATCTTCATGGCTTCCCGACTCAACACAGGCAAGATTAGAAATGTATAATCCACTCGTAATGTCCAAAATGTTTTTATTACACGATGCGAAAATTTTGGATAAGTTTGATTCAACCCACTTGGTTTGGATTGATGGTGGAATTACTAATACCGTACATATTGGTTATTTTACTCATGA
>Ga0164293_10004819_pt1 | contig 11515 bp, 8 predicted proteins | sample GEODES118metaG_FD_111487 | JGI IMG/M metagenome (GOLD analysis project Ga0164293, IMG submission 111487) | Eutrophic lake water microbial communities from Lake Mendota, Wisconsin, USA - GEODES118 metaG | ecosystem: Environmental > Aquatic > Freshwater > Lake | place: USA: Lake Mendota, Wisconsin...
GCTTTGATATTCTTAAAGCTATTATTTCATCGAGCAATTGAATTTTAAGCTCTTGTTCATACTTATCTTGCTTAGGTGTTCCGATTTTGCCCAAATGCTTTTTCTATTTCATGCCTTGATGTTTTGTTAGTTTTCTTGTCTAGATCTGAATCCCAAAATGCAAAAATTCAATAAAATTTGGAAGAATCCCATGCTCTTAATTTCCAAATATTGGTAAATAAATTAAAATAAAAACTAAAGTTTCGGAGCAAATTAAGCGGCATTTTTATTCGGACATTTTAAAAATTCAAATTGAATACGTGCCAATTTTTTGATGTTAATTTAATTTTCGGCTTGCTTGTTCAGGAATATTTCCCAAACAACCCATTCGTTCTTAAGGAAGTCATAAAGCACATCCTTACCATAATTAAGTTTTGTTCCATAGTCAGAATACATCAACTGACTGATATTTTTTTGGTTTTAGCTTTATTTAGCCATTTATTGACCTATGTGAGACGGAACTGTCCGATGATGTTTTCAAACGTTTTTAATTAAATATTTTAATCTGATGAATAGTTACCTACTTCAGATATTTTTAATAACTTTATTTTATTGCATTTTTGACTGATTTGTAAATTTGCTTTTAACTCACTCAAAATTAACAAGTTATGTTCAAAAATGCAACTTTTTTATCATTTTATTTAGCTGATAATCAGCTTTTTAGTAACTCCGAAACTTTAGTTAATTTAATTACATTTAAAAAACGAAACTCTCTACGACCAAAAGTCTACATTGTTTTGACATCGGACAATATCCATAACCCTTACTTATGAAATACACTCCCCTATTGATTCTTAGCCTTTTTTACTTTACCTTGAAAGCACAAAAAAATGCCTCTGTTTCCTTTGAAAAATGGTTGAGTCTCAAGCAGGCGGGTTCACCTGTTATCTCATCAGATGGAAAGTATATTGCCTATACAGTCACTTCTACCGACTGGGCATCAAATGGATATGATGTTGAAATATGGCTATCAACGGATGCTCAAGAACCCATTCAGTTAACACGAACCATAAAAGGAAGCAGTGGGTCGGCAATGTTTACGCCCGACAATAAGTTTCTAAGTTTTCTGGCCGACAGAGGAGATAAAACCCAACTCTATATGATCCCCGTGAATGGAGGTGAAGCCATACAGATTACAAAAGATGAGGATGGCATTGGTGGATATGAATGGAGCCCTTTGGGTAATCAAATTGCCTATACAAAGGCCGAACCAGATAGCAAAAAAGAAAAGGGATTAAAAGAGCGATATGGAGCATTTGCTGTGGAGGGCGAAGAATTTAAACTTAGTCATTTGTGGATTTTGAATTTTAACTATGATTCAATTATGTTGGCAGGACTTTATCCTTGTTATTCTTCAAAAGATTCTACAGCTAAAAATTTAGATTGTTATAAAGTTCCTACCGCTCAAAAGTTGACCAAAGGAAATTTTACAGTGGCAGGATTTTCCTGGCACCCCAATGGTAAGTCTATTATTTTTAATACCCAACCCAATTCATTAATCAATTCATCACAATACAGTGATATTGCAATAATAGATATGGAAAGCAAGAAAATAGAAGTCCTGGTAGCCAACAGTGCCAATGATGCTTTTATCAAATGGAGCCCTGAGGGAAATGCGTTTATTTATATAAGTTCCGTAAATGATTCTATTACCAATTTTTATAAAAACAATCGAACATTTATTTATGATATTTCATCAAAAAAAAGTCGGGAGGTTGCTGCAGAAATTGATGAAAATAAATCAGTATATGCCTGGACATCCAATGGAATTTATTTTGGCGCAGCCATAAAAATGAAATCGGGATTATATTTAATGGACCCCGTCAATGGCCAATCAAAAAATATTCCTACAACCCTTGATAATATTGGAAATATTAGTCTCTCAAAAAAATCGGATGTGATAGCTATTGTAGGCAGAAATTTTTCAGATTTGAATGAAGTGTATACAGGTACTATCACTTCAAATTGGAAAAAAATATCTAACCTAACTTCTCAAATTGCCAACTGGAATACACCTATTAATGAAATCATAGAATGGAAAAGTAAAGATGGATCAACCATTGAAGGGGTGCTACTTAAACCCAAAAATTTTGATGCAAAGAAAAAATATCCATTATTAGTTATGATACATGGAGGACCTACAGCTATTGACAGACCGGAACCTACACCCGGTGGTGTATATCCCATTTTACAATGGATTGAAAAAGGTGCCTTGGTCTTAAGAGTGAACTATCGTGGAAGCACCGGATATGGCGAAAAATTCCGTTCTCTCAATGTGAGAAATTTGGGCATTGGCGACATGTGGGATATAGTAAGTGGTGTAGAATACTTAAACAGTAAAGGTTTTATCGATACTACAAAAATGGGATTTATGGATTGGAGTCAAGGGGGCTATATTTCTGCTTTTTTAACAACTAACACAACGATTTTTAAAGCAATTTCTGTTGGTGCCGGCATTTCTAACTGGATAACTTATTATGTGAGTACAGATATAACGCCTTTTACAAGGCAATATTTAAAAACAACACCTTGGCAAGACATGGATATCTATCAACGTACTTCACCCATGACAAATATCAATCTTGCAAAGACACCGACACTTATACAACATGGTGAATTTGACAAGCGGGTACCCATATCCAATGCCTACGAATTGTATAGAGGTTTGCAAGATCGAAAAATCCCATCCAAACTAATTGTATACAAAGGTTTTGGGCATGGCATCACTAAACCAAAAGAGCGATTAGCGGCCGTTTGGCATAACTGGCAATGGTTTAATCAGTATGTATTTAACGAAGTAGAAGAGACTTTGCCAGTTGAATAATTATTTCCAACACTTAATAACGAGTTGTCGGTCGTCCTCGCTTTCACCTAACGGCTGACGCTATGGCAAGTGTGGGAATAAATTGTTGCTCAACTGTCACCCAGCACAAATGTATGTAAAGATTTCAAATGTTTCAACGAACACGCAAACCCGCATTTGCTAACGCGTTTGATAGCGGCTGCCATTGTATTTATCAAGTCAAGTTATATAAATATTTTCTGTAGTTATCCATTCTGCTTTTCTAAGTCAAGTAACCATTTCTTTCTCCAAAGTCCACCTCCATAACCAATCAAGTTTCCATCTTCACCAATCACTCTATGACAAGGGATAATGATTGATATTCTATTCATTCCATTAGCATTGGCAACAGCACGAAAGGCATCAGGTTTTTTCAGGGCTATTGCTTGCTGTTTGTATGAATAAGTTGAACCATACGGTATCGTTTGTAATACTTTCCATACTGATTGTTGAAATTCTGTTCCAGGAGTAAATAACTGAATTGTAAATTCTTTCCGTTTTCCCTCAAAATACTCATCAAGTTGTCTTCTCAACAAATCAAAATGCTTATTAGCACCTTGAATGATATTTGCATTTAGTTGTTTTGCTAAACTCTTCAACTCTGTTTCTAACATTTTACGATCAGTGAATTCTAAAAGACAAATACCTTGTTCAGCTGCGCAGGCAAACATTGTCCCTAAAGGGGTTTCAAGTCGTGTAATGTTAATGATTTGTTTGTCTTTGCTATTTGAAGGGGATACACCAAAAATTGATTTAAAAGAATCCGTAAAACCGCTTAATGATTCATAACCTGTGTCAAATGCAACTGAAGTAACAGGTTCTCCATTTTGGATTTTTTTAAAGGCTGAATTTATCCTATACATTCGTTGGTATGCTTGAAAAGTAATGCCATGATTTTTCAGAAACCACCTTCTTATTTTGCTTGGTTCAACTCCTTGTTGAGTTAAATCCCTGTCCTTGAACTTTAAGGAAGGATTATCATTTAACTCTTTTAGTATATTTTTAATATAATTTGGAGTTTCTCCCAATTTTTCCAATGGATTACAAACTTTGCATGGTCTGTAACCTTTCAGAATAGCTTCTTTAGTTGTGCTATAAAACTCTACATTTTCCTTTTTAGGTTTCCTAGCAGTACAAGTTGGTCGACAAAATATACCCGTTGTTTTAACTGCTGCAATAAAAGTCCCTTCGTAAGAAACGTCTTTGTCAACAAGTGCTTTATACATTATTTGGTAAGTCAGCATAATATCAATTTGTTGCAAAGCTAAATATGTCAAACAGATCTTGCAACCGAAAAATTGACAAGTATTTTTTAGTCAGGTTACAGGTTGTACTGTCGGTCAAAAGGGTTGCCGCTAACGGTCGAGTGTATGTGCCGTAAGGGATTGCAGGACGGTTACCTGTCTACCGACACGAAAGTTTGAGCGGGTTAAAATGCTTGAATACCTACCGAAACCCTTATGGCATATACACTTTGTTGTCGGTAGTGCATTTTTTGTAGATCCTGTTTAAGAATTTGTATCAACGTATTAATATTAATAAGATCCTATCGGGATTCAACAAACCTTTATTAGAGTATAATTTCAAATTTCTTTAAGTCTTCCATTTATTAGCATTTTTCATATTATAGACAAGCTTACAACATTCTAAATACCTCCCCTGTTGGCAGTAATGCCAAGTTTTTAATATCCACCAATCTTTTAAGGAGGATGTCTAAATATTTTGAACTGACTGGACCCCAGCCCTCATCATCCAGGCCATGGAGGTTAAGAATAAGCCATCCACCATTTTCTGACAGAAATTCATTAACTTCTGATTCAATATTGTTATCACACATATCAGGACCATAACTCCAGCATCCTAACCGGCTTTGTTTGGATATATCAGGCAGCTTATTATACTTTGTATTTTGTAGCACCAACCATCCTCCTGTTCTAACAGCCCGAACTCTTTTCAGCGCATAATCTTCAAGCTCCTGGTTTGATGCGTTGTAAGCAAAATTATAGACAGCTTCACTGGCTTTGAAACTATCAAGATTTTTCTCAAAGTAATCGAGGCATTTGTCAATGTTTTCCTTTGCTTCATTTATTGGAATCTCGGTTAAATTTTTATGGTCCCAGCTATGCGGCATTAGCTCATGCCCACGGTCTTTAAGCTTGTTCCAGTCATCGAAATTGCCAATTAAACCTTCCTTAATCCATTTTTCAGAAATATAGCCAGGTGTATTTCCCATGGCAACTACATTAAGACAAGCTTTCAAACCATACTCTTCGTGGATTTCGGCTGTGCGGTAAAATGACTTTTTGAAACCATCGTCGAAACTTAGGGTCAGAATATGAGTTTTCCCTTCTGCAAATAACCTGTGCAAACCAGCTTCGGCAAAACTGTACAAACCTACGCCTAAAGTAATTAAGCCTGTTGATTTTATAAAATCCCTTCGATTCATTGTTAATTCGATTTGAATTTAATTTTCAACCATTCATTTAATTCCCCATTAAATAGTTTGTTTTCTTCGAGTTGTGGTGTGTGGCCACTTTTTTCAAAATACTTCAATGTGAAATCAGGGATTGAATTATAACTTGTTTGCCATAAAGTGTATGGAATCACATAATCATATTTTCCTAAAGCAACGAAAACCGGTATTAATATTTTAACCTCAGGATTGAACATATTGTAATTGAGGAAGACCTGGTTGAAAAGATGTTGTGTTACTTCTGAATGTACAGTCATACCATCCCATAGCCAGGTTGCATCGTATGTTGGATTATACCAGTATTGTGGCGACATAATATTATATCTTGCAGAAGCTTCCTTTTGCCCCGTGAGCCGGTCAATTTCTTTCAGCGCACCCCAATTATCTTCTTGAATCTTTTTTCTTTCGGGTGAGGCTGTTTCCCATAAGGTTTTTGCTTTTGCATCGTAAGTTGCATTACCCCACTCGCAGGGCGAACCAATGACAATGAGCCCTGAGACTTTGGATGCATATTTTTTCACATATTCGGTCGCCACGGTCCCGTGGATGCTGTGCCCCATTATGATTGGTTTTTCCAATCCTAATTTCATACGGATTTGCTCAACATCGTCAGCAATTGAATTGATATTTACACTATCCAGGTTTTCAGGTTTGTAGTCCCGAGCAAACCACTTCATATCCACAAAGTACATTTTCAGTTGGTTTTCAAGTTCTTTTGAAAAAGTCTTCGGGTAATAAATAGATGAGCCAATTACTAAACATGACAATCCTTCACCTTTTACAATATACCTTAATTTACTTCCGTCAACCTCTACGTAATTTGAATCATTCGGCATGTTGTCATTTTTATCTTGTCCAAAAAGACTTTGACATATTGTCAAGATGATGATTACGAATTTTAAATGTTTCATAATGTGTATTATATTTATTTTCATTACCGCCAACTACCATATAATCGAAACAAACTTTCGACCATACATCTAGTTTTGGTTGTATTAGCAAAAGTTTGTTTTGTTCTTTACTCAATATATACAATTTAATTTACAAAACATCAAATGAATTTTTAATCTGCTAGATGCTCTTGGTACTAACAGGAGTGTAAATTTCAATAGTCTTGCTGCTACTATGACCTAATAATTGTTGAATATAGCTTAAAGCCGTCTTTTTCAAAGAGAACAAGAAACCTTTTTGCTCAATGATTCTTCCTCAAGAAACAACCACCGAGTGCAGTAAAAAAGGGGAGTAGATATATTGGCTAACCTACAATAATACCGAACCGTTATAGAGGATTCTGAACAAGTCTAGATAAACTTCCGTTTCTGACTTTTTGTATAAACTTGTCTCATCTTTTTCCCTCAAAGCTGAAAAGACCTTTTTTAACAAAAAATATGTACTTATCTAGAGAAACGGAAGCCTTTATGGTATTAAAAATACTCAAAAGTGCTTAAAATTTTCCGAAATTTTATTTCACCATTCTGGCTTAACCCCCAATTTCCCAAAATTTCTAGCCAAATTTTTTATTTTCATTCAAGGGATTAACCAGGCCGTAAGGCCTTTTTATCCCCTATGTAAGGGATGATTCAAAGGAGAGGAGATAGCGCGACAGGGAGGACCGAGACAGGAAATTGGGTGGAAGTTAGGAGGTGGCCCAGGTCTAATCTAATCCTATTTATGGTAACTGGTTTTATTGCCATCTTTTTCCGATTTTTTAATTCGAAAGGTAGTCACCTCTTTTACCATTCTTTTACCAATTAAATCTGACCTTATTTAGCACTAAAATGGGTGGTCAATTTCGTCCAGATTTTACATTTATTGTAAATTAGACGTAACACAAATGAAAATTCTGCTATAGCTTTGAGGTCAATTGAAAATTCAGAATATTTGATATTGGGTTTTGACAATATAATTTTGTAATTTGCTTATAATTTAACTTAACTATATAATTACACAATGAATATCCAAAGTATTCTGAGTAAAGATATTAGCACTTGGGATGACCTAATGCAGAAATTTACCTTTCTTTCTAAAAAAGAAAAAGGTGATGCCTTTGAAAATATTACTAAACTATATTTTGAAATTGATCCTAAATATCAGTTTTATGATAATTTCTGGTTGTTCTCTGAATTACCTGCAAAAGAACTTGAAATTTTAGGTTTACCCTCACAAGATTTAGGTGTAGATATGTGGTACTCCCCACTCTTGTCACCAACGAAGTTATTTTAATAATTAAAATAAATCATCATCTTAACCTAGTATTTGTGGGAAACGAAAATAATTCTATCGAATTATATCCCGTTTCCCACACTTGCTAGAATATATTTCTCATCTCTTTTCATTAGGCAACTTTTTGGTAGATTTCTACCGGCTTCTTTCTGGTAATTCCCTGGGGGCTACTTTCATTGTAATCCCTGAAATATTTTGTCAAACCTCTGTATAATTCATCCCCGGTCTGTGCAGGATTAAGATACACATCATCGTATTCTACGCTGCGCCATAACCGCTCAAAAATATGCCTTCGTTATCAACCGGTAAAAACAGCTTAATACCAGCGGCTAGTTATGTTTCTATGGATTAAATCCCAGGGTTTCCACCCCCAGGATTGAGTTGAAGCTGCAATTTTACCTCTTTAACGGTGCTTCCCCTCATTTTCACCTGCGCCTTCAGATTTATAGTTATCCCTGCGGATTCCTTTGCAAAAGTTGAAGGTATGCCTATAAAGAACTTAATATCCTTTGCACTGGTAATAGGAAAAGCCAGGGGTTTCAGGGAATCGTCAGTGCTAATCCTAATTCCTTTTACGACCTCTTTATTAATGTTTGTTCCTACTTTTCTTTCAGAAAGACCATCGGTGGAAATGGAAATAACTTCCACATCGGATGATTGAATAGCCCCAGTCAGGGAAAAACCCTGTACGATGAATATTCAAATCCTGCATTGGAAGTAGGTGTAAAGGTTACGGGTTCAAACCAATCAAAATCGGGATGGGATGCAGGACTCGAAACACCCTTGAGGATTGTTAATTGGGGTTGTGGCTTGTAAAATGTAAATCCTAAAGGACCTGCACCAGGACTGATTTGACCATTTGAAACAAAAGAAATGACGGAAATAAATAGAATGGTTAAAAATAAGTTTTTCATGGTGATGTATTTTTGTTATTAAATTTAATGTATTTTACTACTAATTTGTTCCCTTTTTTCATTTCCTTTTACTATAATCTAAATTTTCGGAGCAGATGAAGCAGAATTCTTATAGGACATTTAAAAATTTGAATTTGAAGAGGATAAAAAACTTGACATAGAATAAAAAAAGAGATACTGTTTGTTTTAATTTATTTTTCAACCCTAAATTATCCATACAACTAAGCATTTGTCTTTCATATCCTTTAACGCCACAACGAACCATAACAAGTCTCAAAACTGCACAATAAAAAGCCTTAAATTTGCACAATTGTTTTTTTTAAAGTATCTTAAGCCAGATAAAGGAGAAATTTATGCGTTATATCAAAAGATTGGTTGAAGATGATTTAGTGGCAAAAATGGCTGCTTCTGGTGCTGTATTGATAAAAGGGCCTAAATCATTTGGGAAAAAAGAAACTGCTTCACAATATGCAAAAAGTGAGTTGAAAATGGATCGTGATCCACAAGTTTCAGTAATTATGGCAACCAATCCACAATTATTATTGCAAGGGGAAACTCCTCGTTTGATTGATGAATGGCAAGAACAACCAGAAATTTGGAATTATGTGAGGCATGAAGTGGATAAACGGAAGTCTAAAGGTCAGTATATACTTACTGGCTCCGCCAATCCGCCTGAAAACGTGAGGCTGCATAGTGGAGCAGGTCGCTTTACCGTCTTGCAAATGGACACCATGAACTGGCAAGAACTGGGTTATTCCAGCGATACGGTAAAACTGTCTGATTTACTCATCGGAGCAGGTAATGATTATTACGAACCTGCAATTTCGCTAGATTTTATCATCGAAAGAATATGTATAGGGGGTTGGCCTGCACTGATCAATGAGAATATAAAAAATGCCTTGAACATGAATCGGGGATATATTGATTTGCTATGCGAGGTAGATATGATTCGAGTGTCAGGCGTTAAGCGGAATCCCTATAAAGTGCGAAGTTTATTAAGCTCTCTATCGAGAAATATTGCGACTTTAGTTTATAACAAGAACTTAGAGAAAGATGTAAAAATCAATGAAACCAATGAACTATCGAGAAACACGCTTTCAGATTATTTAGAGGCAATATCCAAATTAATGATTCTATACGAGCAACCGGCTTTTAATCCGCATATTCGTTCCTCTGCATCTTTGCGTAAATCTCCCAAAAGACATCTGTGTGACCCTTCATTAGCCGTTGCCGCTTTGGGCTTAGATAAAGAATCTTTGATGAAAGATATTAAATACACAGGTTTTCTGTTCGAATCTTTGGCAACACATGAACTGAATGTTTATGCAAAAACAAATGATGCTGTAGTTTATCACTACAACGATTCTTACGGATATGAGGTGGATGCCATTGTGCAGAAACGCAACGGAGATTATGCAGCATTTGAAATAAAACTAGGCGTAGGTTTTATAAACGAAGCTGCAGAAAATCTAAAAAAGTTTGCTGCAAATATTGACACAGAAAAAATGGAATCTCCAAAATCACTAAATATTATCACTGGAACAGGTATGAGTTACCGTCGCCCTGATGGTATAAATGTAATTTCTTTAGCTTCTTTGGGCGTATGACCTGTACAAAAAGAAGTTTAAAGATTTAATAATTAATTAAATATAGTCCTGTACAATATCACCTATATAAATTAATGGTTCCCGAAGGTGCGAGAGGAATTGCCCTTTTTTAGGACGGGTCAACTATCAAATTACTAAAGAACAAAAGAGTTATTAAACTTATTAGAGCAATCTTTTTCATTTGATTATATCTTAACCATTTTGAAAATTCTGATTTCTTTCTTTGATTTCAAGGAAATGAAATAATTTCCTGATGGTAAATCTCTTAATGATATCTCTGATTTTTCTGATAGAATAATCCCATATTTAATTTCCTTTCCCAGATAATCCATGATAGTGTATCTAACTTGAACATCTTCCTTAGAAGATAAAATCAAAATCACGGTTTCCTGGGTCGGATTTGGATATAGTTGCACCTCTTTAAGATAAACCAGTTCTTCAACGGGTGTCGTTTTTTTGGTATAAACCTGTTGAACTCCTTCATTTAAATAAGAACCATTTCCTTTTTTCAAAACATAAGCTACCTGGCCAACGGTAAAACTGGTAGAACCTCCTGTTGTCTTAAAATGTCCCCCTGTTGAGGATATTGCATTTTGGGCAAAAGAACAAAAACCACAAGACATTAATAGTACTAATGGAAGGATCGATTTTTTGATTAAATTAATAACTAACATTGAATTTCATTTTAAAAATTTATCCTAATGTAGGTTTAAACATTCGATTAACATAATTTCAATTCTTATTCAAACTATATATTTATTAACCGTAACCTTTTGTTTATTAACCGTAAGTCAACCTCCAAAAAACAATTTCCAATTCGCTTTGTTACCTTTCCATGATAGATTCAATCATTTCTATACAGCATCTGGCTAAAAAATTTGGTTCATTCCAAGCCGTTAGCGACATAAATATTCAGGTGAATCGCGGAGACATTTACGGGTTTTTAGGCCCAAACGGTGCCGGGAAAAGTACGACCATGCGCTGTATGCTTTCTCTTATAAAGCCTGACGCAGGCAAAATATCCCTTTTTGGCCTGCCGCTTGCTTCCAATCGTACCGCTATTCTTAGTAGAGTGGGAAGCCTGATAGAAAAACCCGATTTCTACAAATATTTGAGTGCCTATAGAAATCTGGACTTATTTTCACGTATTTCAGGTGCTCCCTCTACAAAAAAGGAAATCTATCAAATGCTCGATTTCGTTGGTCTCTCAGGACGCGAGAAAGATCAGGTTAGTGGCTTTTCTCATGGCATGCGCCAACGCCTGGGCATTGCACAAACATTGTTGCATAATCCAGATTTAATTGTTCTGGACGAGCCTACCACCGGACTCGATCCACAGGGTATCATTGACATGCGCCATTTAATTTTGCGTTTAAAGAATGAGCAAAATAAAACCATTATATTTTCTTCCCATAAC
>Ga0164293_10004820_pt1 | contig 11511 bp, 17 predicted proteins | sample GEODES118metaG_FD_111487 | JGI IMG/M metagenome (GOLD analysis project Ga0164293, IMG submission 111487) | Eutrophic lake water microbial communities from Lake Mendota, Wisconsin, USA - GEODES118 metaG | ecosystem: Environmental > Aquatic > Freshwater > Lake | place: USA: Lake Mendota...
AAAACAATTTAAATGAATAAGAAATTTTTGCCTTGGTTTTTACTTTTTTGTGCTATCGGTCTATCGGGAACTGCAGCATATTATAGTGTAATTGGACTCTCAATCATATTTTCGGCGGTTGCCATTCCTGTTATCATAATGGGATCATTCTTGGAAATCTCCAAGATTGCAATTGCAACATACTTACATGATAAGTGGAAAGAAACTTATGGACTTCTAAAGATCTATTTAACCACCGCTTTAGTTACCCTATCCATACTCACTTCAATCGGTATATACGGGTTATTATCCACAGGATTCCAACAAAATATTGCAGGTCTCGAGATTAATAACAAAAAGATTGAAAACATCGAAGTTAAAAAAGAGAGATTTAATGTTATTAAATTAGACTACCAAAAAGATAAGGAATCTTTAGATAAAGACATTACAAATTTACGAAATGCTTTATCGAACAACACCACAACTCAAAGTGTTGATAGAACTACAGGACAAGTAATTACACGAGCAAATGGTGGTAATAGAAAGGCATTTGAAACACAATTAAAGATTGCTCAAGAGAGTAGAGATGTGGTATCGAAGAAAATTGAGTCTTTAAATGATAGTATCACAAGTTTAGATCTTGAAGTATTGGACCTAACCTCAGCCGAAATTGAGTCAGGTGAGTTGGGGGCAATCAAATACTTGAGTGAGATTACAGGTTGGGACATTAAAAAAACAGCTAACTTTTTTATACTTATGTTAGTTTTTGTTTTTGATCCTTTGGCAATTGCTTTGGTAATATCAACAAACCAAGCATTTAAGAAATTTAGACAAAAAGATGGTGAGGATGTTCAGGTTAAAACTGAAATTGTTGAAGTTGAGGTTATTAAAGAAGTACCGGTGGATCGAATTGTTGAGGTTGAAGTACCTGTAGATAGAATTGTTGAAGTTGAAGTACCTGTAGACAGAATTGTTGAAGTTGAAGTACCTGTAGATCGAATTGTTGAGATCGTTAGAGAAGTACCAGTTGAAGTAGAAGTACCTGTAGAGGTACCATTCAAGTACTATGTTAATGATAACGGTCAAGTGTTTGATGAAGAAGGAAATGAAGTTGACATAAGACTATTCAACAAAAAACTAGAAGAGGTTGAAAGACGAGTATTATCTTATAAAAAATAAGTATGGAGATTATTGATAATGTTGTTGAGACCAAATTTGAAAATGGGATCAAAAAAATACAAATTGTATTAACACACACCTCAAGAACTTTATTTGATTATATGGTTTCGATCAAATATAGATTTGGTGGTAAACCGGTAAGATTACCTCATTATGTTATTGGTAGGGATGGTAAGGTGATTAACTTATTGAACGACGATACTAACTGTAGATTTACCAATAACGATAGGATTAATGAAAAGGCAATCATTATTTCTTTGGAAAATTTGGGTTGGTTAGAAAAAGAACCGCTAAAACAACATCACATAAACTGGATTGGTAATATTTATAAAGAGAAAGTTGTAGATCGTAAGTGGAGAGACTACTTTTTTTGGCATCCATATACAGATATTCAGTTGGAAAAAACTGCAGAACTCTGTAAAGAATTGTCAGAAAAACATGGTATTAAACTTAAATGTGTGGGACACAATACCAAGGTAAAAGGTGTTGAATCTTTTTTGGGTATATTAACAAGATCAAACTTTGATGAATTTGCCACAGACTTAAGTCCGGCATTTGATTTTGAGAAATTTAATAAGTTATTAGAAGATGAATAATTACGATGAAATAAAAATGTTGGTTGAAGCGTCAAGAAGAGCTTTAAAGGGTAAAGTGAATGAAAGTAATAGTACCGACATTCGCAAACAATATGGTTTAATCATAGAACAAATATCTGATGAAACTGATAATGTTGAAATTGATGACATCAATATTGAAGAAAAACCAAAAAAAGACTCTGATGAAGTTGGAGTTAAAAAAGAAAAACAAAAAGCTTATAGGGTATTGAATAATATCATTATCCTCCATGGTAAAACTAAGGCCGATTTACAATTAACCACAGACGAGAAAAACGCTCTAACATCAAGTGTTGATGAATTTAGAAATGATGTTGCAGAACTTGTTGATTTTGGTGATTTGAATGTTTACCACGATAACGTTGAGTGGAAAGGTAAAATTTTAGAAAATGATTTAGAATTTTTCTTTTCAATAAACGAACCAAATGGTTTATATATTAAGGGAGACATGATCAAAATTGATCAAGACTATATGGAAACTATTACAAAATTGCAAGGGTACTATGAGAAATTTAAAACTAAATGGAGTAAGATAGTTGCTTCAAGACAAGAAGACGTAGAAAAATGAGAGAATTTTTAATAAAAAATTGGAAGAACATCACTCTTGGTATACTAGGGGTGATTTTCGTTTATTTATTGGTTAGGGTTTTTACACCAGCTCCTGATATGTCAGAACTTAATAAGTATAAGTTGGAACAAATAGATAAGCACATTGAGGAAATGAAAAACATGCAGAAAAGTTTGAGTGACTCCATACAATCTTACCAAAGTAAAATAACTGAGATTGATGAAAAGATCTCAAAAATCAAAGTGGAGAAGAAAGAGGTGAACAATTATTACACTCAGAAAAAAGAAGAAATAAAAAATGCGGACAAAAAACAAATAGATAGTCTGTTGAGAAGTAGATACAATTTTTAATATGAAAAAAATATTTTTAATTTTTGTTTTTGGTCTTTTTTCACTAACGGTTAGTGGTCAAAAAGGTATTAAGGATACATCAGAAATGTCCATCCCTTATAGTGTTGCTCAGAAAATGTTATTAGATCTTAATGATTATGATAGACTTAAGGAGTTATCTAAACTTGATAAAAAAGAAATTGTTGAATTAAATAACAAAGTTGAATTGTTAAATAAAGTAAACCAAACTTGGGTTGAAAAAGATTCTTTGAGTAGAGAAATAATTTCTGAAACGGAAGAAAAGGTTAAAATTTACAAAGAAGAAAATGAACAACTTAGAGATGATAATAAGAGATTAAAAACTAAGAACACGATATTCAATATAATATCAGGAGCAATTGTTGCACCATTAACATACATGATATTATTTAAATAATGGCACTTACGACATCAGATAAAAAAGAGATCGAAACTTTAATAAAAAAAGAAATTAAAGACTTTTTAGGGTCAAATACCGCAAAACAATTTGAAACTAAATTACTTGACAACATCTCAAAAGAGATGCAACGAGGAGGTCTTAAAAAAGATGTTAAAGAGATAGTCATAAAATCATTCCAAGAGTACTTTACAGTGATGTATCAACAAAGAGGGTTCTGGGAACAAAAATTCAGAAATGTATAATGGGAGATGTAATTACAAAACTTAAAGACTCTATCGCGAGTGGTTTAGCCTCAGATCCAGACGCAAGAAGAGATGTTCTTAAAGCGATTGATAAGGCTAATGTTAATGAAGAATCAAGACATTATTTAGAGTTTTTAAATGATAAAAACGACATGTCTGAGATTTATAAATTAATTAAAAATAAAAAACTTTCTAACAATCAAATTAGAAAAAAAATAAAAGAATTTCTCAAAGAACCTAACGATTTGAGGGATTTCCTAAATGCTATTTTGGATACAAAATCGAGTATTGAAAAGTTAATACCTAAGTCGGGTAAAAAAGAAGAAAATACTGAAGCAACAGGTGCTGGAGGTGCGGGAGCATACTCAATGCCGTTATTCTCAACCACAAAGGGAGATGTTGTTAAAGGTGTGAAAACCGTTAGAGAACAAATAGAGAGTGATGGTGAGGTTGGGTTAACGGATGGCGAATCAGTTAAAGCAGAAACAAAAGAAGCGACTAGTTCTTCATCATCAGGTCAATATAGTCAACCGGCTATATGGGCAAAATCTATGAAAAAGAAAGATTGGAAAGGAGCGTCAACAAAATGGATGCCAGGCTCCAAAAGAGTTCAAGTTAAGAAAAAATGTACAAGATTCCCATACTGTAATCAAGGCGATATAAATGCTCTCAAGATCTTTGAAAATGAGACAGTCCAAAGTGCGATTGACAGTGTCTCGAGTAGGTATGGCGTTAATAAAGAGTATATTTCAGAGATTGTCTTTCAAGAAATTAGAAAAAGACAAAAATAAAGATATTTATAAGAAAAATTAAAAATGAATAGAACAGAATATATCCGCTCAAGATTTGAAAAAATCTTATCAGAAAATATTAACGAGAAAGCTAACGAAATTCTTACCAAACTTAATTTGGATAAAGAAGTCCCATTTGATGCTCCTGGAGGACCTTCTGACTATGTACAAGAAGGTGAAACTTGTGAACAGTGTGGTGGTGAAATGAAGGAAGGTGAAACTTGCGAACAGTGTGGTGGAAAAGGTGAAGTTATGGAGTTAGGTGGTATGGATACAGATCACCCAAAATTCGGTAAGTTAAACCTTAAACAGTTGTCTAGAAAAGAATTGGAAAAACTACTTAGTAGTGATGATGAAGAAGAAGATGACGATGAGTGGGAAGAGGTTGATTTAGATGCGGAGACTGACTGGTCTAAATTAGAGGAAGAGATTGAGGAAGAACTTCACGGAAAACAACGCAAGTTAGATAAAAATAAAAATGGTAGACTCGATAAAGAAGATTTCAAGATGTTAAGAAAAAAACACATGGAAGAAAATGACGAAGATACTGAACCTTTATATGAAGTAGAATTTGAATTAGATTTGAATGAATACTCAATGGGTGACGACGATCTTGAGGTAGTGAAACCATACGGTGATTTCTCAACAGATAGTCCTAATATTAAACCAGGTAGAAACCAAGTTAAAAATGTTGGAGATAAATATCAAAGAAAGATCTCTAAAAAATTTGACGATTATGAGTTAGAAGAGGGTGAGACTGAAGAAGGAAATGCGTTTACAGGAGCTTTAGCTCAAGCTAAAAAAGAAGGTAAAAATTCTTTTGAAGTTGATGGTAAAAAATATGGTGTTAAAGAGTCATATCGCAATAACAAATCTAAAGTGACCAAAAATATTATTTTTACAGAGAACGAACTTATCTCCCTTATCGAAAAAATGATTAACGAAGAGAAAAACTCTTTCAATATGAAAGAACCTAAAGGGTATGTTGAATATGAGAAAGCACACAAAAAAGATAAGAAAGAAAACGAAGATTATTTAAAGAGTGTTGCTAAAAAAATGACTGACTACCTTAAAGGTGCATCTGATGGAGGGTCTAAATATGAAATGAAAGAAACTCAAAAATTCCCAACTGAAAATGGTGGAATGAAAAAAGGTAACAGAAAGAAATATACACCATCTGATGCTGTTGATGAATATATCGATGCATTCTCATATCCTGGTCAAACTAATTTAGTGTATGATGAGATTAAACCTAATGATGAGTGGATTGAAGCTAATTTAGTTGGTTCTTCTAAAACAGGTAATGCTCAAGTTGATAAAGACGGAAATGCGTTAGGTAATGTTGTACCAAGTGAGGTAGGTGAAAAATTCCTTAAAAACTTCAGAGACAACCTTTACGGTCAAGAACAAATGGATGCGTCATATCAAAGACAACCACAACCTGTTGATCAAGCTGGTGAGACTACTGAAAGAGGTACTCTTAAATCTAAAAGAGGTAAAAAAACGGCTCAAAGTGTACTTAACAAGTTAGACGAATCTGTTAATGAAAAAGAAACTCTAAAGTTAAATGAGGAATTTAACAGAATACAACAGTTAATGGGGTACCAACAAAAAACACAATAATTTACATTATTGAGTAATCCCTTATAATTTTTTCATAGTTGATAACTATGGATAATTTTCTTAACTACATAACTAAAAATCTTGACCCTGAACAAGTTGATATCTGGTTCAGGGTCAATAATATTATACCGGAGAAGATGGAATTGTATTACGATCTCTCCTATAGTCTGTACCTACTAATTAGAACAACTTATTTAGGTTATGACGATGACTTTAGTGAAACTAAAGTTAAAATGACACCTGAGGATAATCAAAACCACTTTGATTGGTGTTGGAATAAGACAATCGAAAACTTCAAGAAAGAGAACATTAATTTTGAATTAAAGGGGGAACATTATGATTACTACCTTAATTCATTTCTTGAGATTTATTACACACAAGGTAAAGATGTTGTCAGAAACTCAATAGATCTATTCTTTAACGATTTGTTTAATCGAGACAAACCATTTACTCAAGTGGATTTAGATTTAGTATTCAATATATATAAAAGTTTGGATAAAAATCTAATTATATAACCTTTACAAAGTCAATAGGGGTTATTACTATAGACTTAATAAACATTAATTTTTTACGTTAAAATGGAAACTTTAGAAAAAATTAAAGACCTTACCGAACAATTGAGTATCGACGTTACTAAGTTTTATGATGGTAATAAAAGTGCCGGAACTAGAGCAAGAAAAACATCACAAGATTTAAAAAATCTTATTCAACAATTGAGAGGAGAGATTCTTGAGGAAAGAAAAAAATAATTAAAATGAAGGAATTGGATATTTTACTATTATTTGTGTTCGTATTATCATGTGTATTTACTGCTAATACGATAATCAAAATAATTGGACTTATTTTAAGTGACGAACCAAAACAAATAACCTACAACCGAATTGAAAAAATATCCAATTACTTCTTCTTTTCCTATTTAATAACTTATTTTATAACCAACATAATATAATATGTATAACGAACTTAAAGACATATTCCAATACCTAATCTCGGTTAGAAAATTAAAACAATATCTAACTATTGATATTGAATTCCCAAATCACTGGAAAATCCCGAAAAAATTTGTTCAGGAGGACAAAATTGTTGAAAATGATAAGGTGAATGATGGGTATAGATTTTTCTCCTTCGTTAGTGAACTTGATGAAAGACAACTTAATAAAACGGTTGAAAACATTAGAAATATTATTGATTACAATAAGGAAATTGAAATGAAGGAAAAATTATTAAAACAGAAGATTGACGAATTAAAAAGAGTTTTTGAAAGTGAAAACCTTGATAAATTACAATCTTTAAAATTTGACATACTTGAAGAAAAATTAGATGATGGAGAAGAAGTTATCAACACGAGAGGAACAGGCAGTGGACTGGTTGAGGAACGAGATTGAAAAAGATAAGACCGAACTAGACAAACAAAAACAAAGAATAATTGAGTCTTTAAAAGACTTTAAAAAAGAAGACATTGCGAAACCTAAAGAAAAACTAACATTATGGAAGAAGATAAAAAGAGTGTTGACGGGGTCTTAGAAAATTTGGCTTTGATTACCGATGCAATGCAAACATTATTTCCTGAAGGTAAGATGATCTGTGTTTTCGAATTAAATGACGAGGATTTCAAAAAAGTCCAAACGAATTTTAGAAAAATTGACAGAGGACATAAGAAATTCTCTATAGATATGTCTGGTGTTGAACATGTGTTCATTCATGAAGACAGTGTTGATTACTCATTTGAGGAACCTAAAAAAGAAGAACCCAAAAAAATTAAAAACCCCCTTAAAAGATTTTTATCTAGGTTTGTAGGTGGTGGATCGTCTGTATAGTGATTGTTTACTAATACCCATCTCAGACAAAATATCGTATAGATACTTCTTTTGTGGTTTAGAAGTCTCAATAACAATAATAGAATCACCCCTACCCTTATCGATCAAATAGTCATTCAGACTTTCCAAAAACCTACGAGACTCATCCTCATCTTTTAGTGAAAACAATTTAACATCGTCATCATTCTGAACAACAACCTTGTTGTTTAACCTTGAGATTAACTTTAGAGAACTTTTAGGTAGATACTTTCTAACAAACTCCTCAGTGGTTATCTTCTTATTCAAGTTAACATCAAATATTTTCTCCGGTACTTTGTATTTGGAAACCTTTATAATTTTATAATCAGGATCATCAAGGTTAACCAATATGTTTCTACCAAATTCATCCTTAACAAATAACTTATCGAAGTTATCGTCATTCTTTTTTAATAGACAAAGCTCATAATCACAAGATCTTGCATTTTCTACTTTAGTCTCAAAAATAACAGACTTATTATCCTCCATCATTTTATTATAATAGGACTCGGCCCTCTCAAAGGTCTTAAATCGGTTGATTATTTTCTTTCTTTCCTTATTTTTAAACAATACCACAAGGTAATTCATAAAACAATTATAATAGTTTGTCTCGATAAATGAATAATGAAAATTTTTACAACGTATTAGGGGTCTCAGAAACCGCAACTCAAGATGAGATTAAAAAGGCTTATCGTAAGTTGGCAAAAGAAAATCACCCTGATGCTGGTGGAAATGAAGACATATTCAAAAAAATCTCAGTTGCTTATGATACCGTAGGTGATGAACAGAAGAGACAACAATACGATGCTCAGAGAAATAACCCATTTGGCGGGTTCGGTAATATGGATGATGTATTCTCACAAATGTTTGGTGGAAGACGACCAAATAACCAACAAAGACCGGTACATACCTCAAATATCACGGTTAATATTGGTGTGTTAGATTCTTATAGGGCAAAGAAACATTCATTATCTTATCGTAGACAAGCGATGTGTGAACCATGTAATGGTGGTGGTGGTGATAAGACCACTTGTAATGGTTGTGGGGGTTCTGGTGTGATTGTAAGACAAGTAGGGTCAGGAGCATTTGTACAATTAATGCAAATGGCGTGTGATGTGTGTGGTGGTACAGGATCAAAAATCATTAACCCTTGTTTTTTATGTAGTGGTATCGGATCAAAACCTGAAATGAAAAGTGTTGATATCTCATTACCACATGGAATTGATAACGGGCAATTCCTAAGACTTCAAGGAATGGGAGATTTTAGGAATGGTACATATGGTGATTTAGTCGTTAGAATTGACCTTAGACCTCAAGATGGTTTTGACAAAATTGGTAATCATTTGGTCTACAACTCGTTCTTAACACTTGATGATTTAAAAAACGGAAATATGATCGTACCTCATCCTGATGGTGAGTTAAACGTTAAAATGCCGAAAAAAGTTGATACCTCAATACCATTAAGAGTTAAATCTAAAGGGTTTAGAACAGATACCGTTGGGGATCTGATGATTAATCAATACGTTAAGTTTGAGAGGGATTAAAGGAACGAAATGAGGTCTTTAATAAATGATATGATTCCGTAAATACCGAATGCAAAAAATATACCACCACCGATTAGAACAAATCTTTGTGTGTTTTGAACTTGTTGACTTTCTTCACAAGTCCTACATTTAACTTCTGTTGCTTTTTGTTCTTTCATACCTATAATTTAAATAGTTGATAGTTGAAAATAAATATTAAAAAACGTATATTTGTACCATGATTTCATATATAGGAGGTAAGAGTAAGATTGGAAAGTGGATTGTCCCTTTCTACGATAAAAATATGGAGGTTTATTTAGAGACCTTTGGGGGAATGTATTGGTGTTTCTATAATATGGACCTCAAGCAATACCCCAACTTAAAGAAAGTTGTTTATAACGACTTTAATCCCCTCAATTACAATTTGTTTCAGTGTGTGCAAAACCCAACTGAATTATTGAGATCAATCAATGCGATTGATTGTCAAAAACAAGGTGTGGATCTAACACCTGAATTGTATCGTGAACAATTTTTCAGCTTTCAGGCTGATATTTTTAACAAAGATTTCAGGGTACAGGCTTATGATTATGAAACTGCTGCTAAGTATGTCTATATTTTAACACAAGTCTTTAGTGGGTCAAAACCCGAAACATCAAAATTTATTGACTTAAAAGGAAAATATAAGTCGAAATATCTTACCTTTAGAGACAAGTTAATGAAACCTGATTGGGTAGATCACTTCTTAAAGATTACGGATGTTGAGAATATGGATTTCGCTGATGTGATCAATAAGTATGACTCACCATCTACTTACATTTACTTGGACCCACCTTATTGGAAAACCGAGAATTACTACTCCAATCATGATTTCGATAGACAAGATCATGAGAGGTTGGCAAATGTTCTACATGGGGTTCAGGGTAAGTTTTCTTTGTCGTATTATGACTTTGATTTACTACACGAATGGTTCCCTGAAGATCGATATACTTGGGTTAGAAAAGAGTTTGCTAAGGCGGCAGCGGCTAAGAAAGGGGAGAAACAAAACATGGGTGAGGAATTACTCATCATGAATTATTAATTTTTTTAGGAAATCAAATATTTATTAATAAAATATACAAAAAATGTCATTACTTTTTAAAAACCTACTGAAAGATCTTATTGTGGAAAATTCTCGTTTCCAAGTTCTTTATAACAAATTCGTGAAACCAAAAGATAAGGGTCAAAAAGGTATATTACCTTTTGAAACACTATTCGCATTAATTGCTGCTGACCCTACGTCTAGTTTCCCTGATGGTATGGATATAGACAACGTAACACCAAAAGATATGGATCGAGTTAAGATCGGTAAATACACTCAGTGGTTATTGAAAAACTTTATCACCCCAAAATTGGAATCAAATCACCCATTAAATATTTTGGACCCTCAATCTGGCCAATATAAATCTGCTTTAAAAGAGTTCCAACACTTATTTATGGAAGACTTATATAAGGTGACTGGTGACCTTAAAAAATTTGAAAGATTCAAAAATCGTTTACCGCAAGAACTTCGTGACATTAATAAGTTGACAGTAGATACGTTGTATGATCAAGTTAAAGACTTCAGTTTAGAAAAAACTAAGGCAACTAAAGATGAGAAAAAAGCGGCTTCTAAAACTTATGAACACCCAGGTGCTGATGTTGTTTATCGTGGTCAAGATTGGACGGTTGCTAAAATTTCTGATACAGGTCAAATCGGTAAAGACGCGGCTTGTTTCTATGGTGGTTCATACCAAGAGCCAGGTAAAGGTGAAACAAGATGGTGTACGTCATCACCAGGATTAACTTGGTTTGATAGGTACATTAAAGATGGACCATTATATGTGGTAATTCCAAATAAAGGAACCACATTCCAAGGACAAAAAGAATTAGGTGATGTATCTGGTCTTCCAGCACTTCGTTATCAATTCCACTTCCCATCTAATCAGTTTATGGATCCTGCCGACAGACAGATCAATTTGATTGATTTCTTGAATACAAATGAGGAAGGTTTGAAACAATTCTTTAAGCCTGAGTTTATGAAATCATTATCAGGTGATAAAGGAAGTAAAGTACAAGTGGAATATCCTAATGACTCGGCATCGAAGTTCATAGCCCTTTATGGATTTGATGAGTTCTTTGAATCATTACCTGATAACCTTGAAAGATTCACATTCAAGAATTCAAGTAGAGATAGTAAGTTTGCACTTAACATTCCTGAGGACATCGGTAGATTTAAAAATCTTACAGCACTTAATTTAGTAGGGTGTGTTGCTTCGATTCCTGAATCTATCTGTAACTTACCTAACCTACAATATTTGTCTTTACCTGACAACCCACAACTTCAAAAATTACCGGAATGTATTGGTAACATGGA
>Ga0164293_10004822_pt1 | contig 11505 bp, 8 predicted proteins | sample GEODES118metaG_FD_111487 | JGI IMG/M metagenome (GOLD analysis project Ga0164293, IMG submission 111487) | Eutrophic lake water microbial communities from Lake Mendota, Wisconsin, USA - GEODES118 metaG | ecosystem: Environmental > Aquatic > Freshwater > Lake | place: USA: Lake Mendota, Wisconsin...
ACCGAACCGAACCGAACCTGGGCCAAGGCCGTATCAGAGGCCATCCCAACGCCCCCATCCCACTGAGGGGCGACATGCATCACCGTGCGGACAGATGTCCGTGCGACACGCCGCTTTCCCCTCCCGAGGAGCCCTGACATGGCGAAGCAGTTGTTGATCTACGAGTCGGCCGTCCCCCTCAGCTCGACGGTCCATCGCGAGCTTTCCTTCGAGCCGGTGCCCGACTACGGCTTTACCGCCGGCATCAATGCCGTGCCGCTGACCGCGATCGAGATCCTCGCAGCAGCCTCGGAATACGCGATCGTGTTCACCGCAGCGGGCGACGAGGTCATGCCGGTTGCAGTCCTCGGTGTCCGCTCGCAGCAGAATCTCTACCTCTCCGCCGACTCGCGTTGGCAGGCGAAGTATGTCCCGGCCTTCGTGCGTCGATACCCGTTCGTGTTCTCGTCGAGTGCCGACAAGCAGACGCTCACGCTGTGCATCGACGACACCCACCCCGGCTTCAATACCGAAGGCCGCGGCGAGCGGCTCTTCGACGGCGAAGGGAAGCCGACCGAGTACGCCGGCCGCGTGCTCGAGTTCCTCAAGGAGTACCAGACGCAATTCGAGCGAACCCGGGTCTTCTGTAGGCACCTCAAGGAACTCGATCTCCTCGAACCGATGGAGGCGGTCGTGTCGCTCCCCGACGGCGAGAAGGTGCCGCTGCGGGGATTCCTCGGCGTGTCGCGTGATCGGCTCCGGGCCCTCGACGGCGCCAAACTCGAGGCCCTGGCGAAGACCGACGAACTCGAACTGGTCTATCTCCACCTCGCGTCGATGCGCAACTTCAACGACGTCAAGGATCGGTTCGTGGGGGCGATGGCCGCCCCGACCGGTGCCGACGAAGCCGAGGCCCTCGCCGCAGCCCCGGCCTGACCCCGGGGCCGTCAACCAACGGGCTCCCTTCCATGGCCGATGCCACGAGCGTGCAAGCCGATCCGGCCCCGACGGACGTCCCTCCGTCGGGGCCGGATGCACGCGCCGACAGCCTCGCCGCCTGGGATCGCGAGCATGTCTGGCACGCGTTCACTCAGATGCAGGAGTACGATCCACTCCTCATCGACCGCGGCACCGGGTGCACGCTCGTCGACACCGCCGGCCGCCGCTATCTCGACGGCTCGGCGAGCATGTGGTGCAACGTCCACGGTCACGCCCATCCGCGGCTCGACGCCGCGCTTCTCTCCCAGGCGGGGAAGGTCGCCCACACCACCAATCTCGGCCTCTCGAACCCGACCACGATCGAGTTCGCCCGGAGGCTCGTGGAGGTGGCGCCCGCGGGCCTCGAGAAGGTTTTCTTCACAGGCGACGGCTCGAGTGCCGTCGAGGCGGCGTTGAAGATCGCCTTCCAGTACTGGCTCCAAGCCGACCCGCCGCGCGAGGGGCGGACGAAGTTCGTGGCGATCGGCGAGGCCTACCATGGCGACACGCTCGGCGCCGTGGCCGTCGGCGGGGTCGACCGGTTTACCTCCGTCTTCTCCCCGCTGACGTTCGAGCCGATCCGACTTCCCAGCCCCGGAGGGGCATGCCCCTCGACCGGCCGACCGGCGCCGACGCTCGGCGAATCGCTCGCACTCCTCGAACGGGTGCTCGTCACCCACGCCGGTCAGATCGCGGCGATGGTGATGGAACCGGTGATGCAGGCGGCGGCGGGGATTTGGATCCACCCCGCTGGCTACCTCCACGGCGTGCGCGAGTTGACGCGGCGTCACGGCGTGCTCCTCATCCTCGACGAGGTGGCCGTCGGCTTCGGCCGTACAGGCACGATGTTCGCGTGCGAACGGGAGCGGGTCGTCCCCGACTTCCTCTGCCTCGCCAAGGGGCTCACGGCGGGCTACCTGCCGATGGCCGCGACGCTCACCACCGCGGAGGTGTGGAAGGCGTTCCTCGGGACCTATGCCGAGCGGCGGACGTTCTTCCACGGCCACACCTACGGCGGCAATCCGCTCGCGGCCGCCGTGGGACTCGCCTCGCTCGACATCTTCCGTGACGAGCGCGTCCTCGAGTCGCTGCCGCCGAAGATCGAGAGGCTCCAATCCCATCTCGCCCGGATCGCAGAGCTCCCCGCCGTCGGTGCGGTGCGGCAGTGCGGTCTCGTCGCCGGCATCGACCTGGTGGCCGACAAGGCGTCGCGCCGTCCTTTCCCCTGGCAGGAGCAGCGGGGGATGAAGGCGAGCCTCGCTGCCCGCCGGCACGGCGCCATCCTCCGGCCGCTCGGCGACGTCGTCGTCCTCTGGCCGCCGCTGTCGATCACACTCGACGAGATCGACAGCCTCTGCCACGCCGCCGAGGCGGGCATCCGCGATGCCACCGCGGGCCTGTCGGGCTGACCACCCTCGGCGTGCAGCGGCCAATCTCCGGGTCTGTGTCGCGATCCGAGCGCTACTGCACGACCGACTTGCTGCCGTCGGCGGAACCGCCGATCGGGGCTCCTTCGGGGAGCGGCCGCCCCGCGGTGGGAAGCCCGCGGCGGTGGAGCTCCTCGCGGACGGAGCGGAAGGCCTCGAAACTGTCGGGATAACACCACAGCGTCACCGTCGTTTCCGGCGTGATGTTCGCGAGCACCCGGTTGAACTTCGAACCGGGCTCGAGCGCCTCCTCGGGCCTCTCGCCGAGGAACTCCTGCATCGGCCTCACGACCCACTCGCGGGACCGGATCAACACCTGCCCGCGCGCCTGGTCGACTCGGGCCTCGATCACGTAGTCGAGCGAGAACCCCTGCACGGGGCCGACCGTCTCGATCCGGTTCTGGAGATTGGCGATCCCGGCGCCTTTGCGCTGGGTCTGTGCCTTCGCCATCTCGAAGAGCTCCGTGAGCGGGATGTAGGCGATCCGACCGGCGTCGAGACGGAAGTGGAGCTCGTCGCCGGTCACCGTCCGGCCGATCGGCGTGGGATAGGCGAGCACCTCCTTCGTCGTGGCGGGAAGATGAGCGAGCCCCTCGAGCTCGAGCGAGCACTTCTCGATCTCGACCTCGAGCTGCTTCCGCATCGCCGTCGACTCCGCGGCCCGGACCTTGGCGCCGTCGACATCCTGCTTGCGGAGCTCGACTTCGAGCTTCGCAGCCGACACCGCCGTCGCCAGATGAATCCGCGCCTCGGCGGCCTGGGCAGCGGCGATCTCGATCGCACGGCCCTGGGCGGCGAGCTCCCCGATCCCGTTCTCCGCCGTGGCCAGCTCGACCTCGAGTTGACCGAGCTCCCGCGCGAGCTCCTCGGCCTTCGCCTCGGCCTTCGGAACCGCGTTGAGGCCCATCTGGCCGACACGACCACCGACCACCATCACGAGGATGATGAGGATCCCGACGATGTTGGTCACCACGTCGAGGAACGAGTCTTGCCCGGCGGACGAGATTTCTTCCGGTTTCGGACGGGCCATGGCGGGTCTCGCGACGGAAAGGGGGCTGGTGAGCGAGGAACGGGACGAGCAGACGGAAAATCACTTCAGCGGCAGGTTGTACGACGCGCGCTGGACAGGGGGGAGCGGCTCGACGCGCTCTTCCTTGCCTTCGCGCGGGCGGACATCGATGCCGCTGTCGGCGAGCAGGCGTTCGAGGTCGTCGCGGCGCGACTGACCGTCGTTGGTCGCCGAGAGGACGAGCTCGGGCCGCCAGTACATCCGGTCACCCGCGAGCCCCCAGCCCTTGACCTTCGCATGGAGGGCGTTGACGAACGGATCGATCGCCGCGGCGGTGTCGCCATCGATCGGCACGCGCGTCTGGATCCTGCGCCCGGCGTCGTCGAGGATTCTGAACTCGTTGAGCGAGCATTCGATGCGGATCGGACGGGTGAGCGGGACAGGCCGATCGTGCGTGGCAAGGCTCGCCCAATTGGCTCCACGGCTGCTGGCGAGGGACCCGCCGCCAGCGGAGCCACCGGCTCCACCACCGCCGCCGACACTGAGCATGCCGGGCATCGAGATGTCGCCACCGGCGCCTCCGCTGGCACCACTCGACGATCCACCGAGACCGAGGTTGCCTGAGCCGGCGCCGCCTGACGTCGCTCCGCCAGCCACGCTGCCGGAAGCATCGCTGCCAGCCCCGCCGGCGAATGACGATCCGCCCGCCGAGCCATACCGCCCACCGCTGTCGCCACCATCGGCCGTTCCGTCGGCACCAGGCTCGCCACTGCCGCCGGATCCTTCTCGAGGAGATCCTGTCTGTCCTGGATTGGTCGCGAGGCCAGGCCTTCCGAATGCGCTTCCCGACTCACCGGGAGTACCCTCGGGACCATTGCCCGCGGCGCCACCACGCAGCGATCCACCGGGGCCGCCACCGCCGCCAGGACCGCCTCCCATCCCTCGACCCGAAGCGAGGATCGCGTCGCCCGCCGGATCGTCAGCCGTCCCCGCGGCAGAAAGGAACGGACGCCCCGGTGCGACGCCGTCGCCCCCAGAGCCTCCACCGATCCCTTCGCCGGAACCGCCCCCAGAGCCCTGACCGCCGCCGCCCGGCCCGCCCCCGGTCCCGGAGCCAGATCCACCTCGAGTGCCGGCGACGCCGTTGCCAGCGGCCGCCATCCCGGGACCGCCGCCGGCCATGGACCGTCCGCCGCGTCCTCCACCGGGCATCGGAGTGCCACCGGCGGGTTGTTCCTTCCATTCCCACTGCGACTGATCGCCGAGCACACTCGGGGCACCGTTCTCGACCACACCACCGCGCGTCGGCGCCGCGCGGTATTGGCGCTGCGGTTTGGCGGGGCGTTGTGGATGGGCCTCGGCGAGCCACGCCAGCCGGCGGCGCGATTCCTCGATGGCCCGGTTCTCGGCCTCGGCGATCGCCGGATCGGGGGGCGGGTAGGCGATCGTCCAGTCGTCTTCGATGAGCTGGTAGCCGAACTCGTTGCCCCACGAGGAGATCGCCTCCCGGGCGGCGTAATAAGCCATCACCCCGGAAGGACGGACAAGGAGCAGCGGATAGGGCTGCGAGGCGGGGTCACCGGGGTTGGGCACCGTGCGGGCCATCTGCTCGCGGGCGGCCCGCAGCGCGCTTGCCAGCGGATTGCCAGGGCCTGGGGGGCCGTCGAAATCCCCAGGCGCCAGCCTGATGCCTTCCGGCTGGAGGAACACCCCGTCGACACAGCACTCGATGTACAGGGGACGACGGTGCGTGCCATGCTTGCCGACATACGGCACGACGGCATAGGCCGCCGGGCGGCTGGCCTGATCCTCGCGCGCCTTGTCGAGCGACTCCCGAGCGTTGGTCAGCTTCTCCTCGAGCGCGGCCAGGTCGGATTCATCGCTCGGCTTCGCTTCGATCTCGAGGGCCTCCACGACACCGACGAGGCGTTTGAGCTCGTCCTCGAGCTCGCGGGTGTTCTCCTCGATCCCTGCAAGCACCATTCGCGCTCTGGAGAGATCGTCGTTGGTCTTCTGACGGACGCCATCGAGCTGATCGCGTCGCCAACGGGCATTCTCCCGGGCGAGCTCGAGCTCCTCGATGGCGGCCTCGGCCTCACGGACCCCGGCCTGGGAAGCGGAGCGGCTGAAGAGCACGAGGAGCACCAACAGCGCGCCCATCGTGCACAGCAGCACCGCCAGGAAGGGAAACAGCGAGATCGTCGGTGCGGCGGCTGGGGTGCGACGGCTCATGCGGCCCTTCTGGAACGCGGGAGGGCGTGGAGCTCGACGCGGCGCGGCTCGGCCGCGCCGTCGGCGGCCCGGGCCGCGAGGAGCTGAACGGCGGCCGAGAGCGTCGCGAGCGTCTCGTCGAAGCGCCCGGTGGCGGTGAGCGCGGAGAGGTTGTTCTCGAGCGATCGCTCGAGGTCGGTGACGTCGCGGGTGGCGTCGACGACGCGCTCGAGGAGTTCGGTCTGATCGGCGAGTGCCTGCTGGTGGCGCTCGAAGCCCTCCATCGCCGAGGTCAGGGCCTCCGCGGCACGGGCCCACCGATCCTCGCGCTGGCTCGTCACGTGGGCCTGGGCGCGGACGAGCGACTCGCTCCACTGCGACAGACTCGCGCCGAGGGAGTCGGAGAGCGCCGTGCGGAGTTCCTGCCCGCTCGCCGCCACCGCACGCGACAGGCTGCCGGAGGCCGCTTCCTCGAGGGCCCGCCAGGAATGCTCCTGGGCTTCGAGGAGCTTCTCGGAACTCCTCGACACCGCTTCCGAGAGCCTCGAAAGCGCGAGCGCCGTGCCGTCGGCGGCAGCCACCGACTGGAATCTTCCGGCAAGGCCGACCCACGCCGCCGTATCGACGCCGGTCAGCAAGCTCTGCTCGGCACGGTCGACGAAGAATTGGATGAGCATCAGGACCATCGACAGGGCCAGGGCGGTGGCGGTGGTGTCGAAGGCCACGCCGAGCCCGGCGACGACGCCCGAAATGTTCTCCAGTTGCGTCGGAGAGAGGTTGGCGATCGCCTCGGTGATGCCGATGACGGTGCCGAGGAAGCCCATGATCGGGATCGCCCAGATCACGAACCGCACCAAGCCGTAGCTCTGCGCGGCCCGTGCCGCATCGAGATCGGAGAGGTACTTGAGGTGGTCCTCGAGTCCATCGGCCGAGCCGGTACGGACGACGAGGTCGACAGCCTCGCGCATCCGGCGACCGAGATAGCCGTGCTCCGCGACCCCGTCGAGGTGCTCCTGGAGCGCGACAGCCTCGTCGGGCGTCTGACCACCGGTGGGGATCGCCTCGAGGAGCGGTTCGTCGACCCGCGCCGCCTGGCGACGGACATCGAGCCACTTGAGCACCAGCGCCGACAGCCCGACGGTGAACATCACCGTCTCGACATACTCGACCCAATGGCCCGCGAGATAGCGGATCGTTCCGGCATGGGTGATCACACCCCCGTGGATGAGGGCGAAGAAGCAGAATGCCAGGGCTCCGCCCCAGAGCAAGGGCGAGCGGATGAGGACCGCGGTGAAGGACTTGAAATACGACACCCGAGTCACCTCCCAAACATGCTGTCCGTGGCTCGCCGGAACGATCGCGCGAGAGTCCGCGCCACCGGCACGATCCATTCCATCGGTAGGGTCCACCTGACCGATTGAATCGAAAGCGATCGAGCAGGGAAATGGCAGATGGGGCGGAAGAAGCGGGCAATCTGCGGCGGATGGCAAAGCGACGAAGACCTGGCCCGGCATTGCCACGGGTCGCCCGACGGACCTACGCTCCCGCGGCATGCCCCAAAGTCCGTTTTCGGAGTCGCCTGCCATGCCCCTCCCTGCCGCAGCCTTCGCTCCCCCGATCGCCCTGTCGGGACAGGCGGGGCGCACGCTCCTCGCACTCGCCGTCGGTGCCTCCCTGACGCTCGCCGGAGGGGGGATCCTGTCGGCCCAGCAGCGTGGGGTCCGACCGGCTGGGGGATCGCCGGCCACCGCGGGACCTGCCGGAGAGGGGGGCAACCCGCTGTGGGTCAGTGCAACGCCGCTCGATGACGGCCGCCAACTCCTCCTCGTGATCGACCCCCAGCTCAAGAGTGCCGCGGTCTACCACGTCGACGGCGTCTCCGGGTCGCTCACCCTGCGGAGCACGCGGAACATCTCCTTCGATCTCCTCGTCCCCGAGTACAACGCCCAGGAGCCGCGCCCCGCCACCCTGCGGAAGATGCTCGAGGTGGGGGCGGAAGGTGTCCCGGCTGGGCAAACTCGACCGTGACCGTCTCTGCCGACCGTTCCGGGGGCGCCCGGCCCGGACGGGAACGTGGACTTCGACGATCAATTCGTCGACACTGACGAGGAGAGATCCCCGTCCCCCGCACCCGTCAAGGCAGCCATGGCCGGCAAGTTCATGTCGCCCGAGGAAGCAGCTCGGCTCCTCGGCGTCTCCGTCGACGAAGTCAACCGCCTCGTCGACCGCAAGAAGCTCTTCCCGATGCGCGACGGCGCCACCATCAAGTTCAAGACCGACGAGGTCGAACGACTGATGCGGACGCTCGGCGAGGAATCCGCGTCGGGGGTCGACGAACTCGAACTCGATCTTCCCGAGCTCGTTCTCGACGACGAACCCGCCGGTCGTTCCAAAGCCACGGCGGATGACGACCAGCTGATCCTCGACGACGGTGCCGACTCGATCTTCGCAAGCCCCACCGCCAAGGGCCCCTCGGCCTCCGACACCGGCGTTGGGAAGGGGAGCGGAGCCTCGAAGGGCGGCTCCGGCCTGTCGCTCTCCTCACCCGGCGGACTCTCCGGAGGCGATCTCGTCCTCGGCGACAACGTCCTCGGCGACGACCTCGAGAGTGACGATCTGGCGATCGAGTCGATCGTCGGGGCGTCGTCTCCGTCGCTCGGTGGCAGCGGGATCTCCAAGGGGGGCGGGTCGGACGCCCTGTCGATCGAACTGTCGGGGATCAGCGGCCCCTCGGCCGCCGGACTCAAGCCCGACTCCGCCATCGGCGGGCTTTCAGGTCCGGGGCTCGGTGGCCTCTCCGGTGGTCCCGGCAGCGGGCTTTCCGGCGGGCTTTCCGGAGGCCTCGGTAGCGGTGTCTCGCTCGGCGGGGGCAGCCTCGCCGACTCTGGCGTCGATCTCGGTAGCGCCGCCTCGGCGGCGAAGGCCGCACCATCGGCCGATGACTTCGAACTCGGTGGCGAATCCACCGACGACGAGAGCGCCTCGGTCGTGATCGCCTCCGATTCCGAAGCCGGCGACTCGAGTTTCTTCGGTCAGACGATCGGTGGCCAGAGCTCGAGCTTCGGCGACGACAGCTCCCTGACCTCGGCGGGATCATCGGAGACGCTCGCGTTCCCGACGCAGGCCCTCGACGAGATGAGCTTCAGCGTGTGGCAGATCGTCGGCTTGGTGTGCTGCTCGCTGCTTCTGCTGTTCGGGGCCTTCATCGCCTACGATCTCGTCCGCACGATCGGCAGCCCGGAGAACACCACGCTCTCCAATCCGCTGCTCAACTCGCTCGCCGAGGTCTTCGGCTGGCGGTAGGCGTCGGGCTCCCGAGAAACCGCGATCTCCGCAGCCGTAGCCGGGGGACTATAATCACGGGGAGTTTCCCTACCCCGCGCATCCCCTGGCTACCCATGGCAGCACGCCGGCTCGTCACGCCCGATCAACCCGCCGTCGTGCGGGGCGTGCTCACCGTCTATGAGTTCCTCTCTTCGCTGCAATTCGCAGTGGTGCTGATTTCGTCGCTGGCCATCGTCCTCGGGGTGGGGACGTTCGTCGAGAGCGCCTACGGCACCGAGGCGGTGAAGTTCGGCGTCTGGGACACCTGGTGGTTCACGCTCCTCAACGCCCTGCTGGCGGTGAGCATCTTCTGCGCGGCGGCGATCCGCTATCCATGGAAGCGGCATCAGACCGGCTTCGTGATCACCCACATCGGCCTGCTGGTCCTCCTCGCAGGATGCCTCCTGTCGCAGCGCGGCGGGATCGATGCCCAAATCCCGCTCCTCGAGGGGGAGAAGGGGGGAAAGGCGTTCGAGGACTCCCTCCACTTCGCCCTCCTCGAACGCCCCGCGGGGGGTGGGGAAGGAAGGTCGCTCGGGCCGATCCCGTTCCGATCGGGGCCGTTCAACTGGAACGAGTACGGCGGCTCCGCGCCGGTCCGCAGATCGGCATTCCCCTGGAAGCTCTCTCCCCGCGACACCGGCGTCCTCTACGACGAGGGGGGAGTGAAGCTCGAAGTCCTCGACTTCTACGCTGACTCGACGGCGGCCCTCGCCCCGAGCGTCCGGCTGCGGATCGGCAGCGACGACTTCGAGGGGGGCAAGAGCGGAGGGGTGTGGATGCCGGTCGATCTGTCGTGGCAGCCAGACCCGCTCCGCGGCGCCCAAATGCGTCATCGTGGCACCGTCGGGGGCGGCACGGTGGTGTTCTGGAAACTCGCGTCGCAGACCGAGGCCGAGGCGTTCCTCACCGCCACCCCCGATCCGGCGCTCGGCTACGGGACTCGTGGGCAACTCGTCCTCTACGCGGATGGAAAGCCCCACCGGTTCCTCGTCGACGACCTCGTCGGTCAGCCGCGCAGTCGGATCGAGGGTACGGAGTGGTTCGTCGAACTGATCGACTTCAACGACCAACTCGCCGCAGCGCGACTCCGGCTGCGCCGCGGCGCCGAGGGTGCCGACGAGGAACTGGTGATTCTCGCCGACCTGCCCGAGGTCTCGATTCAGGGCAGGTCCAGCGGCGTTCAGGGCACGCTGTGGATCGAACGGGATACCGCCGATGCGTCGGAAAGGATGCAGGGGAAGGCCCGCAGCCGGATCGACGTCGTCCAGGCACCCGCGGGGAAGGGGGGGCATCGCCTCCTCTACCGTCGCTGGCAAGCACCGGAGGTGACTGCCGGGGAACTTCCCGTCGACGGGGCACCCGTGCCGGCGTTCGCCATGCCTCGGGCCAAACTCGAGATGCGTGTCGACCGTTTTCTTCCCGCCGACAAACTCGAGATCGCCACGCTCCCGGCCCCCTTCGACAAGGCGAAGCCGCCGTCGGCGAAGCGTCGGGCCGCCAAGATCCGCGTGACGGTCGATGGCAAGGCGGAGGAGTTCTGGCTGGCCGGGATTCCCGTGCAGCCGATCGACGAGCCCCCCGGTCCGACCGAGGAGGCGACCGTGGCGGCATCGCGGCGGAGCGTGACGGTGCGGCTGGTGCCCGACGCGGTCGACATCGGCTTCGACATCAAGCTCGACAACTTCGAGCGGAAACTCGATCCGGGCACGAGCCAAGCCTCCCACTTCTCGAGCCTCGTGGAGTTCGTCTCACGGGGGGGAAAGTCGCTCGTCAAGGCCCCTGTCACGATCACGATGAACGCACCGGTCGATTTCTCAGATCCGGCTTCCGGCCGTTCCTACCGGCTCTTCCAGGAGAGCTTCATGGGGCCGTGGATGCCGGGCGACGATCTGTACGAGAAGTTCACGAAGAACACGTCCGAGAAGCCCGAACGCCTCGAGGCCTCGGTGCTCACGGTCAACTACGACCCGGGCCGGGGCGTGAAATATCTCGGCAGCGGCCTGATCGTCGCCGGGATCTTCACGATGTTTTACATGAAGGCCTATTTCTTCCGCCCCCGGAGGAAGGACGACGAGGAGGACGACGACTCCCCTCCGCCGTCCGCGACCGTCTTGAAAGCCGTCGATCCCGCCGATCCGGCGGGGAAGCGACGCGAGCGGCGCGGCACACAACCCCACTCCAAAGCGAAACGCCCGCGAGGTGCTCGATGAACGCGACCCCAACGATCCCCACCGCCGTGCTCCGCGCCCTGCTGCTGGTGGCGGCCGTCGCCTCGGCAGGCCCAGCCGCTGCCGATCCGCCGGCGCCGGGGCTCTCACCGCAACTCGGCGCCTGGCGGTCGATCCCCGTCCTCGAGGACGGCCGGATCATGCCTCTCGATACTTTCGCGCGCCGGCATGTGGAGACGATCTGCCATGTGCAGGAGCCGAAGCTCGCCATCGGCCCGGGCGGCGCGGTTGCCAAGTGGCACGCCGACGAATTGCTCCTCGACTGGCTCGTCCGTCCCGCCGCCTGGGAGGACGTGCCGTTCCTGATCGCCGAGCACGAGGATCTCAGGGCGCTGCTCGGTCTCGA
>Ga0164293_10004823_pt1 | contig 11504 bp, 9 predicted proteins | sample GEODES118metaG_FD_111487 | JGI IMG/M metagenome (GOLD analysis project Ga0164293, IMG submission 111487) | Eutrophic lake water microbial communities from Lake Mendota, Wisconsin, USA - GEODES118 metaG | ecosystem: Environmental > Aquatic > Freshwater > Lake | place: USA: Lake Mendota, Wisconsin...
ACCCACGCCATCCTCGACATCAGAGAGCACTCCGGTGCGCTGAGACTCTTCATGGCCGAGGCAGGCATCGAGGATTCCGAGAGACTTGCTGCTACTGATCTCGATCACCTCCTGCGAAATCATCTCTCCATCGATCGAAGCAGACTAAGCGAACGCTCGACCCAGACTCTTGCGACATTCGAAGTGATCAAGCGTTCTCTCGACACCTTCGAACCTGCTGCGATCGAGAGTTACATCATCTCAATGACCGAGGATGAGCGAGATGTGCTTCGGGCTGCGGTGATCGCACGAGAGGCTGGTCTCGTCGATCTCGAAACCTCATCGGCGCGGATCGGTTTCGTCCCACTACTCGAGACTGTCGCTGAGTTGCGTAACGCAGGAGAGATCTTGGAACGTCTCCTTGCATTGCCAAACTATCGAAGGATCGTCGAGCTGCGCGGCAATCTGCAGGAAGTGATGCTCGGTTACTCTGACTCGAACAAGGATGCTGGCATCACCACCTCACAGTGGCAGATCCATCAAGCGCAACGTGCTCTGCGAGATGTAGCCAAGCGCCACGGTATTCAACTCCGTATCTTCCATGGTCGTGGCGGTTCGGTAGGTCGCGGCGGTGGGCCGACCTATGATGCCTTGATCGCACTTCCATGGGGAAGCGTCGACGGAGCGATCAAGTTGACCGAACAAGGCGAAGTGATCAGTGACAAGTACGCATATCCAGCTCTCGCGCGCGAGAATGTGGAACTTCTGATTGCAGGTGCGCTAGAAGCGACTGTCCTCAATCGGAAGGCGCGTCAGAGCGAAGAGGAATTGAATCGCTGGAACAGCGCCATGGATCAGATGAGCGAGGCCGCCTTTGCGAAGTATCGCTCATTGATCGATCACCCAGACTTACCTGAGTACTTCTATGAATCGACCCCTGTCGATCATCTGGGCCAACTTTTCCTTGGCTCTCGCCCCTCGCGGCGCTCAAATGAGCGAGGCCTTAGCTCGCTTCGCGCGATCCCATGGGTCTTCGGTTGGACGCAATCGAGGCAGATCGTCCCTGGTTGGTTCGGCGTTGGAAGTGGGCTCGAGGCCGCTCGCCGCGCTGGATCGCACTCGCTCTTGGTCGAGATGCATCGCGATTGGCACTTCTTCTCCTCCTTCATCTCCAATGTAGAGATGACGATCGCAAAGACCGACCTCGCGATGGCGCGTCGATATGTGGATCGTCTCGTCGAACCAAGGCTTCATCACTTCTTCGATGAGATCTCTGCGGAGTATGAGAAGACGAAGAGTGAGTTGCTCCTTCTCCTAGGCACCGACCGACTCTTGGCAGGACAAGCTACTCTCGCGAAGACACTGAAGGTAAGGGATTCCTACCTGGCGCCAATCCATCTCTTGCAGATCGATCTCTTGGCTCAGATGCGTGAGGAGAAATCGGATGAGATCTCACGCGCTCTCTCCCTCACCATCAATGGGATCGCAGCAGGACTACGAAACACCGGCTAAAAAGAAGGATCAGGAGTTGAATCGGGATTGCGCGTTGGAGAGACCCTCGCTCACTAAGCAGACCAGCGCATCGCTAGCGCGTTCCAAGAACTCATCCAATTGATCGCGCTCTGCGGAAGAGAAACGTCGCAGCACGAAGTCTGCTGGATCCTGACGACCTGGAGGACGGCCGATCCCAAGTCGTAATCGGTGATACTCCGGAGTGCCGAGCGATGCCGTGATGCTCTTCAGGCCATTGTGGCCGTTCTCGCCGCCACCCAACTTCAATCTCAGCGTCGCGAAGTCGATATCCAATTCATCATGGCATGCGATGACGCACTCTGGGGTGACCGAGTAGAAGTCAGCAAGGGCGCGGACATTGCTACCCAAGGTGTTCATGTAGGAATGTGGTTTTGCCAGGACGAGGATCGACCCATCAGGAAGCCTGACATCTGCGACATCGTTACGCGACTTATGTCGCGAGAATCGCACTCCATTGGAGTTCGCGAGATGGTCCACCACCATCGCGCCGATGTTGTGGCGCGTTGATTGGTACTCCTCGCCAGGATTTCCAAGGCCGACCACGATCCATCTCTTGGATCCGGTCTGCATCGTCGACTACTTCTTCTCGGCTTCGCCTTCAGCGGCAGGAGCAGCAGCCTCGGCAGCTTCGCCTTCTGCGGCAGCAGCGACCGGTGTCTCCTCAACAGCGGAGCGTACGGAGAGGTGAACGACTGTCATGTCTGGAGCAGATACCAAGGTGACACCCTCAGGAAGCTTCACGTCCTCAGCGGTCTTGGAGTTGCCCGCAGTGAGGCCGGTGATGTCGAGCGATAGGAATTGTGGGATGGCGATTGCAAGGCACTCCACCTCGATCGAGTTGTGGACGTGCTCCAAGATGCCATCGCGATCGTATTCGCCCTCGGCATGGACGGGAACGAAGACCCTGACGCGCTCATCGCGACGGACGAGGAGGAGATCGATGTGCTCTAGATAGCCCTTGAGTGGATTTCTGACAATCGACTTCGGGAGCGTCAATTCCACCTGACCTTCGATATCGATATCGAGAAGAACGTTCGAAGTCTTGATCGCCTGCATGACGTCCTTGGCAGGAAGTGAGATGTGAAGTGGATTGGTTCCGTGACCGTAGATCACCGCAGGTACTTGACCTGCCTTACGGATCCTTCGTGATGCGCCCTTGCCGAATTCAGAGCGGCGTGCGCCTTTGATGGAGATTTCTGCCATGAGGATTTTCCTTCTCTTGTCGATAACGGACCGGTCTGGTCCCTCGCCTGGACGGCAGAGATTAGCCGCGTCGGCTTAGAAAGACAAAATCAGGCTAGGACTAGGAGAGACCATCGAAGAGACTCGTGACAGAGCCATCTTCGAAGACCTCGCGGACCGCACGTGCCACGAGCGGTGCGATTGAGAGCACGGTCAGCTTGTCGAATCGATTCGCATCCGAGATCGGCAAGGTGTTGGTGACGACCACTTCGCTCACCTTCGAACTTCTAAGTCGATCCGCGGCAGGGCCAGAGAAGACGGCGTGAGTGGCAGCGATGATCACTTCGGATGCGCCTTCGTCGATCAACGCATCGACGGCCTTCGTGATCGTGCCAGCGGTGTCGATCATGTCGTCGATGACGACGCAGGTCTGACCCTTCACATCACCGACGACCTTGCCCGTCGTCGCCTCATTCGGCACCTTCGGGTCACGCGTCTTATGGATGAATGCGATCGATGCACCACCTAAGAGATCGCTCCAACGTTCAGCGACGCGAACGCGTCCAGAGTCGGGCGAGACGATGGTCAATTTGGTGCGATCAACTCGTGAACCTACATAGTTAGTGAGGAGTGGCAACGCGAAGAGGTGATCGACCGGTCCATCGAAGAATCCTTGGATCTGTGCGGTGTGGAGATCCACCGTCATAAGGCGATCGGCTCCGGCGGTCTTGAATAGATCAGCCATCAAGCGAGCGGAGATCGGTTCGCGACCTCGATGCTTCTTATCCTGCCTTGCATAACCGTAGAAGGGTGCGACGACTGTGATCCGCTTTGCTGATGCTCGCTTGAGGGCATCGACCATGATCAATTGCTCCATGATCTGCTTGTTGAGCGGTGCAGCATGAGACTGGATGACGAAGGCATCACAACCTCGAACACTCTCCTCGAAACGAACGAAGATCTCACCATTGGCGAAGTCATAGGCAGAGGTGGGAGTGATCGGTACTCCGAGTTCCTTGGCGATCTCGTCTGCGAGTTCAGGGTAACCGCGTCCAGTGAAGAGACGGAGCCTCTTCTCGGAACCTAACCGCAGCTCATTCATCGCTAGCTCTCCGCTCTCTTCGATCTCTTACTAGCCGCTTCAGCCGACTTGGTATTGGGCCTTCGTCGCAGTACCCAATTCAAGATGTTGCTCTGTCTCGACCTTCCGACGCCCATCGCTCCGGGTGGCACATCTTCGGTGATCACGGAACCGGCGGCAGTGTATGCGCCATCCCCGATCGTCACTGGCGCGACCAACATCGTGTCACTGCCGATACGGACATGATCTCCGACTTCGGTGCGATGCTTCTCGACGCCGTCGTAGTTGACGAAGACCGTCGCCGCTCCGATATTGGTCTCCTTGCCAATCGTCGCGTCGCCGACATAGGAGAGATGAGGGACCTTGCTCCCCTCACCCACGAGCGAGTTCTTCACTTCTACATAGGCGCCGATGCGGGATCCGGTGGCAAGTTCCGTCCCTTCGCGCAAGAAACTGAACGGTCCGACTTGAACCTGATAACCGATCGCCGCACCTCGTACATAGGACTCGATGATGCGCGCATCCTGACCGACCGAGGAATCGACCAGAGTCGAGCGTGGTCCGATCGTCGCACCGGTCTCGACGATGGTCTTGCCGAGCAATTGCGTACCCGGCAACAAAGTGACATCGGGCGCGATCTCTACCGTCACATCGATCCATGTGGTGAGGGGGTCAGTGATGGTGACGCCGCTGAGCATCAAGGCATCGTTGATCCGCTCTCGCATCACACTCGTCGCTATCGCCAACTGCCGACGATCGTTGACGCCGATGATCTCAGTCTCGTCTTGGATCAACTCGGCAGCGACCACCTCGCCCTTGCGCTGCAGTATCGAGATGACGTCAGTCAAATACTCCTCGCCCTGGGCATTGTCTGATGAGAGCTCAGCGAGTGCGCCACGGAGTGCGGCGAAGTCGAAGAGGTAGACGCCGGAGTTGATCTCATCGATCTCCTTCTCGAACTCCTTGCAATCCTTCTCTTCCACGATCCGAGAGATCCGTCCCTGATCATCGCGGATGATCCGGCCATAACCAGTTGGATCGAAGACTTCTGCGGTAAGGACAGTTGCCTTCGCCTTCATCTCGAGATGACGTGAGTGAAGCGAACGGAGTGATGCTCCAGTAAGCAGTGGCGTATCACCAGCCATGATGATGACGGTCGATGCAGTACTTCCATGTTTTGCTACGAATGCCTCGAGCGCTAGGCGCGCCGCGGCACCGGTTCCATTGCGGACCTCTTGATGGACGAGGAGAGCATCCGGTGCGATCTCGTTGAGATGGCTCTCGACTGCTTCGCGCTTCGCACCGACGACGACCGCTCGATGTTTCGGGGAGAGATGATCGAGTGCTGCGAGAACGTGTCCAATGAGGGAGCGACCTGCGATCTCGTGAAGGACCTTCGCTTGGGCTGATCTCATCCTGGTGCCTTCTCCGGCCGCCAGGATGATCGCCAAATCCACGGTGTCATTCTATTGCTCCAGAGTGAAGCGAAAGAAATGTCGTTCGTGAAGGGAGTTCGACTTACGTGGCTCCTCCACCTGGTATCGATCCAGGACCCTGGGCTTCAAAGGCCCATGTGCTAGCCACTACACAATGGAGGAGCCTGTAGTTTATCGGTCGATCACCGTCGCGCCGACTACAGGTCCGCTCGCACGCACGACATTGCCCACCACTCCACTTGATGTGAGGGCGACCACGAGATCAAGGGCATGGTCCTCATCTTCAGCGAGGAATGCCACGGTCGGTCCAGAGCCAGAGACGATTCCACCGAGTGCCCCGTAGTCCATTCCAACATCGAGAATCAATCGCAACGCTGGTCTGATCGAACACGCAGCAGGTTGCAAGTCGTTCTGTAGCGCCTTTCCAAGCGCCTTCGCATCAGCGGAACGAAGTGCATGCATCAGTGACTCACTCACCTGAGGTGAGGAGATCTCCATGCCTTCTCGTAGTCGATCGCACTCACCGTAGACCGCAGGGGTGGAGAGACCGTTGCTCGAGAGTGCGAAGACCCAGGAATAGCTCCCTCGCGCAAGCGCTGGAGTGAGTTGCTCACCTCGACCAGTGCCGATCGCAGTGCCACCAGCGATGGAGAATGGGACATCACTTCCGATCTCGGAGCCGATCTCCTCCATTTCGGTCCGAGAGAGACCAAGACTGAAGAGTGCATCCAGGGCGACGATGACACCGGCAGCATTCGCGCTACCACCGGCCATTCCACCAGCGACTGGGATGCTCTTGTTGATCGAGATGTTGAGGGCATCATCTAAGTCGAACTTCTTGTACATCAATTCCGCCGCGACATAGGCGAGATTGCTCTTGTCGGTCGGTATCCCATGAGGATGATCCGCCTTGATCTCGATCGAGAAACGTTGATCCCGATCCGTTTCATCGGTGAGAGTGACCTTCACGTCGTCAAAGAGTGAGACGGCCTGGAAGACAGTGGCGATCTCATGGAATCCATCGCTGCGCTTAGGGCCTACCGAGAGCTGGAGATTGACTTTGCCCGGCACACGAACGGTTACAAAATGGTCTGCCACGGTTGGAACCCTAGTCCTTGGGGCGAGTCGGCTTCTCGCCCTCAGCGCTCGCTAGCTCTGATCGCTCGCGCGATGGAGAGAAAACCTTCGACACTGATCGACTCAGCGCGCGCCGTCGGATCAATCCCTGCTCGTTCGAGAATCTCCTCCACGCCACGATCCGGAGCACGCTCGGTAAGGAGACGGGAGAGCGAACCTCTCAGCATCTTACGTCGTTGGTTGAAGGCAGCGTCGATGATCTCAAAAGTGAGGCGGCGATCCTCATTGCCTGCGATGGGGCGATGAACACGTAATTGCAGCAGTGAGGAATCGACTCGAGGAACTGGCCAGAAGACGGCTCGAGGGATGGAATCACTCAAAGTCGCATCTGCATACCAAGCCACCTTCGCACTCGGAACGCCGTACTCCTTGCTTCCAGGCTTGGCGGCTAGCCGTCGAGCGACCTCGCTCTGCACCATCACCATCGCACTCTCGATCCTCTCCATCTCCAAGAGATGGATGAGGACAGGCACCGAGACGTTGTAGGGAAGGTTCGCGACAACCTTGATCGATCTCTCACCGGGATCAGATCCCGCTAGCTCTTCGGCCGTGAGTTCCATCGCATCCTTCACGATCACAGTGAAAGCTCTATCGCTCACTCCATGCTCTCGTAAGGTCTGCGGCAGCCTCATCGCCAATCGATGATCGAGCTCTACTGCGATGAGATGGGCTCCAGTGCGAGCAATCGAGAGGGAGAGCGATCCGAGTCCAGGGCCGATCTCGACGACGCGATCTTTCGCTGTGATCCCGGCGAGACGAACGATCTTCTCGCAGATGTTCGAATCATGGACGAAATTCTGTCCAAGCGACTTACTTGGAACCACTCCCAATTGCTCTGCGATCTGCCGGATCTCGGTCGCACCAAGGAGTGTGATCTTCTTACCTTCACTCATTTCTTCACTCATTGCGGCTCATCTGGTACTTGCGAAGGAGCCGAAGCAGCGTTCAGCATTCTTCGATAGGTTCTCGATCAGAACCTCAAGGTCGTCACCACGGGTATCAGCCATGAAGGTGATGGTGCGCGCAGTCTGCGCCGGAGTATTGAGATATCCCCGGAAAGGCATCGGGGCGAGGAATGGGGAATCCGTCTCCGCGAGCAAGAGTTCCTTCGGCACCTCAAGGATCGCCTCCCGAAGATGTGGCGCATTCTTGAAGGTGAGCGTGCCTGCGAAAGAGAGGTAGTAACCCTTCCTTACGCACTCCCTTGCCATCTCGACATCACCGGAATAGCAATGGAAGATCGTGACCTCTGGCGCGCCTTCCTCATCGAGTACATCGAGGACGGCGCGATGTGCATCTCGATCATGGATGATCAACGCCTTACCTTTACGTTTTGCGATATCTATATGACGCCTGAAGGAATAGCGCTGTCGCTCTTGGAGCGCCTCTTCGGTACGGAAGAAATCCAATCCGGTCTCACCGATCCCACGGACTCGTTCCTCATCGGCCAGCCGCTCGATGATCGCCAGATCGGCCTCAAGATCTTCGACGACAGGGGCTTCATTCGGGTGAAGCGCCACAGCAGCAAGAACGTTGGAATCGAATCGACGCGCGAGCGCCACAGACCACTCCGATTGCTCCGCTGAGTATCCGACCTGGACGATGCGATCGATACCGACGGACTTGCTCTCTTCGATCACTTCATCCAAGGCTGGGTCATCGACGCCGGTGTTGGTGACGATCTCGAGATGGGCATGTGAATCGACACAAGGCAACGGAAGTGGATCAGGAAGCGGGGCCTTCGGGCGATCGATATCTCGGTTATGTCGATCTGCCACGACTAATCCTCCAGACGCGGGAAGAGGGCATCACCCTTCGTCACTTCGGTGCCCGGCTTGAGTTGTCCCCACTCGGCGACCTGATCGATACGCATCGATGTGATCGAACCTAAGGACTCGCCACCGATCCATGACCAAAGCCGTTCACAACTCGATGGCATCACCGGGTGCAAGAGGATCGCGAGGGCGCGAAGTGCTTCGGCAGTGTTGTAGAGGATCGCGCGCACCTCACCCATACGGGATGGATCCTTTGCGATGATCCACGGTTCCTTCTCGGTGAGGTACCCGTTGACCGCCTTACAGAATTCCATCGCGGCACCGATCCCACCCTGGAAGTCGAGGCGAAGGAAAGCTGCATCCGCCTTCTTCACCGTCTCTTGGAGCGCAATGGAGAGCACTTCCGCTTCACTACGTTCTGGCAATCTGCCATCACAATACTTTCCGATCATCGCAGTTGCGCGAGATGCGAGGTTTCCGAAGTCATTCGCAAGCTCGCTGGTGTAGCGCGCAGACATGTCCTCCCATGAGAAGGAACCGTCGCTACCGAATGGGATCGCACGCAGGAAGTAGTAACGGAAGGCATCGACACCGAAGTGATCGGTGATCTGGTGTGGTGCGATACCGGTGAGCTTGCTCTTGCTCATCTTCTCACCACCAACCAAGAGCCAGCCATGTGCGAATACCTTCTCTGGCAGTGGCAACCCAGCCGCCATCAACATCGCAGGCCAGATCACTGCATGGAAGCGCAAGATGTCCTTACCGACGAGATGAACGCTGGCAGGCCATGTCGATTCGAACTTACGACCCAATTCACTCTCCTTGGGATCGCCGAGGCCGACAGCGGTCGCATAGTTGAGGAGAGCGTCGAACCAGACATAGACGACCTCCTTCTCATCCCATGGAACTGGGATTCCCCACGAGAAGCTCGATCGCGAGATGGAGAGATCCTGTACACCACCTTCGAGGAAGGCGATCACTTCGTTGCGCGCACTCTCTGGTTCGCAACTCTCTGGATGCTTTCGATAGCGCTCCAGGAGTGGGTCGACGAAGTGCGAGAGTTTGAAGAAGTAATTCTTCTCCTTCAATCGTTCGACTGGTTTCGAATGGATCGGACAATTCCCATCGATGAGGTCGCCCTCGAGTTTGAACTCCTCACACCCGACGCAATAGGGACCTTCGTACTCCCCTTCGTAGATGTAACCCTTCTCCTTGAGCAAGGAGAGGAATCGTTGTACACGCACCATGTGGCGATCCTCAGTGGTGCGGATGAAGTCATCATTGGCGATATTGAGATCGCGCCACAACGGTTTCCACGCCTCTTCTACGAGGCGATCGCACCAATCTTGAGGTGCCGCCTGATTTGCTTCCGCAGTACGAAGGACCTTCTGTCCATGCTCATCTGTGCCGGTGAGGTACCAGACCGCTTCACCGCGAGCCCTATGCCAACGAGTGAGTACATCGCCGGCGACCGTGGTGTAGGCGTGGCCTATATGCGGCGCATCGTTGACGTAGTAGATCGGCGTCGTGAGGTAGAAGGCCTTGGCCATTGGCGCATCCTAACTTCCCTCACCCTTGACCGAATTCGCCAGGTCATATGCCCTTCGCTTCGAGATCGAGAACTCCAAAGCGATGATCGACGCGAGGTCCTTTGATGAGTAACCATCCTCGAAGAGTTCTCGTGCTCGAGTGAGGATCTCCTCATCACTCACTTCTCTCTCTTCGGAGACTGGTGCGAAGACCAATGTGATCTCTCCCTTTATGCCATCTCCTGCATCACGTCCCTTGGCCCAAGTGAGCGCATCCTTGATGCTGCCTCGAAAGACCTCTTCATAAGTCTTCGTCATCTCACGGCAGACTGCGATCTCTCGTTCATCTCCTAAGAACTTCTGCGCGATGTGAAGAGTGTCAGAGATCCTTCTCGGTGAATCGAAGGCCACGACAGTTCGAGGTTCCTTTTGAATTCGCTCGAAGTAGCGTTCCAAACCCGACTCTGTTCGTGGCAAGAATCCATCGAATGCGAAGGTTGCCGATGGAAAACCGGAGTAGAGCAGGGCAGTCAAGACCGCACTAGGACCTGGTAGGACTGTGAGCGGCAGAGCGCGATCGATCACCGCACGAATCAATCGGAAACCTGGATCGCTCACACCGGGCGTCCCAGCATCCGTGATGAGCAGGACTTCTTTTCCAGACTCGATCTCAGCGATCAGGGTCGGGATTCGATCGCTCTCATTTCCCTCAAAGAATGAGAGGAGGCGTGCATCGAAGCGGACGCCGAGGTCAGTCGCGAGGCGATGGAACTTCCGTGAATCCTCTGCTGCGATGAGATCAGCTCTCGTGATCGCTTCACGCAATCGCGCAGATGCATCACCGACATTCCCAATCGGAGTCGATGCGACGATGAGTGGCGCCATAGTGGTCGGTAGGCTAATCGCTATGTTGGCCAAACTTAAGTCTGTGCCACTAGCCATCATCGTCATCATCGCGACACTGGTTCGATTCCTCAACCTCTCGCGTCCTGATTCGCTCGTCTTCGATGAGGTCTACTACGTTGATGGTGCGAAGGACCTGCTCGCGAATGGCGTGGAAGTAGATGGGTCGAAACCTGAGTTCATAGTCCATCCGAGCCTCGGGAAGTGGCTGATCTCCCTTGGGATCGCGATCTTCGGTGATGACTCCTTCGGCTGGCGGTTCACCACCGCATTGGTCGGCGTCATCAGCGTCGTGGTGATCTACCTGGTCGCACTTCGACTCTTCGACTCGAAGATGGTCGCACTCTTGGCAGCGTTCCTCCTCGCTATCGATGGGTTAGCCATCGTGATGTCGAGGACCGCGCTCCTCGATAACTTCCTCGCACTCTTCGCACTTCTCGCCTTCTGGTCCTTAGTGGAGAAGCAGTACCTCTTGATGGGCATCGCACTCGGTGCAGCCGTCTCGACGAAATGGAGCGGTCTCTACTTCCTGGTGGTCTTCCTCGCTCTCGCATTACTGATCGAGATGAGAAGTCGCGGGATACGGGAGATGAGGATCCGGGATGGAATCAGAATCCTCATTGCGCTTCCGATCACCGGCGTGATCTATCTTCTCTCATGGACCGGGTGGTTGATCAGTGACCGAGGATGGGCGCGTACCTCTGATTCGAACCCGCTGATCGCGCTTTGGAACTTCCATCGGGAGATATATGGATTCCATTCAAATCTCGATGCAGAACATCCCTATCGTTCACATCCATGGAGTTGGTTGGTGATGGGTAGACCGACCTCGTTCTTCTATGAGAGTCCGAAGGGCTGTGGCGAGGAACAATGTTCGCAAGAAGTCCTTGCACTCGGAAATCCTTTGATTTGGTGGTTCGGTACCATCGCATTAGCGATCTTGATCGGA
>Ga0164293_10004826_pt1 | contig 11501 bp, 11 predicted proteins | sample GEODES118metaG_FD_111487 | JGI IMG/M metagenome (GOLD analysis project Ga0164293, IMG submission 111487) | Eutrophic lake water microbial communities from Lake Mendota, Wisconsin, USA - GEODES118 metaG | ecosystem: Environmental > Aquatic > Freshwater > Lake | place: USA: Lake Mendota...
TTATCTACTTTATCTACTTTATCTACTTTATCTACTTTATCTACTTTATCTACTTTATCTACTTTATCTACTTTATCTGCCATTATTCTATAAAAATATTTCTATATATATACGAATTATTAAAAAACTAACTATTTTTAATTATTCTAACATTTTATAAATTTTCTAACTTTTCTAACGTTTCTAAAACTGAACATTTTATTTGTATTTATCGTGTAAAACTCTTTTACTTAATGGGTGTTTAATAACTGACCAAATATTTAAAATATTTTTTCTATAATATATTATAAAACGAATAAACCCTATTATCCAGCATATTATAGATACATTTATTATTAATGATATAAATAAATCACCATCATATAATCTAATATTAAAATTTTTTAACATTTTAAAAATATTTTGAAACTGATAATAACGCACTTCTTCATGAACATTTATATTTAAATAATTATTATCAAAATGTGATTCTAATTCTACTAACATACACCTGTTATTATTAAGATACCAATGAATAAAAAGTGCAGGTAATAAAAATAAATAATATATTAAATATTTAGATGGTAAAAAAACACCAAATATCAATGTTCCCATATATACCAAATGAATATATCTTACTAACTTACTTAATATGGTATCATTCATATTAAATAACGTATACAATAACCTAATATTTTATATTATTTAATATTATTTAATATTATTTAATATTTTATGTTACTATGAGTTACCTATTTCTCTTGTTTCTCTCGTTTCTCTCGTTTCTCACCCTTTACATGTATCACATATGAATCGATTAATAAAGGTTTTTTTGACCCCTTTCCATCCTTTTACTATACCATTTCTATAGTATACTAATGCTTTAATAAAAACAATTATCCATAGTATAGTATTATAATAACCCATAAGTTTATTATAAGATTCAACATTTGAAAAATTAATATTAAATTTACTTAAAAACCTAAAATACCTACTTGTATAATAATGTATATATTCATTAATATTATTAAAAAAATAATTATTAGTATTAAATTCTAACTCTGTTAGCATACACATATTATCATTAAAACGCCAATGGATATATATTCCCGGCCATAAAAATAAATAATATATCAAATACTTACCTGGCAAAAATGGTCCGATAGTAACTATAAAAAATAAAGATGCGTGTATAATAAATAATAATTTATACAATATTTTATTCATTATATTATATATATATATATATTATATAGTATTATTATTCATTATTGAGTGTTAACTTGTATCCATAAGCCCACTCGCCCTTTCATTGTTTAATATAAACCAGAATAAAATTAACCCATTGCCCCAAATCAAGTAACTTTCAAAACTATTTTTATCAACTCCTAAAAAAACCAATATTGCAGTAATTGCTGGATTCAAGAAAGCCAATACTAATATTAAAATTATCCACATTTTAAAACTAGCAATTTTACTTTCCATTTTATTTCCCATTTTTATTGAGTTTTATACTATATACTTATTATAATAAAATATTGGACAAAAAATATATTATATTAATCTATAGTCTTTAAAATTATAACTATACTTATCCGGTATATTTTTAGTATCTACATAATGATACGATATTACATGTTGATGATTATAGTTACTTATGCAAAACATAACAGGGAATGGTAGTTTTTCAATATTATCCTTATTTTCCATTTTCTCATCGTTCTCTCCGTTCTCATCGTCTCGTGATCCTCTTACAAACTTATCCCGATCATATGTAATCATATATTCACCATTATATGCAGTATTATATTTTGTAGTCCACTTATTATCATTATCTCTAAATTGACCTGTGTTTATTTTGTCAGGATATTTTTCGAACAAATATTGCGCCATCACTGAGTCATCTATTTTATCCCTTTCTAAAAACATTTTAATTTTCCGAGGGAATATAATGGTTCGTAATAATCCACCTTTTTCGAACTTCTGCATATCGCCTTCTATATCGTAACATGCATATTTAAAAGATGAATGTAGATCTGTAAAATAGTAAAAAGGACCATAACGTGAAAACTGCGACGACTTTTTTAACGAAAAAATAGCATTATATTTTGTATATTTATCATTGTTTCCATTATAGACGACTATTGGTATTTCAAGCAAATTGCCACCCATATATATATTCATCATGTCTGGATAAGAATAAAAGAGGGTAACAACGCTATCATGCACATGGTAAAATAATACTTTCTTATAGTTGAATATTTCACTTATAGTTGCCCACCATAATTTTGTTTCTTCGGGAATATATTGGATAGAAGTATCGCCTTCTTCATTTTCGGTATCATGCAAAATACATTCAACAAACAATATATATCGTTCACTCAAATATGTTTCGTCAATATTATTCATATGATTTGAAGGAATAAGTTTACCTTTTATTTTGTATTTACCATCTATAAAAATAGTGTCAAGTGTTGTGACTACTTTGTCGTAAATATTATCGCCATCTCTACCACATTTACACATGAAGTTTGGCAAATAAAAAACATTATCTGCTTTATATAACATAAATTCAAGAAATGGTTTATATGCATTTTTACTAATTTTATAAATAAGAAACTCTACTAAAATGTCATTCGTATCATCGTCTTCTTTGTAATCTTTGTATTCATCGTCATCTTTATAATCTTGAGAAAAATGTGACGAATATTTGTGAGAAAATGGGTATAATACTTTTGGATGTTTTTCATATTTATCTCGATTCTCTCGTTTCTCCGTTACTGCACCCTTGTCATCATCGATATCCTCATCCTCATCCTCATCCTTATCATCATCTACTTCATATCCTGTAGCTTCTCTAAACAAAAAATCTAAATTCTTTAAATCTTCTTTATCTCCAATATAGTTTATTTCTTTAGATAGTTCTGACTCTTCTTTTTCTTGTCGTTGTTGTTGTTTCAAGGGTTCTTGTTTTTCTTCTATGTTATATTCAGGCTCTGTAACAGGGTTAGGTTTAGGTTTAGGTTTAGGTTTAGGTTTCGGTTTTTTATAAAACTTCGACATAATTTTTGAGATAGATATTGCCTTCTCTTTTGTTAGTATTTCATTTTCATTTATATTTGCATTTATATTTGCATATAAGCGTGAATTTGAGGTTGGAAGCATTATTTGCGTAATAATATAGCAAAGATATACGTTTACTATATTATTATTATATTTTTTAAATACTATATCAGTCTTTATTTATTTTACGACGAATCGACTCTTTTACTTTTTCTTCACGTGAATCCAATACAAATTTTGACAACTCTTTTGCCTGTTCATCGTCGTCTTTAAAGTATTTCATGAGTGCATTTACTAGCGTAGTTTTATTTAAAGACGCCTTAACTTTCGTTTTCGTATAAATAAGTTTACCACCATTTACATCAAAACAATCAATTTCATTTTTGCGCATAATTTCGACTAAGTTATCAGCATATGTTTTTCGCTTCTCTTTCAACTCTTTTACTCTACGTTGCAGTTCAAGTAACTCATTATCGTTCGCCATCCACCCCTTGATTTGGGCAACTAGCTGTTCTTTTGTTTCCATAATGATATTTATTTTGCGGTTTGTTTTGCGTTATATACTATATTATATTAAATAATATTCATATTATTTACATAATAATATTTTAATAATATTACAGGTTACATATACAAATGCAGACAAACAAGGTTTCCGTCGTAGTATGTCTTTGTGTATATAACAATGAAAAAGGTCTTCCATCGTGTCTAGAAAATATCGAAGCAATTCGACATATTTTTCATAGAATGGTCATAAACGTGGTATATGATATTTCGGAAGATAAGTCATACAAGATTTTGGTGGACTTTAAGAAACATAATGAAGACAAATCTATGCACCAAAGAATTCCTATGAATATTATAATGAATACCAATGAAAGAAATATAAATAGTAAAAGTGTAAATATCGCGGCATGTAGAAATATGTTGCTTGATGCAATACGGAAAAGTTATAGTGACTACGAATACTTCATAATGATGGATACGAATGAATACTCATGTATTGGTAAAATAAATGTTCAACTCATGAATGATATCATATACCCTGAAGACCCACAAAATGACAACTATATGTCAAAATATGACGCAATCACATTTGACAGAGAAGCGGGATACTATGACTGGTGGGCATTATCATTTGACCCATACATTTATAGTTTTTATCATATAGTCAATAGTTTTAAAGTCGCCGATCAAATGAAAAAAATGTTTACAGATATTTTGCATCATTATAGAATCCATCGTCCCAATGAGTTAATACCTGTTTATTCGGCATTTAATGGATTTGGCATATACAAAACATCCAAGTTTTTGAATAGTTCGTATAGTTCGGATATTCAGATAGACCTTTTCCCTAAACATATTATTCATAAATTGATATACATAACCAAATCCAATATTTACAATCACTATAAAGACGATTGTGAACATCGCAAATTTCATTTAGAAGCGATTCAAAATAATAATGCTAAAATTGGAGTATCTACAAAGTATATGTTTTTCAAGCATGATAACCCATCACCAAAACTAAGAGGGCCAGCATAATACTACAATACTACAATACTACAATACTACAATACTACAATACTACAATACTACAATACTACAATACTACAAGTTGCTCAATGGGTATAAAATATTCTTCTGAAATAGTGATATAAATGTGCTTATTACGGATTTTTTGACTTTTGTAAAACTAATATTTGCAACCGGTTTTTTCGAATGTTCTATAATATATTTCATAATAAATGCCTTAATTTTATCTAATTCATCTACATATCTGTGTGGATGTTTACTATTTGATGACTCATCTAGAGATTCATTATCTGAAATTTTCTTTTCTATTTTTTCAACTGCATCAATGTAAAATTGCAGGATAGAATTCATGTCGTTAACGTTCATAAAAATTCGTGCAAGTGTTGTTTTATTCAGTTTTTCGGTTTTATTAAAAACATTTGGGTTATGAAAAAGGGTCACGAGGGTCTGAACTGCTACAACTTGAGGAATTGCACAAAACTTGAAGTTACTATTATTTTTAACAAGTGACAAGTATTCAATACTATCGGGTATATATTGCAATGCATTCATAATCATGTCATTCAATAGACTGATATGGTTAGTTGTAATAGTAGTTTCTCCTGTTTCTGCTCGATTACTAAAAATATCATCCATACATGAAAAATGTTTAGTAACAATATCTTTCGGCCACCAGTAACGTTTTTCATCATAGTCTTCTTTGATATCGCGTATAATGTTTGTTTTTTGTAGAAACAATCCCATCGAATTAGACAAGTTTTCGTGTTTTGTCAAGTCATTAAATTCCAAACCGCTTAGTGTAAATATTTGCGACAATCCGATACCTACCAAACCTGCAACATAATGGCAATAAGAATCGTATTCTTCGGTTGTATCCATGGATGATTTATCTAAAAATTCGACCATACCTTTTGCCATTTCATGTGTAGTATTTTTAATAACGTCACGATATTTGGAATGCAGCTGTTTATAAGTTCTATTTACCTTATAAAAGTTCTTCATCAAGTTGCGATACTCCGGCTTATCGCCACATTCTATGGAATAGTCAACATTTTCAATATCATTATGGAAATTCAGCAACATTTGTTTTTTATTTTCAATAGGGATACTCATATCATCTTCAATCGTATCCAGTCCCCTCAATACCAAATAATATATACAAACAACTTTCATAGTTTCTTCATCCAGTTGCTTAATAACAATATTAAATGACCTTGATACATTTTTTAATGATTCAAAACAGAATTCCCAGTTCTCTTCAATTTCTTTCATTTGGTTGCTATCTAGTTTACTATTATTAATTTTATTACTACTTTTTTCTTTTGTTTTGTCCAAGTCTTTATCTTTCAAGTCGGAGTTAATATTGATAGAAAAGTTAAACTGAATTTTATTCATATAAATAAAATAAATAAGGACCAAAACTATCAAAATTGCTAAAATAAAGTAAACAAGAAAAAGGAGAAGCATTATGCCGACTTGACTATTGTCGTGTTATTGATACATCAATATATTTTTATACTATCAAAAAAACATAAAAACACGAATATGCAATGGTGAGACCCATAAATAATAACTAAATATAGTCGAAAAATAGTTATTATTTAATAGAATAATACTACCGAGAAAATGGGAGTTTCATTATTTTATAATGGTGTAACAATCGCAAGAATCCGAATAGAAATGCAACTATTAATATACAATAAGTAATTCTTATTTCTTGTTGACTAGTAATACTTACATTTAACAATTTATTAAATAATGGTCTAAAAAATTCTGGTTGGTCTTTCTTTTTTTGTTGTTTTATACTATTTTTATTTCTAAAATAGTTCTCAAATTTTGTTAACATACATAACCCATCAAAATCATTCCAGTCAAAAATTATGAAAATAATAAAAAGTAAATAAAAGTGAATATACTTTATTGGTGTAACATACCATCCTATTCCAATATATATCATTAACACTATATGCATATAATGTATTACATCGGCGACTATAATATTCATATTATTGGTCATCATGTTTGCAGTAACTATGAACTCCTAAATGTATATATATATATACAAAATACAAAATAAGTATGGGTCTAAAATATCTTACGTTTTAACTTTAATATCAGTAATTTGCACTTGTCTTGTTATATTTTTAATAACCTTTTTCTCTAATTTATCATCGCATTCAATTGGTTCTGTTATTTTATTCAGCAAAGTCAAATATTCATATTGCAGCTTTTCATCATCAAACCAGTCGGGGTGTAAGTCGACCCATTCGGATATTTTGGTTCGCTGTCTAGTGGCGACATTGTGTATTGTTTTCTTAATTATCTTCTTATCATCGTCTTTCTCCCACTTGTCTTTATCTTTGATGTAGACGATATCGCGCTTTAAGTCTGTGCAATGTATAGGTCGCTTATACACATCCAATTCTTTGAGACCATTTATCATAAGGTTGCTGATGCCTTCGACAATACCATTCTTCCTTGTGAAGTAAAGATCGTCCAGAGTTATCTTCAAAGAGTTGATAAAGTCATTAATATTGATAGCATCTTTGCACTGCTCATTTAAAAAGAAATTCAAATTAAAGTTATTGTTGTTGGTCGTGTTATTGAAAGTATTGCCCATTTTAGGAATCATGTTTTTTATCTGCTCTTGTTGGTCACGAATAATTTTAATCATTTCTTTATTGTCATTGATAAGCTCCATAAACATGTCCTTCGTAATTGCATTATTTATTTCTTTCTCGGTTTCTAAAGTATTCGCTACATAATTGGTGTCGCCAACGATTTCATTTTTTAGTTCGATGTGATCATCGCACTTTTTCTCGTGTTTCCATAAGCCCACCCGTGAAGTATAAAGTTTGTGGCAAAACTGACACGATAAAACTTCGGCATCAAAGTTAACATTTTCGTGTTTTGTTAACGTTTTATGTTTGCGTGTCAATAGGTGTTTAGAGTAGTTACTTTCTTTGCTAGATACAAAGTCACAAGTTTTGCAGGCAAATTTTTCGGCATTTTTTGTCGGCATTTTTGTTAACATCCTATATATTATGTTAACAAAAATGCCTAAATCCTTTTCCTTAAATATATTTGTCCAAAAAATGAAAAAAGTTTATCATAACAAATTTTCAAACTCAAAAAACCAAATGAGAGCATTATGCTCTAAATTGAAAAGTTAACATTTTTTTCAAATCTAGAAATGAAAATCAGAAAATGGACATTTATAAATGTCCATTTTTCAAAAATCCAAAATAGATTTGAAAAAACATTACATCATTCATTCTTCACGCGTCCGCCTACGCGATCTTTGCGACCTTACCTTTATGCTCTTCTTTATAAATAGTAGCGTGGTCACGTGCAGACCATTATGCTGCGGATTTGTAAATCGGCAAAAAAATACAAAAGATGGTCCGAAATCTTGGGAGGTTGTTTTGTGGAATTCTTGGATGGGTATTTTTTGGGGATGTTTTGAATAATATGTTTCAGCATTTTCGGCGAGATGGAGCAGAATCGTTTGTGCCCAAATGGATGGTCCGAAATCTTGGGAGGTTGTTTTGTGGAATTCTTGGATGGGTATTTTTTGGGGATGTTTTGAATAATTCATTTTTAAGAATTATTGATGTTTATAATTATATATAATTAAAGTATTTAGATTATATATAATAAATGATGCAACATAAAAGCATAAACAAAACTAAAAAAAAAAATAAAATAAGTAAAGTTAAAAAATATAAATCTTCATATGGCAAAATATTAAAATCAAGATTAAAGTCAAATACTATGACAAAAAAGAATAATAAAAAGTATAAAATGCATCGTGGTGGAGCTACGCCGGTAGGCACTCCGCGAACACCGCGAACACCCATTGTACCTTTTACACCTTTAACACTTCCAGGTTCTAATGTATCGTCAAATGCTATACCGAGTTTGGCTAGTGTAGCCCAACAACTTCAAGATTATGCTTATAATCGTAAAAGTCCATATTACTCGCCTGGAAAAAGAGTCGTTCCAGTAACCGAACTTCCTGGAATGGGAAGAGACATAGGATTAAATTATGATGAGAAGATTCATTCGACGGGAGATAGAATTTCGGATGAACAGCTTAAACAAATCATAAAATCACCATTAAAACGAGTATCTCCAAAACGTAAGTCAATATTAGGTTCTCCTTCTTTTACTCACTCTAGAGTAGCAGCAGCAGCAGAAATACCTAATGTTCCATTCTATGGTGTTCCGACAGCACCACCCTTATCATTAGAAATAGCACCAACACCCCCGCAAGCGGTTTTAACATCAACTGGAAAACTAAAAACAACATACACGCCATCAATTTTAATAGTAGATATAGGAGTAAATAAAATTACCACAAGCACTGGTATAGAACTCCCATATTATTCTTTATTGACACCTCATGACAATCCCTCTGAAATGTCTGTAGTTTTGCCACTATCCTATATCCCTAATCGTTCTAATGCTATAAATACATTACCATCACGTGAACTAAGTAAACTTAATACGATTAATAACTTTAATGAATACTATTCCTATTTATCACCAAATATATATAGCATTCTCCGAAGAATGAATTTAACACACGAATTTGGAATATTATTAATATGGGGTAAACTATGCGATATTTTAATAGAAAATATTAGAATATCAAGCATAAAAACAATACAAAGCCGAACACTATTCAAAGAAGAAGATGCAAAAATATTTTTATCGAATGTTCAAAATATTGATTTTACTACTTTATTCGATATGGGTCCATCACCATCAGCACCGAATAAAAGATTAGTAAAAGAGTTATTAGAATTTAAAATTCCCGTTCCAACCCACCCACCGGATCCATCCAGTTTGCAAGTAGTTGGCTACCATACACACCCTATGTTTAGAACGCATCTTACAGAAAAATATGTAAATGACTTAGACTACATTTCACAAAAAAATAAACCCACGCATGATACGGAAAATGTTTTCGTCTTGGGGCATGGTGGTATGGGAAACGAATTGTCACCACAACTCAAATTTCTTGCAAATAAATATATACGATTGATCGAACTCGGAAAAAAACACGCAGTGCTAAGTGCAGTATATACAAGTTTCTTTTTTCATATAAGTAATATCCTACTAGACCCTGCAAACAAAGTTATGTTTAGTGACACGGATAAAGGTGTAAAGAAAAGAAAAGAATTATTTGACATATTATGCAATTATTTAAACATAAATATGATGTCTTCTTGTGGAATGAAAGACACATTTAAGTTAACAGATATAACACATGACAGAATTATTGAAGGACATTTTGATGATTCTGAAATTCAAGAAGACCATGTTATAAATGTAAAAACGTTAAAAGGTTTTTATTCAATGGGTATTCTTAAACCAGTAGACTATCGGCAAAACAAAATTAAAACACCTATATACAATAAAAAAATATTTCAGTTATATCCTGGGACAACATTTTTTACGAAAAATACTAAAATTGATTTAGTGAAAACTCTTCTTCCATATGCAGTTCGCAATAACAGAGTAATAAATATAGTATTATTTTCATGTGCGGTAGAATATACAAACACTTCTCCTTACTATAAGTTTAGTCATCCATCATATGATAAACCTTCACAGATAACACCAGAAATGAATTTATTAATAGAAGGTAAAAAATTTATTTTTAATCTAGGACGGATGACTTCATCATTCTTGGCAGTTTGTTCTACTGAACCATTTACATGGTTAAAATTAAAACCAGGTAGTGATGATATATACCAAACAACATTCAACTATTTTCCAGTAGGACAAGTCCCCGACTATAATATGATAAACAGAATAGGTCCGCTACTAAAAAATTTTTATGATATATATTTTATACCATTCTTATCAGAAATTTCGGTATTTAACTATTTAGCAGGATTTAGTTTTGCTGGTATAAATGGACAATATGCTTCATATGACTTGGTTCAGGATGGTAACCCTATTGCCGACGAACCACATGCAAACGAATTAAGAAAGATAAAAATATATTTGATGGACGAGATATATCGCATGTATCATAAAGTGGTCAACTATTATATTGTTGCTTTTGGCGAGTTAGTCAACATTTATAATTATTATATTTATTTATTTTCAACAAATACACAGGATGATATAAATTCAAGAGCAACTATAACAGAGTATATACGAATAGCACAAGAAGTTAATGACTTTTTTTTTAACTTATTTAGTGTTATAATTTTTATAAAAAATGGAAAATATGGTGAAAATACTACTACTCCACCTTTCCCTGCGACCTTTTTATTATACCCGAAATATGTAGAAGCTGTTAAAGAATATAAAAAATCAAATATTAAAAAAATATATGATGAAATAAATGAAGGAATGGACTACCAAAGGTATGAAGTAACAGACCCAACAGGAACAACGTTATTGCCATCTCCCGGGAAAAAAATAAGAGGACATATAAAAAATACACAACCGCCTGGTAGTTTTTACCATACTGCACGTAATACGTATGAATATAAAGAACGCCCAAATCCCGCTGAAGCAAAAGAAAGACGTCTAGAAAATAAACAACAGATGTTTGAACAACAAAGTATTAATCCTCTAGCTCGCAAAGTAAGGGGAAAAGGTGACTATAATATTTCTGTATAGGCAATTTTTATTTATATATTTTGCATTTTTATATAAATTTTTTACAAGATTCGATTGACGCATCTGTTGATATGATAATTTTAATCCAGATAGATTAAAGAAAAAAGCAGTTAAATTTTGTGGTATGTTTTGAATAGTCCATTTTGACGAGATAGAGCAGAATAGTTTATCGAAGACGGATTTTTAAATTATATATAATTAAAGTATTTAGATTATATATAACAAAATGGTGGTAAAAAAACCCAAAACCAAAACCAAAACCAAAACCAAAACCAAAA
>Ga0164293_10004828_pt1 | contig 11498 bp, 12 predicted proteins | sample GEODES118metaG_FD_111487 | JGI IMG/M metagenome (GOLD analysis project Ga0164293, IMG submission 111487) | Eutrophic lake water microbial communities from Lake Mendota, Wisconsin, USA - GEODES118 metaG | ecosystem: Environmental > Aquatic > Freshwater > Lake | place: USA: Lake Mendota...
GGTGCAGCATTTCAGGCTCTTTCGGTGAAAGAAAATGTCACGCTTGTTGCTATGGCAGACGCATTTAAAGACAGGGTGGATAAATGTTACACCTCTTTAATGTCTGATAAAAACCCTAAAGTTAAAGCTAGGGTTAAAGTTGCAGAAGAAAATAAATTTGTAGGTTTTGAAGGCTACAAAAAGGCTATTGCTTTAGCCGATGTAGTAATTTTGACAACCCCGCCTGGATTTAGACCAATACATTTCGAAGAAGCAGTGGCACAAGGCAAACACATTTTTATGGAAAAGCCTGTAGCTACTGACGCCCCGGGAATTAGAAGAGTTTTGAAGGCTGCCGAAGAGTCTAAAAAGAAAAACCTCAAAGTAGTTGTAGGTCTGCAAAGACACTACCAGAAGTCGTACCTAGAAACTTACGATAGAGTCATTAATCAGAAAATGATTGGAGATATAGTTTCAGCCAGGTGTTATTGGAACAACGATGGTGTTTGGGTAGTTAAGCGTGAAAAAGAAATGACCGAAATGGAATACCAAATGCGTAACTGGTATTATTTTGTGTGGTTGTGCGGCGACCATATCTGTGAGCAACACATTCATAACATTGACGTAATCAACTGGTTTAAAGGAGGTCATCCAACAGAAGCCATTGGTATGGGAGGTCGTGAGGTAAGAAAAGGCAATGAGTATGGTGAGATATTTGATCACCACTATGTGGAGTTTCAATATGGTGATGGCATGATTCTTAATAGTCAATGCAGGCATCAACCAGGTACGGTTTCGAATGTTTCGGAGCATTTGGTAGGTACTAAAGGCCGTGCAACCGAGGGTAAAATAATGGACATTGCTGGTAATAGTTTATGGAGACACCGAGATGCTGATGATAAAAATCCTTACCAAGTAGAACACGATGTATTGTTTGACTGCATAGTGAACAATAAACCTATAAACGATGCAGAAAATGGAGCTATGGCTACCATGACCAGTATATTAGGCAGAATGGCAACATATTCAGGACAGAAAGTTAAATGGGAAGATGCACTTAATTCAAACGTTAACCTGATGCCTGATAAGTTTGATTGGAACGCCATGCCGAAAACCCTACCGGATAGTAAAGGATTTTATCCTATTCCAGTACCTGGTAAAAACAAAATCATTTAATTGTTACTGACGTAGTTATTGATTTCTGAATGATAAGAATTTCTTTTTTTTTCCTTGTAGTTTTAGGTCTTATTGGAATTTGCACCAAGTTGTTGAAACTCGAGACCTATTTCAACATATTCCTTGGTTTGTTTATTCCAGTTTTGATGGTCTACTACGTAGGAAAAAAAAAGAATCAGAATTTAGATATTGAGAATGCTGTAATAGGCGGTTTGGTTCTGCTTTTTACATCCGATATTTTGGAGCTTAGTTATTTTAAGGATTTTGCATTCAAGGATAAGATTCAAATTGTTCTTCACTTATTGGTTCAGTTTTTATTCCTTAAGGTTTTTAGAAAAGAGGGAGCTATATTGGTGCAGGAATCAAAGGTCGATGTTTTAAAGATCTTTGTTCCTGTACTTATTATTTTTTTGATGTTTGGCTATTTTGTTTTTGAAGAAAACGAAATTGTGAACTATTTCTTAATGATAGCTTTTGCTATTCAACTTGCCATTTTCTTGATTTTAACCATGTTTAGGCCCGTCAATAACTACTCTTTTTATTTCGGAGTAGCTGGTGTTAGTTTTCTTTTACTGTACGGTTTATTTTATTTTTTGTTTTCGTTTGGTCCGAATTATAAAACCTTTTACGATAGAAGTTTTAGTTTTTATGTATTTTCGCAGGTCTTCCTGATTGAGAGCTTCTCAACAAACGTAAAAACCAGAAATGAATAGAAATTTAATCCTTTTTTTATCGATACTCTTATTTTTGATAATCGAGATTTTACTCTATGAGTTTGGCTATTTTTACTTAAACATCATCGCAAAAATTTTCATAGCTGCTTTATTTGTGCATTTTTACAAAACTCAGTGTAAGGGAGGTATTATTTACACTGATAAAATATTTTTAACGAGTTTTGTTTTTAGTTTTCTTGGGGAAATTGTGTTTGTGTACCAAAAGGCCGAAGTTCTGAAGTCAGTACTTTTGTTTTTGTATCTTATTGAGCATCAATTATATATTGTTTTGCTAAGGTATGTCGGTTTTCAGAAAAAGAATATTACTAATCTTGACTTGTTAAGAAAAGGCTGGCCATATATATTATCGGCTTTTCTGTTTTTTGGCTTCTTTCTTATGGAAATTGTTCCGGATTCTACATTCGTTTTAATGATATTATATGTTTTTCAGTTTGCTATTTTGGGTGCTTATTCACTTATGCTAAATGCCAATTTTGAAGGTAAGCGATACGTCATCGCAGGTATATTTGTGATGGCGGCATCTGACATTATTTCATCTTGGTATGTTTTTCTCGGTGACTTTTGGTTCGCATATCCAATCATCAGAACAGTGTACATTGCCTCAAAGTTTCTATTGGTTTTGGGATTTGCACTTAATCGAAAACAAGTCATTCCCGACTCTACTAATCATTGGGGAACGGAAGATATATAAAACCAGCAAATGCATCGTCTATCACAAAAAGGCAGCAATATTCTTCTGGGTCTTTGTAGTTTTCCTTAAAAAACTCAGTCGATTCTTCTCCAATCATTCCTCTACTCAAAAACTCTTCAAGGTAGCTAGCTTTATACTCGTAAATGGTCTTAAAGTCTTGTTTTTGAAACAATGTTACCCCAATTTCTACTGATGATTCAGCTAGTATAAAAATCGGATTCTCGGAGTATTTCCGTTTTATAATCTGATAGGAAGCTTCTTTGAGGTGTTCAGACACCTTTATAAAGTCGGATGAAACCTTTCCCATCAATTTCTGATTTATCTCTGGAGAATTGGCATCATCCATCAATACGTTTTCGTTACTATGACTTATCATATTTTTTTGAATTAAAATCTGGCCGATAAAATCAATCCTAGGTCTTTGTATTTTAAATTAAATCTTTTGGCAATATGTAAATTGGTGACGCTGCCTTTGTAGCATACCACACCTTTCATAAACCATTTATTTTGAAAAATCATTTCATTTACCCCTCCCAATCCTTCGGTTTTTAAAAGCACGGGTGTAAAAATATTGCTCAGAGCAATGCTAGCCGTATGAGCAAAACGCGATGCAATGTTTGGTACACAATAATGAATAACCTCGTGTTTTTTGAATATGGGTTTGCCATGGCTCGTCATTTCAGAGGTTTCGCAACATCCACCTTGGTCAATTGCAACATCAATAATTAATGAATTTGGTTTCATTTGACTTACCATTTCTTCAGTTATTACTTGGGGAGCCATGCCTATTTCGCTTCTTAGTGCTCCCACTACTACGTCGGCCTCTTTTATGGCCTGTCCAAGGTTAACGGAATCTATGATTGATGTGAATACTCTACTCCCAACAGCGTATTGTAACCTTTGGAGTCTATATAATTGCCTGTCGAAAACTTTAATATGGGCACCTAAACCCAGAGCTGACCTTGTAGCAAATTCACCAACTGTTCCTGCTCCAAGTATTACCACATTGGTGGGTGGAACACCTGTTATTCCACCGAGTATAATGCCTTTCCCATTGTTTACACTACTTAAATACTCAGTTGCTATCAAGAGAACTGCACTTCCGGCAATTTCGCTCATGGCCCTAATAATAGGAAACTCTCCAACTTTGTCCTCAATAAATTCAAATGCTATAGCCGTAATTTTCTTTTTATTGAGGTTATTGAAATAGGCTTGGTCTAAAGTAGGAAGATTGAGTGTAGAAATTAATGTTGTGTTAGGCTTTATTAAGTCAAACTCATCGATTTTAAGAGGTTCTATTTTTAAAATAATGTCATTTTCGAAAATCTCCTTGTGACTGTAAACTATCTGAGCTCCAGCATTGGCATAATCTAAATCAGAGTAGTTAGCACTTTGGCCAGCTAGTGTTTCAACTGTAACGGACATGCCATTCCTTACTAAAATTGCTACTGCATCCGGTGTTAAGGCTATTCGTTTTTCAAATTCGGATGATTCCTTCGGCAGACCTAGGCTTAGATTAAATTGCTTAGCTTGAATTGCGAACGGAGATTCTTTCGGACTAATGGCCGAGGCCCTCGCCAACTCTTTTAAGGTATCATTTGCCATATTAATTGATAGTATTTATAGAAATATTTCTGGAAATATTTTGGGCGTGTTCAATCACAATTTCAAGCCTTGGGTGTGGAATAATGCTTTCAATTATTTGCGGCCATTCAATCCAACACATTTTACCGGAGTCGAGGTATTCTTCAAGTCCAAAGTCAAGTGCTTCCTCAACTGACCGGAGTCTGTAACAATCAAAATGAAAAATTTTGTGGTCGTATTCATTGACATAAGAAAAGGTAGGACTGCAGATTGGATCAACAATGCCAAGTTTTTTTGCCAACATTTTTATCAAAGTTGTTTTGCCTGCACCTAGATTACCCTCAAATGTCCAAACGGGGATTTTACTTCCTATTCGAATAACTTCGGCGGCTACTAAAGACATTTCGTCTTCTTTGATTTCTGAAAAATTCAATCGTATTAATTTTTTACAAATTTAATATTTTTACGTGTACCACTTAATTTTTTAGTTTTTTTTTGAAAACATAGTGTCTTTGATATCAAATGAATTTGCTAAAAATCAGCTTTTTACCTGAAATTGTAATTTCTTTATGATTTTGTAAGATTATATCTACATCCTTAAATATTTTTTGTAGGCGTTTGTATAATAATCATCTAAATTTTTCGGAACTTTGATTTGTATTTTGTCCTCATTACATTCATGCTCGAAAGAAGAAAACCTGTTATTTTAATATTCTTTTATTTTATAGGAATTATCTATATCCTAAGATTATTCTATTTGCAAATATTAGACCCCAAGTATCAATCTTTAGGTGCTTTAAATTCCATTCGTCGTGAAATAAATATTCCGCTTCGAGGACAGGTTTATGATAGAGAAGGGAAACTTATTGTTGCCAACGAGGAGGTATACAACGTTTATGTAACGCCGAAAAAAGTTGTAAATTTTGACACCACCTCATTTTGTAAGCTTTTTAATATAACCAAAAGCTTTTTTGATAGTAGCCTTACCGCTGCCACAGAATATTCTAAAAATAGGCCATCTTTGTTTTTGCGTCAGTTAACGAAAGAAGAATATGCCAGTGTGGTTGATGCGATGATTCAGTATCCTGGATTTACCTTTGAACAGTCCTTTTTTAGGACTTACCCAAGTAAAACAATGGCAAACGCTTTGGGGTATATCGGTGAAATTCCTCAAAAGAATTTTGAGGAACAAGAGGAAGATTACTACCGAAAAGGCGATTATATAGGCCTTTCAGGTTTAGAAAAATATTATGAGAATGAACTTCGGGGTATTAGGGGTGTGAAGTTTACTTTGATGAACGTTAAAGGTGAAGAAAAAGGACAGTATAACGATGGGAAATATGATACTTTAGCGGTAATAGGTCAAAACCTATATACTACGATTGATCTTGAACTACAACAATTAGCTGATACCCTCTTTCGAAACAAAGTTGGCTCTGTGGTAGCCATTGATCCTGCTACAGGAGAAATATTGGCTATGGGCTCTTATCCTACTTACGACCCAAGTTTACTTTCTGGCAAGCAGTTTTCCAAAAATTATGCAGCACTTAGCAGAAATCCAGATAGACCGCTAAATAACCGTGCAATTTCAGCTTTTTATAGGCCTGGTTCAACATTTAAGTTGGTTCAAGCTGCTATAGGTCTAGAAATGGGTGTAATAACACCTCGAACTTCTTTTGTAGGTGCTCCCACAATGTTTAAGTATCACAGCGGTACCTATGAGGCGGCCAATCTTTATAATGCCATACAATTATCTAGTAATCCATATTTCTATAATGTTTTTAGAAAGATAATTGGCAATAATAGTGAAAAGAGTCCTTTCGCACAAGCTAGAGTGGGTTTAGAAACATGGGGCGAGATTGTTTCAAAATTTGGATTCGGTAAAAAATTGGGAATTGACCTTCCGTCAGAAACCAAAGGAGTATTGCCAGACGTGAAAAGATATGATAAGGTTTACGGCAAAAATCAATGGAAATTTTCAAATATCTATTCACTTAGTATAGGGGAAGGTGAATATGGGGTAAATGTGCTCAAACTGGGGAATCTTTGTGCAACTTTAGCGAATAGAGGGTATTGGTTGACCCCCCACATAGTGAGAAGTACCGGAGTTAGTAAAGATAATATCAAGGGAGTCAAGGTTGAAACCCACCGCACGGATATAAGTCCAAGGCATTTTGAAGAAGTGGTAAAGGGAATGGGCTTGGTGGTTTCTAACGGAACGGGTCGTACGGCACAAGTGGAAGGGATAGAGGTATGCGGAAAAACAGGTACTTCGCAAAACAAAAGAGGTAAGGACCATGCAATATTTATAGCATTTGCACCAAAATACAAACCTAAAATAGCTGTAGCAGTGGTAGTGGAAAATGGTGGATTTGGTGGCGTGGCCTCGGCTCCAATATGTGGACTTATGATAGAGCAATATTTAAAGGGTAAAGTGTCGAGGTTGGCCTACAAAGAACAGGTTTCAAATACCCGATGGACTACAGTAGCTGGCTCATCTTTTTCAAAATCTTTAAAACCTAAAAACACACCTCCAAAACCTAAAAACTGATGGCAAAAGAGATAAATATAAAACAAGGAATAGATTGGACTACTATCTGGATTTATGTGGCTTTACTTTTAGTAGGCTTAATGAATATTTATGCGGCAGTGTACAACGTCGATAATGCGAAATCAATTTTTTCATTAGAACACAACGCTGGAAGGCAAATCCTTTTCATATCTGTGTCCTTTTTGCTTGTTTTGATTATACTTTTTGTTGATTTTAAGGTCTACGATACCTTTGCATATATATTTTATGGCATCTGGATTGTAGTTCTGATAGCGACAATTTTTCTGGGAAGCGATATAAAAGGTTCTAAATCGTGGATAAAATTTGGAGCATTTTCCCTTCAGCCTGCGGAATTCGCCAAAACATTTACGGTAATGGCCTTGGCAAAGTATCTTAGTACCATGGGAGTAAATGTATCCAAAATGAAGTTTGCCTTTCAGGCGGCTTTGTTTATTTTTGTGCCTCCTATCATCATTATTTTACAGAAAGAGACGGGTTCTGCACTTACTTTTGCAGCTCTTATTATTGTACTCTATAGAGAAGGACTTCCGGGCGTTTATCCTGCTCTTATAATTTCGTCTATAGTCCTATTGGTATTGGCATTATTCTTTCCAAATTGGGTGATTGTTTTGGGTTTAGCTTTGTTGGGAGTGGTGTTTTGGTATTTGTTTCTTAAGCGTTATGAACGCAACAAACAAAACCTACAACGGGTAATAGGTTTGTTTATATTGTTTTCAGGCTTTGTCCTTACCGTAGATTTTATCATTAACAATGTATTGGCTCAACACCAACAAAAGCGTATTAAAGTATTGGTAAACCCGGATATTGATCCTTTGGGTGCAGCTTGGAACGTTACACAGTCAAAGCTCGCTATTGGTAGTGGTGGAGCATTCGGAAAAGGATATTTGAAGGGAACCCAAACCAAGTTTGACTTTGTCCCGGAGCAATCTACCGATTTTATTTTCTGCACGGTAGGCGAGGAGTGGGGCTTTTTTGGGAGTTTCGTTTTACTTGCTTTGTATTTTATTTTGCTTACACGACTTCTAAGTCTAGCGGAAAAGCAGAAATCTAAATTTGCTCGAGTCTATGGCTACGGAGTGGCAAGCATTTTATTTTTCCATGTTTTAGTAAACATAGGTATGACTGTGGGACTCATGCCGGTAATAGGTATCCCTCTTCCATTCGTAAGCTCTGGAGGCTCTTCCTTAATGTCCTTTACTATATTACTTTTTGTTTTTCTAAAACTTGATGCTCACAGAAGTTATAAGGTTTAAATCGAGGTCAGAAAAGAATTGATGAACTGAGCACATATTTGAGGACTTTCAAACATTCCTGCGTGGCAAATGTTGTCTAAAAGCAATAAGTTGGGCTTCTGCATTTTCACAGTTTGCTCTAAAGCATCTTTGTAGTTTACAAATGTATCTTGTTGACCCAAGATCTGAAATATCGGAAATTCGAAATCAGGAAGGCCCTCTAGGTGACTTTGTCGACTTTTCATAGCCAAGGTAGCGGCGAGTAAGGCCTCATTGGGTATCTTGCTAAATTCTTCAATATTTTTTTGAATAAATTCGTTATTGTTGGCCTTAAACTCTTCCGTAAACATGTTTGGGTAAAAATGTTTTATGAATAGATTTGTGTCGTGCTTAATCAAAAACTGAATTGTTTTATCCCTGTTTTCCTTTTTTTCCTCACTGTCTGCAGCTACTGAGGAGTGGAATAGACCGAGTCCTAAAACCTTTTCAGGGTATTTATGGCAAAACTCAATAGCGATATAACCACCCATGGAGTGACCTATAATTACCGCCTCGTTTATCTTTTTCTTATCTAGATAATTCTTCAACCAATCGGCATACTCTGGTATAGAAAAACAATCTTTCTTTTGAGAAAAATCTGGAAAGCAATAGTGATTTTTTGAATCTAATAGTTTTGTAAATTCAGGCCAAATGGATGCATTCTCGCCAAAACCGTGTAAAAAAACGATGTTTTTCATATAATAATATTTTACGGCTAAGTCGTTAAGGCACTAAGAAACAATTGTTTTCTTTTTTATGTCTAAATACTTAGTCATCAATGTTCTATTTCTTAAATAAATCTTTAATTTTTTCTTTTCTCATTTGATTGTTCTCCTTTCTGATTTCCTTCTTCTTGATTTTGGCTCTTCGTTTGAAAAGCTTTTTGAGTCCAATGAACAAGAGTACTATGGCTACTAAGGCAAATAAAATACCAAGTTGAAGTAAAGCAGGTATTAATGCTAAAGCAGAGGCAATTAGCAAAAATATGACGCCTATTTTTAAGCTGTCATTAAAAACTGGATTTCGTTTAATTGTACGCAGTTTGACTATCTCCGCTGATTTTTCTGATAAAGTTATTTCAACATCACTCTGAATGTTTTCAAAATTTAGATGCTCTTTTTTCTCTTTAACATTTTCAGAGGAAAGTTTAATTTTTGATTCTGGGGTTTCTATCTGAAGTTCGTTTGAATTACTGACTGTAAATTCTTCAAATTCGGGCAAAAAGTCTTCTGTGAAAACAGGGTTTTCGGAAGCAAGATGTTGTTTGATGTGAGATTTGGTAGAAAAGGTTTCTCTCGAAGATTGCTGAAAGCCACCCATTTTTTTATTACAAGCAAAAAGAGAAAGGCAAAAAAGTATAACTAAGGTGAGTTTGGACATGAATAATGAATTAATGATTCAATTTACTACGTTTATTCTTTGCTTCTATTGTCTTTGACTACCAAAAAAAAGTCATTGTCAAGTTCTAAGTATCCATAATCATAGACAAAGAAATAAACTGAGCCTGACAGAGTTTTGCGTTGGTGAGTGATGAAGTTGAAGTCAAAACCTTTTTTAAATAATGTGGCTTTGGTTGTTTTTTGTTTTTCTTCTGGGCAGATTTCTTCCAAAATTCTTCTATTCTTTTTTAAAACATTGTTGATATTTCGGACATAGTTTACATCCACAGCCTTCAGTTTGTTATTGAAATTGTTGCGGCACATGTCAGAGCAAAATTTTTTGTCCACTCTTCCTAAAATGATATTTCCGCATTCGGGGCAGTTTTTCATCTCCTTTGGATTTTATTTGCCAAAATACAAACTTTGGTTTAGTTAATTACTTTTTTTGGATATTTTTTGTATTCTAACCCTCCAAAGTGTTACCAAAATTCTTGACTTGATTAATTCTTGGACTTCCTAAATGCATACCTTGAATAAGTTTTTTTTACCTAAATTCTTGAAACTGTTTGATTAATTTCTACGGTCGTCTGACTAAAACTAGTCTAGTTTAATGTTTATGAGGAAAATACAATGACGGATAGGTGACCATCCAATATATATGCCGATTTATAGGTCGTAAATCCAAAAAAACGCGGCAGAACTACATTAACAGCTATAGTAATAATCCTAGTATAGATATTACAATCCATTCCAGAAGATTTGCTGAGTAAAGCCATGAATGAAATAATGTACTTATTAGGAGGTGTTTAACGCCCAAAAATAATTTATTAGACTTTTGTATGGCGTCATAAGCTCCAAAACCGACTTTTTTAACACCTACCTAAAAATGCCCACGTTTCCGATAGCAATCGAAATACTGCGTGGCAACTGTGCAGACTTTGATACGGCCACTTGTTTAGTGAACACCATGGGGCGTCTTTAATTCGGGGTTGCGTCTTTCTAACATAAAGATTGGAATGCCGCACTACTCAAACTTATAGGGGTTTTTAGTGTGGTATTTCTGCTTGATTGCTACATCTTTTATGCAGTGCTATTGTTTCTCGTTGCGTTTATTCAATAACTCTTCAATAATTCTGTCTTTTTAAAATTAGTCGTTAAATCGGTGAAAACTTCCTAAAATTAAGTTTAATCCAAAAGTTTTCGGGAGACTTTATTCTAAATGTTTGAAAACATTACCTTGTGTCGAACAAAGCCTTAGTTGTGGTGGAATAGGCTATTTTGATTTAACCTTTTGAATAATGGTGTCAGCTCTCCAAATTCTATATTTCACTTCTATATTTTGAGGAACATATAAAACAATAGGCAATTTGCTGTTATAACTAGTTAATATGGGTTGCATAGTTACAAATTTTCTAGTCGGTGCATCAAGGCAAGCCATCTTTGTACTCACAGATACCCCTGTAGATTCTATTATAAAATAATTGTATGCCCCGCCATCAATATTTTTTTTAGTCGATTTTCCCTCTAATGTATGACTGTTACAGTCTGCCATTTTCTCTATGCCAACAAATAGTTCTATTTTTAGATTGTCTTCATTTTTTTCAATGGGTAATTGAATGATAATTCGTTTAGAATCTTGCTTAGTTTTCGGATAAATACTAATGTCTAATTTTTCGAATTTTTTCGGTTGTTTTTGGGCAATAGCATTTGATGCGAAAAGTATTGTCGTCAATGCAGTGATAATGATTGATAATTTGGTCATTTTTGTGTTTTTTTCTTGTTATTAAATTAATTGTTTATGATTTACCTTCAGACAATTTGTTTAGTTGTAATTCGGTCTCAAAGTATAGCACAAAACGAATTTTGGCTTACCGAAGTGGCGGATTTGGAAGAATTTAATTCTATTTAGTACTTATTTTGATTTGAATCACAAATGTTCAATTTAGCACTGATTCTACCATCTCTTCAAACTGCCCTTCGAGCAAAACGCAAGCGTTGAGACCTTAAAAACCATGTGAATATTAATTATAGGTCAACGAAATTAAATTGCTCAAGAATTGGCATTTTGTTTGTTTGAACTTAAGACAAACATAAACAAAATATCATGTCAAA
>Ga0164293_10004829_pt1 | contig 11498 bp, 9 predicted proteins | sample GEODES118metaG_FD_111487 | JGI IMG/M metagenome (GOLD analysis project Ga0164293, IMG submission 111487) | Eutrophic lake water microbial communities from Lake Mendota, Wisconsin, USA - GEODES118 metaG | ecosystem: Environmental > Aquatic > Freshwater > Lake | place: USA: Lake Mendota, Wisconsin...
ATCTGCGCCTGAACTGCATGATGGCTTGGTTCGTTCGCACCCAAACTTCTCCATGGCGCTTAGTACGGTAAAGAGACGGCTTAGTGGAGAATTTATGAAAATGAATCTTGTTGCGAGTGCTGGTAGAGGCAAAGGGTTGAAGTACTCCTTAACCCCGGCGTACCAATTAATCCATCCGATTAATGTTGATGAATACTTCAGCCTTGAGAACAGAAAAATCAGGGATCGTTTCAACTTCGAATTGATGGAATCAATAGAAGGTGTGGGGTTATTTACCGACGATGAAATGCAGGAATTACAAAGTTTGCAAAGGCAGTATGAGCTTAATATTAGTAAACTATCCTCTTCAGCATATCAAATGGAGATAGAGCGATTGTCTATTGATTTATCATGGAAGTCATCCCAGATTGAGGGTAATACCTATAGTTTGCTCGATACGGAACTCCTTTTGAAGGAGCAGCAAACGGCAAAGGGTAAAACGGTCGAAGAAGCTACCATGCTTTTGAATCATAAAAAGGCCATTGATTTTTTGGTGCAAAACCCCGATTTCTTTGAGGCGCTAAAAATTCGAGACATTGAGGATGTCCACAGCATGCTTGTGGAGAAACTTGATGTACCACGAAATCTGCGCAAGGAATTAGTCCGTATTGGCGGAACGGATTACCTGCCCTTAGATAACGAACACCAAATAAGGGAATCCGTACAGGATGCGTGCAGAGTAATTAACAGCAAAAAAAATGTCTTTGAAAAGGCATTGCTCGCCTTAGTGCTGCTTAGCTACATCCAAGCCTTTATGGATGGCAACAAAAGGGTAGCTAGAATTGTGGCCAATGGTATTTTAATGACTAATAAGCATTGCCCGATTTCATTCAGAACGGTGGACTCTGGCGACTACAAAAAGGCAATGTTGGTTTTCTATGAGCAAAACAACCTCAGCGCATTCAAGCAGATTTTTATGGAACAATTCAAATTTGCAGTCGGCGAATACTTCAGAGTCCGTGAGCAGTAGAAGAACATTGTGTTGCTATTCGTAACGACTTTTCTCTGTTGCAGCAATTTTAAAGAGAATGTCAAATCGGAGTTCGATTGATGCTTAGGCAGATTTTTAATGTTGCCAAATTTTGCGGACCTTCCATTACTCGGTGGTCGCTAAATAGGGCGTCTGATTTACCCTTTGATGCGGACTATTAATTATGAAATTAGTAGGGATCCACACCGTGGAATATCATGATTTTTGCTGATCGTTTATGGCTTATGAACGTGTCAATGTTTATAAGTATTGGTGGCACTGTTTTTCCGATAAAATAGAAGTTCTACTTTACCCACGGTTAACATAACCACTTTAGTAACTTAATTTCCCATAGTATGAAAAAAGTAATATTTACCACAATTTTTGCCTGTATAGCTTTGTCTTCAGTAGAAGTCAATGCGCAAACAGCTAAGGGCGATGTCTGGCTTGGAGGCTCCTCTAATTTAGGGTTGACCTTCACTCCAGATTTTACAATAAGTACCTCTTTTACTGCTGATTATTTTTTGATGGACCGCCTTTCGGTGGGTGCACAAGTATACGTTGGTGTTATGCCGCAACAAACGTATGTTGGCTTGAATCCAAGGGTTCAATACTTCATTACCAAGGCGATTTATGCTAATTTGGATGCCAATGTTTTACAGGTTAATCCAGGTGGAACATCGGTTGACTTGCATAGCTTAAATGCAGGAGTTGGGTACTGGTATTCCTTGAGCGAGAATGTGGTGGTTTCGCCGATGCTCCAATTGAATGACCTAAGCGGTGATTTAGGAATCGGTACCGTGGTTAGTTTTCAAGTGAAACTATAATTTAAAAAATTACTTGATTGAAGGCCTGCTTTGCAGGCCTTTTTTTGTTATACAACTGGATCGAACATACCCAGCGCGCTCAGGGTAGGGGATTTTTTGCTGCCTTCGTGAGTGAGCTCCCAGGCTCCATAAAAAAATCCCAAGGACCGAAGTCCTTGGGATTACTAGTAGCAATTTTAGAGAGAAGGTCAAGTCTAAATTAGGTTGATTCGCAGGGTGGTGTTGCTTCAGGGAATGCTGTTGGGAATTGGCGAAGTATTCACAATTGACATAGAACTAAACTTGTTAAGCGTTTAGTGTAGAATTGACTTTGACTTCGTCGGTCCCAGTAGCGAACGGTAGACCTAAATTGTGCTTGTGCGTTTTGACTCCAAACAATTCTGTTTGGCATCGATTTCTAACTGTTTGAGTACCTCCTCGTGCGGAATAACACGCCCTTCAAGCATATCGGTGAAGCCATCAATTAACGGTTTAAGTTGGTGCTCGGGGAGCTCGTTGATAAAGTCCTGAGTTACTTTGCGTTCGGAGCAATTTCAATTAACTCGACCTGAGTCGGGTTTGGTAGTGACTGCGGTTTGTCGGTGTTCATGAAGATAAATCGAGTCAAATTCTGAGACAAAACCCTTTAAAAACGGTTTGATTTTCAAGCAATCAGTGCCGTGGTTGCGACTTCGCGCGGAACCTGCGGTAACCCACAACCCCTCCGGCGGCGAGAAGGGCGGTGAGGCCTCCGTCAAGGGGCGCCTCAGGGGGCCTAGGGGGTTCGGTGGATTGTAGAATCCAACGTTTTAGTGCAAATTCACCCAAGCAATTCCATTGTAAGCCTGCACCAAATTGTCGGTGGTGTTGAAGATTAGCAAGCCAGCTGGGGGACTCGCCCCAATCGCGTCACGCTGCACGGTCGTTAGGCGCGGCAGCAGTATACCTTTGGTGGTGCTCACAATCTCGAGTGCGGCGGCGGAATTTAGGCTGGTGGTTCCGATTCCAACGGAACCTGAGGTGGTTATGGTGCCCGAAGTGTTAACATTTGTAACACTGCCGTTGCCAAGTTGAATCGTGTTGCTGGCTGTGACTTCAGCTCCGTTGCCGATTGCGGTAGCGTTGGACAGGTTGGTAGCCGATGCGTTAGACGATTGGCCTAAAAACGTATTGTTGCTGCCCGAAGTATTGGTGGTTCCGGCGGATCGCCCTAATGCGGTGTTGCCCGAGCCCGTGGTTGCTGAAAGTGCGGAATAGCCCACGGCGGTATTGTATAGCGCATTAGTCACGCTTTTTGCGGCGTCGTACCCAAGGGCGACATTACCATCGCCGCCGATGAGTGCATTCAAGGCATTCGCTCCGATGCCGTAGTTTGCCAGGGCGCTTGACGTCATGCTGGCGGGGACCACGAGTGCAAACGACGACGCGGGAACCCCGGTGTTGCTGTACCAATCTGACTGCGCAATCCAGGCTGAGCCATTGTACGCATACAATCCCGCGGTTCCGTCGGTCTGGTACACCATCAGGCCGGTGGCGGGAGTCCCGATGGCCGTGCGCTGCGCTGCGGTCATGCGCGGAGGCAGAAATCCTTTGGTTGTTGCTGATAATTCTAGGGCGGCTGAGGCGTCAGGGCTTGATGTGCCGATTCCGACTTGGCTCCAAGCGAGTACCGGCATTGACAGGGCAAGCAGCAGTGCTAAGTACTTCATGCGTATGGTCTTATAATTTTATAGACCGAAAGTAATTATTTTTTTAATCATTTAAAACGGAACCACAGTCCGCAATTAAAGCAGGGGCAGAATTGCCGCGTTCGCGCGGCGGACCTCAGTGGGGTTGCTTACTCGGTAACCAAACCCGCGACTTCGTCGCGGATTTTTTAATTGCTATTCTTCGCCCAAGCCAGCTTGGCTCAGTTACCAATTAAAAAACCCAGGCCTTTGGGCCTGGGTTTGTTTACCTAGTAGCAATTTTAGAGAGAAGGTTAAACGTGAAAGATTTACAGTTCTATTGTGATTCGTAAAACTTACTTATATCGTTTTGAGTGAAGGCGATCGTAACCCTCGTACTGCTTCTGCGGCAGGGTTATGGGGCTTGCACGCTGTTGGCGGCAGTTTTTTTATTCATTTAATCTGATTTTCAAATCCATTCTTTCGTGCAATATTCTGATAACTTCAATTTCGAGCGTGTCAATACATTGATAAAATATTATATGTCTTCCTGAATTTAAACCGAATAAATTTTTGGTAATTTCATCATATTTTTTTCCAATTTCGGGATTATTTCCGATTTCTGTGCAGGTAATTTTCAGCATTGAATAATACTTATCCGCTTGCGATTCAGACCATTTTTCAAAAGTATATTCCCAAATATTATTTAAGTCGTCAATGGCTTCTTGTCTAAAAGTAATTTTAGCCATTTTTTCTTTTTTCGGCTTTGAGTTGTATTAAATTTTCGTCAAAGTCAAAGTTTTCGACCCTTGGGCTTTCTTGTCCTTTTTGAATCGCATTTTTTAAAGCAATGGCTTTACTTTCTTCATCCTCTAAAAGTCGGAGACCTGCACGTATGACTTCACTCACATTTTTATAACGCCCGCCCGATACTTGGTCGCTCACAAACTGGTCAAAAAAATTTCCTAATGATATTGATGTGTTTTTCATATAATTTATCTTAAACTTAAAACAAAGTTACCAAAAATTGGTATATGTCCAAATTTTGGACATTGATTTTGAAATTTTTGTCTGTCTCTGCAGTCGGGCTAAGATTGCCAAGCGTTCCCCTGATACGGCATTGAGGGATAGCAAAGATTTAATGGACAAGCAAATTTTAAGGCAGGAACAAGCCGGTGGACGAAGCACAAACTATGAACTAGAAGATTTCTAGTCCTAGGGCGCATCAATCTTTGCCATGCGCCGTGCCATCCGCGGGGGCAGTCTTGCCGCGCTTCGCGCCTAAGGGGCGAGGAGCGAGATGACGTTGGACACAAACCACGCGTCGACCCCTTTAAAAACTTGGGGGCGAGAGCGAATTCCGTCTTTTTGAACTTGGATTCCGTCTGAAAAACTCTGGATGGCTACAATCTTGGCGAAGGGTATTTTAAAACTGGTCATTGCTGAGCCGAAGTACAGGTGCTTGGTGGTCACCGCCACGATTCCCTGGCCTTGGGACTGAAGTTCGGTTACCTGAACGGGGTGTCCTTTAAACGAGCCGGTGCGGTAGTAGACTCCTTTGGTGATTCGAATTGATATACCCTGGCTGCGCCCTTCAAATTCCGTGCGGGTGCGCTGCTCGAGGTATTCTACGTCGGTAAAGGCAAAAAGGAGCTTTTCGGACTTCTGAAACAAGAAGGGCAGGTCGCTTTTGAGCGAAATCCGAGGTTCTGGAACGGTACCCTCTTGCAGGCTGCGCAGTACGGAGGCTTTAACGATGGTTTCGGCGAGCCCTGAGGTTTGAACGGTGGCGTCTTCAATGGGTAGGTCGGCCAAGTAGCGCTCGATGGCGCGTTCTTCGTCTGCGCTGAGCGAGTGGTCTTCTAAGAAGGTTTGAACGGCATGGGCTATTCCTGATCCGATGGCAATACTCAGTGCAGCGGTTGCTACACGGCCTTTGGTCGCATGTGCCTCCACTTCGGGCCGAATTGCTGTTGCATCTATGCCATTGACTAATCCATTGCGGACCGCTGTCGCGATGCCATCAATTGCCAGTTTATGCGCTGCTGCGCACTCTTTATGTTGGGAACGAAACCAACCTGCGCCTTCTCCGCAGTACGTGCATTTTGCCATAGGGAAAAGATACGGAGGGTTTGGGTAGGAGGGGAGTTTACAATCGTATAGTTTAGCATATTAATTGATTTCATGTCTACCACAATTGGTGAATAAATTGTCGTAATCGTTCGTTGAATCAGAGATTTACCCATCTAAATTCGTAATTGATGAAAACGATTAATGTGGTTGCCGGGGTTGTTCGCAATGGATCCAAATTTCTATGTGTTCAACGCGGCCTTCATAAGTATCCGTATATCAGTGAGAAGTGGGAGTTTCCGGGAGGGAAACTTGAAGATGGCGAGACCCCTGAGGCTGCATTAGTCCGAGAACTTAAGGAAGAGTTGGAGCTTGAAGCGTTCAATTTGAGTTACTTAACAACCGTTGATCATGTGTATCCAGATTTTCGAATCATCATGGAGACCTATATATGCGAATCAACCAGCGTTGAATTTCAACTTTCAGAGCATCAAATGGGGTTGTGGTTGGGTGTTGACGAGATGGTTGGTTTAGATTGGGCAGCTGCTGATGTGCCCATTGTCAATGCGCTTGAGAATGTCTGATCAATCATTCAATCAAGGTCTTCAGTACTCTTTTGTTGACAAAAACGAGGATTCGGTAGCCTACAAGTCAAGGGTACTTACCAACGATCGAAAACGGGATCTGAAAGTATTGAGTGCTATTCAATTTGAATTAAGGCACTGTAAATCATTTTATTGGAGTGTAGCATTCGCAACCAGTGGCGGAGTTCAATCCATACTTGCTGAATTATGTGCGCTTGAAGCTAAAGGGATTAAAGGCAAGATTTTATTATCAACCTACCAAACATTCACACAGCCCGAGGCCCTGAAAAAACTGATGAAATTCAGTAACCTGGAGGTCCGGTTGATGACCGAGGATGTTGAGCGGGCCCACTGGAAGGGATTTGTGTTTGAGCATGAGTCGAGCTACGCCGTTATCGTGGGGAGTTCTAACCTCACCGAAGCGGCCTTGAGTACAAACCGGGAGCTCAATGTCGAGCTTCACATGAAGGAGGAGAGTTCACTTTTTCTAGAGCTCAATTTTGAGTTTGAGCTAGATTGGAATCGGTCCCACCCTTTGACGATCGAGTTCCTCGAGCGCTACCAAATAGCCTGGGAAAAGCAGTTTGCCGCCAGAACCACTCGCGAAGTGCTATCTCTTGGACAAAGTGTGGTGCCGAATCATATGCAGCGAGAAGCATTGGAGCGATTGAAGCAAGTTCGCATCGAAGGGCATAAGCGCGCGCTAGTAGTTTCGGCCACGGGTACTGGCAAAACCTTTCTTGCTGCATTTGACGTTCATGAGTTTGGCGCAAAGAAATTTCTGTTCGTAGTTCACCGCGAGAACATCGCGCGAAGGGCACTGGAGTCTTTTGAAATTGTACACGGTACCACCTTAAAAATGGGGCTGTACACCGGAGGACGTTTTGATCAAGATGCGGATTTTCTGTTTGCGACAGTACAAACATTAGCTAGGGACAATCACTTACAACAGTTTCATCCCGAGCATTTTGATTACATCGTAATTGATGAAGCGCACCGATCAGGTGCCGCTCAGCACCTGAAAGTAATGCGGCATTTTACGCCGAAGTTTATGCTCGGCATGACGGCCACTCCAGAGCGATCCGATGGATTCAATGTCTTCGCTGAATTCAATCACGTCATCGCCTACGAAATTCGATTGAAGCAGGCCCTTGAAGCAGAAATCCTCAGTACGTTTCACTACTTCGGTATTGAAGGCATTGAGGTGGAGGGTTATGGCAAAGTTGAAGGATTTAATGAGCTCGAGCACGAGCGTCGTGTCGACCATATCATCGAGCAAATCACAAAATATGGTGCTGATCAACCGCGAATTCGTGGATTAATGTTCTGTTCGCGGATAGAGGAGGCTAAAGCCTTATCGGTCAGCCTCAACGCTCGCGGTGTTTGCTGTTTAGCGTTGACTGGTAGCGATTCCGAGGATGCGCGGGAAGAAGCGATTAAACGATTGGAATCTGATGAACTAGACTCCTTGGACTACCTTTTGGTTGTTGACATTTTTAATGAAGGAATCGACATTCCGAAGATTAATCAGGTGGTCATGCTGCGCCCCACGGAGTCGGTGATTGTCTTTGTACAGCAGCTTGGCCGAGGTCTCCGAAAGGCCCCAGGAAAGGACTTCTTGACAGTGATTGATTTCATCGGGAATTACTCGAATAACTTCATGATTCCCATTGCTTTGTATGGGGACAATCGATACGATAAAGAAGGATTGCGTCGCAATATTCTCGGGGAGAATATGTTTATTCCCGGGGCATCGACCGTCAGCTTTGATGAGGTTTCGCGTGAACGAATCTTTAAGGCAATCAGTGATGCCAATCTTTCCTCAAAGAAGCTTCTGAAAGAAGAATTCGACTTGCTGCGGCACGAGTTGGGTCGTGCGCCCCAAATGATGGATTTCATCCGCCTAAACAAGCGTTACCCGACAACCTACTTCATTCATGAGGACGGAAAGTCTCCTGCGTTTAAGTCCTACCTAGAGGTGCTGAAACAGCTTGCACCAAAAGAAGTTGAAGCTGTTCAATCGTCAGAATATGAGTTGGTTGAAATTTTGATGAAAACCCTTTCGTTCAAGCGCAAAACGGAGTTCCTCATTCTGCAAAAGTTACTATCCGACAAGAATTGGGTCAATCGTGATGATCTTGCTGTTCATCTTGCACAGCATGATGAGTTGGATTCCATGCTCTCTGCAATTCGGAACCTCTCTCTAGAATTTGATCCGACCGTGGTCCCTTTTGAAAAGCGAGAGCGCGCTAGAGAATTCTCGATGATTGAGCTTCGTGGCGATCAAGTTCGTCTGAGGCATGATTTAACAGCAGTAGTTACTGATCACCTGGCTGATTTGTGTTCGGCAGTGCTAAGTATGCTCGGTTCGGAGAAGTTTGGGCCTAATGGGTTGACCTTATACAAAAAGTTTACGCGTCGCGATGCAATGCTCCTCCTGGGTTTTGAAACAATGATGAATGAACAGTCCATTGGAGGGTACCGCTACGACAAGACGCGTCCCGTGATGGGTATTTTCATGAAAACTCATAAAACTGAGGATTGGGACCATATTGTCGATCGATTTACCTCAGCGTCCACATTGGACTATTCATCTAAACCAGGACAAAAGTTGGGTGGCGCCGTTCATACTTGGATCAAGGAAAACTCCTTCGGAAAATTTCACTTGTTCTGTGCCAAAGACTCGGGTGAAGGCCCCGGATTTTACTACATGGGTACAATGGTTCCCCATATTGACCAATTTGAAGATGCTCCCCACAAGGGCAAAAACTTTGTGCGGATGCATTTCACGCTGACTCAAGCAGCGAGCAAAGAAATCTTTGACTACTTGTCGTACTAGGCAGGTCTGAAGTACACTGCAGATTTGAAGTAGTCGTTCAAGGCTTCGTCTTCGCACCAAATACTGCAGGACTTCATTCCTCGAGTCATCAGGGTTCGGTAGGTGTTTCTGATGATTAGATCAAGCTTCTTTATGGCCTCTGGATTGGCCTTAACCATAGACTTAGCACCCTTCATGGTCTTATCGTGCCGGTCGCGCTGGGTAAAGTCCGTTTGAACTTCATCGTCTCGGTATAGCAGATCGCGCCCGATAATGACTCCAATATGCTCGACTTCGAGGCCTTGACAGGTGTGAATGCAGCCAATTTGAGCTATGGACTCGGGTTGGGCAATCCACGTGCTTCCGTCAGAGAGCAGATTCCATTGCTTCGCAAAATCATATTCCGCAAAAACAATATCCATAGCCTTCGCGTCGGTCTTGCTGCGCCAAGGGTAGCAATAACCGGCAACAACTCGTGCGGAATTCCCCCCATTTAAATCCGTTAAGTGATTAAAGAGTTCCACGGGGCTGTCCATGACGCGAAACTCGTACTCGGAACCGTCCAGACTGGGATGCGCGGTATCGCGAATCCCTAGACTGTGGTCGAGCCATGCCATATAAATGTCGGAACCTCCGCAGCGAAACTGACTTTGCAGGTCTTCTACCGCAACCGATGCTCCTGTTTGGCGAGCCCAGTGGCGGATTTCATCTTCGCTGCCCACGTCAGAGAGCGCTACTTTTTGATTTTCGTCCAAAAAGAAAATACTCGTTCTCGATGCAGCGATGATTTCTTTGATTTGGTTCACGCCAAGATTGCCGTATAAACCCGATTTCTCATTGAGTCTGTGTGCTTCGTCGACCACTAAAACATCGTAACCGTTCTCGGGGGAGTCGATGAAGGTACCTGATCCCAGAAAAAGAGAATCATAGCGGGATTTGGTCATGGCCCCGAGAAGTTTGCCTTTATAAACCGCCCTCGGCGCAGCATTTTTAGAAACGTAGGCCGAGTTTAAGTGCTTGCTGATGGCTGAAACGACAAGATTTATTGCGACGACGCTTTTACCCGTGCCTGGTCCGCCCCGAACGATTAAAACTTGCTTAGCATTGGGATTTGAGGCCATGAGGGCAAGTCCGCGCTCAAAAACGACTTTTTGGTCATCCAACAGCACAAACTCAGGCTGATTCTTAAGCAATCCGCTAATAGCCTTTGCTAGTTCTTTAGATGGCTTAATCCGCCCGTGCTGAATCAGGTACAGGGCCTCGCCTCGGTCGCCCTTGCGAATAAACTTTTTAATAAAGTCTTGCAGCTGAGGAATTTCAGTACCTAAGAAAACCGGAGCCTGCTCCCAGTAATTCTGGTAGCGTGGGTCGCGAACTTCAAGGGCAGACATGAGGTTGTGGGTGAAAGCACAAGCGCTCACGCTAACGGTTTTGGTGTAGACCGCTTCATTGAATGAGCTCAGCGTTTGCGCATAACTCAGCGCCTGGTAGCTGGGGTGAGTAGTATCTCGAATTCCGCCTCCAAGAGCAGTGCGGACTATGCCGTCGCGGTCGGTAACCTCAACCGCACTCCATTGCTTGAGCTCAATGATGATTGCGTGCTTGTGGTTTTGCTCGTCGGCACCGGTGAGAATGAAGTCAATGCGCTTCGACGTGGGCGGGAGCGTGAATTCAATGCAAACCCCGGTGTCGTTGGGTATTCCATAGTCACCTACCAAGGCCATGTGCATGTACATCATGGAGTTGCGCCATGAGTCCAATTCGTTTTTTGGCACCTTGCGGTGCAGCTTTTCTTGAAACTGCTCGGCAATGATTTCATGAATGCGTCCACTGTGCACATCCCTTAAAAAGCCCGACTTATCAGACTGGTAAACAATCACAACTCCGTGTATTTGCTTGCGGAACCTTTGGCCTTGTCTACCGGGTATTTAATCGAATTCTTCTCGATTTTGTCCAATACAATCTGCGCCGGATCCAATCCGTGCCGATCGGCCAATAGGAGTGCATAGGCCAGAACGTCCGCAAGCTCCTCCTTGAGTTGTTCTAGTTTTCCCTCAGGTAGATTGTGGTCCTTGGTCCACAAAAACAATTCATTGAGCTCTGCTGCTTCAATACTTAATGCCAGCGCTAAATTTTTGGAATCATGGAACTGTGCCCAATCCCGGGCATCCCGAAATTTGGTGAGGGCGGCAATCGCGTCGTGAATCGTAGGCATGTGAAGCGTTAAAAGTGGAATCTTGTTTAAATCGGATTCTTAAAGATAGGCGAGGGGGCAGTCTTGCCGCGCTTCGCGCGGCGGACCTCAATGGGGATGCTTACTCGGTAACCAAACCTGCGACTTCGTCGCGGATTTTTTAAATGGTAGTAAGGGGGGCAGTCTTGCCGCGCTTCGCGCGGCGGCCCTCAGTGGGGTTGCTTACTCGGTAACCAAACCCGCGACTTCGTCGCGGATTTTTTAATTGGCATTCTTCGCCTAAGCGAGCTTGGCTCAGCTACCAATTAAAAAACCCAGGCCTTGGGGCCTGGGTTTGTTTACCTAGTAGC
>Ga0164293_10004830_pt1 | contig 11495 bp, 11 predicted proteins | sample GEODES118metaG_FD_111487 | JGI IMG/M metagenome (GOLD analysis project Ga0164293, IMG submission 111487) | Eutrophic lake water microbial communities from Lake Mendota, Wisconsin, USA - GEODES118 metaG | ecosystem: Environmental > Aquatic > Freshwater > Lake | place: USA: Lake Mendota...
AGGATCCTCCCCCCGCTAAACTGGGTATTTCTTCACTGGTGGCATCGCGCCGGCCAAGAAACAGGTGGCCGCTTGCTGCGCGATACTCGCTAGTTATAGGCGCGCTCCCCGTGTTCGGAGATGTCGAGGCCGTTGGTTTCGGCTTCGGCGTCGGGACGCAGGCCCAGGGTGTACTTGAGGGTCAGGAACAGCACGGCCGAGACGACCGACGTCCACGCCACGGTGACGCCGACAGCCCAGCACTGGGTGACGACCTGGGTCACCATGTCGAACTCGCCAGCGGCAGCGACCGGAGCGGTGTAGTCGATCCAGCCCTGGCCGCCGAGCGCGGGGTCAGCGACCACACCGGTGCCGATCGCGCCGACAATCCCGCCGACAGCGTGGATGCCGAACACGTCGAGGCTGTCGTCATAGCCCAGCTTGTTCTTCACCGTGGTGACGAAGAAGTAGCAGATGGCCGAGGCGACGGCGCCGAGGATGATCGCGGTGCCGGGGTGGGCAAAGCCCGCCGCCGGCGTGATTGCCACGAGGCCAGCCACCACACCCGAAGCTGCGCCGAGGAGCGAGGGCTTCTTGTGGGTGATCTGCTCGATCATCGCCCAGGCCGCGCCCGCTGCCGCGGTTGCCACGAAGGTGTTGATGAAGGCGAGAGCGGCGAAGGCGTTGGATTCGAGCGCCGAGCCGGCGTTGAACCCGAACCAGCCGATCCATAGCAGGCTGGCGCCGATCATGGTCATCACCAGGCTGTGCGGCGGCATGGGTTCAGTCTTGTAGCCGATGCGCGGGCCGACGATCAGGCAGCCGACGAGACCAGCGATACCCGCATTGATGTGCACGACGGTGCCGCCAGCGAAGTCGAGCGCGCCCCACCCCCACAGCAGACCCATGTCAGTGGGCGCAGTGTGCAGGAAGTCCGGACCGGCCCAATACCACACCATGTGCGCGATCGGGAAATAGGCGAGCGTCAGCCACGCGACCACAAAGATGATCAGCGAGGTGAACTTGATGCGTTCGGCAAAAGCCCCGACAATCAGCGCCGGCGTGATGCAGGCAAAGGTCATCTGGAACATCACGAAGACCAGCTCGGGCAGGTAGACCCCGTTCGAGAAGGTCGCAGCGAAGGTGCCGACGTTGACATTGGCGAGGAACGCCTTGTCGAGCCCCCCAACGATGGTCGGGAAGGGCGTGCCGGTCGAAGTGAAGGCCATCGAATAGCCCCAGCCGAACCACACCAGCGCCGCCACGCAGACGATGGTGAGCACCTGCATCAGCACGCTCAGCATGTTCTTGGCGCGCACCAGGCCGCCATAGAACAGCGCCAGCGCGGGAACGCTCATCATCAGCACGAAAGCGGTCGAGACCATCATCCAGGCGACATCGCCCTTGTTGACCATCTCGGCAGTGGGGGTGAACACGGCAGGTGCAGCTTCGGCCGCGGGAGCCGCGACTTCAGCGGCGGCTTCGGCCACTGGCGCGGCGAGCGCGGGGAAAGCTAGCATGACCGCTCCCGTCGCCAGCGCCGCAGTGGTGCAGAGAATACGCTTCATTGATTTCGTCCCCTTACAGCGCGGTTTCGCCGGACTCGCCGGTGCGGATGCGAGTGGCAGAGGCAAGATCGAGCACGAAGATCTTGCCGTCGCCGATCGCTCCGGTATTGGCGGTCGCTTGAATGGTTTCGACCACCTGCGCAGTGATATCGTCGCTCGCGGCGATCTCGAGCTTCACCTTGGGGAGCATATTGGTGGAATATTCGGCCCCGCGGTAGATTTCGGTCTGGCCCTTCTGGCGGCCAAACCCCTTGACCTCGGTGACGGTCATCCCGGCAACGCCCATATTGCTGAGCGCCTGACGAACCTCATCGAGTTTGAACGGTTTGATGATGGCGATGATGAACTTCATCGAAGCCCCCTGTTGCACCGGATCGGTCCGGCAGGAGTGAGGCTGCAACAAGCGTGCCACATTTGTGTGGCGCGGTTGCCGCAAGGGAATCAGCAGAGTTTCTTCGCAACTGCGGAAGAATCTCTGGCTAGATTTTAATCATCTGGTCATAATTTAGGCAGATTTCGGCTTATCGGGTGCCGCTTCAGGCGTCGCTGCCGCCGATGTAGCGATCGGTGGGGCGGGTTGGCAGGCCGTCGATGCTGCGGGTGCGCTTGGCCATCTTGGCCTCCCACTGCGCGGGATCGGCCTGGCGATGCGCCTTCTTCAGCGTATCGCGCTCGCCCTCGAGCGTCATGAACGGCACGCCCCAGCCGCAGCTCGTCTGCACGCTTTCCACCGCGATATCGAAGATCTGGCGCGTGCCGGACAGCAAGGTAAAGTGCGCCGCGAGCGCCTCCCACCCGGCATCCTGCGGCAGCACCGCTCGCCCGCGCCCGTAGATCCGCAAGATCAGCGCAGGCTGCTGGAAATTGCAGAACATCAGCGTGAGCCGGCCAGCATCGGCCTGATCGGCGGCGAGATGCGCGTGGGTCTCGTTGCCCGAGCCGCCGAGATCGAGGTAGGCGACGCGCGTCGGCGACAGCACGCGGAAGGCGTCATAGCCCTTGGGGCTGAGGTTGATCCGTCCCTCCCCCGCCGCAGTCGCAACAAAGAACACCGGCTGCGCGGTGATCATCGCGATGTGCTTTTCGGTGAGCGCCTCGGTGAAATCGGCCATCAGACGCTCCTCTCAGCGCTCAGAGAAAATCGCGCAATGTTGCGATGAAGCGGTCAAACTGGTCGTGGTGGAGCCAGTGGCCCGCCTTTTCGAACTCGATCACTTGCGCCGTCTTGAAATGGGCGATCCGCCCGTCCTTGGCCGGGTTCGAGGCCCAGCTGTCCGCGCCGTAGAGCAAGAGGGTCGGAGACGTGATCGCGCCCCACAGCGCTTCAATGAACTCGTCGCCAATATCCTCGACCGGCCAGACGTTGAGATGCGGATCGAACTTCCAGCTATAGGTGCCGTCCTCGTTGCGGTTGACCCCGTGGACGGTAAGGTGACGCGCCTGCTCCTCGGTGAGGTAGGCGTTCTCCTCGATCATCCGCGCGAAGGCGGCCTCGATGCTTTCATACTTGCGCGGGGTGCGCCCGGCGGCCTTGCGCTTCTTCTCGATCCATTCGGCGAGACGCTCGGCATAGGGAACGCTGCGCTGCTTCTCGCGCCATTCGGGTGACGGCCCCAGCCCTTCGATCGCCACCAGCCTGGTCACCATCTCGGGAAAGGCGCCCGCATAGCGCAGCGCGACATTGCCCCCCATCGAATGCGCCACCATCCGCACCGGGCCGACGCCCAGCTGGTGGATCAGCTGCGCCAGATCATAGACCATGTCACCGGCCGAATAGACCCCGTCCGAGACCCAATCGCTATCGCCGTGCCCGCGGTGGTCCATGGCGATGACGTGGTAATCCTCGCGCAGCGCCTCGGCGGTCCAGTCCCAGCTCCTCGCGTGATCGCGTCCGCCATGCACCAGCACCAGCGGCTGCTTACCCCTGCCACCCCAATCGAGATAGTGGAGCCGAAGGCGCTGCGAGATGAAGGTCTGCGAGGTCGGGCCGGTGTCGTGCATGGTGCCTGCCATGCCGCGAAGCCCGCTGTCCCGCAAGCCTAGCGTTCCTTGGTGGCCGAGAAGGTCAGCTGCGGGTTCTTCTCGACCTGATAGCTGACGTCCCACGGGCTCTTGGCCATGAACACCATGTCGCCGTCACGGTCGCGCGCCACATTGGCGCGGTTGAAGCTGGCGAATTCGTCCAATGTCTTGGCATCGCCCTTGATCCAGCGCGCGGTGGCAAAGGGCGAGTGTTCGAGCACCGCTTCGACCTTATACTCGGCCTCCAAGCGACTGATCAGCACTTCCAGCTGCAACTGGCCGACCACGCCGACGATGTGCGCCGAGCCGATCTCGGGATAGAACACCTGGATCACGCCTTCCTCGGAAAGGTCATCCAAGGCCTTGCGCAATTGCTTGGTCTTGGTCGGATCGCGCAATTGCACGCGGCGCAGGATTTCCGGCGCGAAGTTGGGCAGGCCGGTGAAGCGCACCTGATTGCGCTCCGAGAGCGTATCGCCCACCCGCAAGGTGCCGTGGTTGGGGATGCCGATGATGTCGCCCGCTTCGGCGGTATCGGCCAGCTCGCGGTCCTGCGCGAAGAACAGGATCGGCGAGTGCACCGCGATCGGCTTGCCCAGCCCTGAGGGGGTGAGCTTCATGCCGCGTTTGAAGGTGCCCGAAACCTGCCGCATGAAAGCGATCCGGTCACGGTGGTTGGGGTCCATATTGGCCTGTACCTTGAAGATGAAGCCGGTCACCTCGTCACGGTCAGGGCTGATCTGCTCATCGCCGGCAGGCTGCGGACGCGGCGGCGGCGCGTAGCGGGCGATCGCGTCGATCAACTCGGTGACGCCGAAATTCTTCAGCGCCGATCCGAAATAGACCGGGGTGAGATCGCCGTGGCGGAAGGCCTCGAGGTCGAATTCCGGATAACCGCCGCGCGCCAGCTCGATCTCGTCGGCGAAGCGCTGGGGGATGTCGGCGCCAGCGTCACGCGTGCCAAGGAACTCGCGCGACCCGCCTTCCGGGCGGCTGACCGTGCCGGTGGCGAAATCGAGGATGCCCTCGAACTCGCCGCCCATGCCGATCGGCCACATCTGCGGGGACACATCGAGCGCCAGCATATCAGCGACCTCGTCGAGCGTCTCGAACGGATCGCGGCCCTCGCGGTCGACCTTGTTGACGAAGGTGATGATCGGCACAGACCGCAACCGGCAGACTTCGAACAGCTTGCGGGTCTGCGGCTCGATGCCTTTCGCGGCGTCGATCACCATCACCGCCGAATCCACCGCCGTCAGCGTCCGGTAGGTATCTTCCGAGAAATCCTCGTGGCCCGGCGTGTCGAGCAGGTTGAAGGTGATCCCTTCGCGAGCGAAGGTCATCACCGATGACGTGACCGAAATCCCGCGCTGCTGCTCGATCTTCATCCAGTCAGATCTTGCGCGCCGCGCCTGCCCGCGCGCCTTGACCTCGCCCGCCAAGTGGATCGCGCCGCCTTGCAGCAGCAGCTTTTCCGTAAGCGTGGTTTTCCCGGCGTCAGGGTGCGAGATGATCGCGAAGGTGCGACGATTGGAGGTCATGGTGTTTCCTGTGCGCTGGCCTTAGCCGCGCAGTTCCGCCCCGAGCTTGGCAGCCGCAGCAACCACCTTCTCGGCCAGCGCCTTCAACTCGGCGTCCTTGAAGCTGGCCTCGCCCGGCTGGAGCGTGACTTCGAGCGCGAGCGATTTGTGGCCCTCCGGCACGCCTGCGCCCGCGAACACGTCGAACACGCGCACGCCGGTGATCACCGCCTTGTCTGCACCCTGCACTGCGCGAACCAGATCGCCCGCCGCCAGCGTGGCCGACACAAGGAAGGCAAAGTCGCGGGTCACGGCTTGCAGCGCAGGCGGGGTGAAGCCGGGGCGCGCAAAAGCCGCGCCCTTCTTGGCCGGGATCGCGTCGAGGAACAGCTCGACCGCTGCAATCGGCCCGTCGACGTCGAAAGCCTTGAGCGTTGCAGGATGCACCATGCCAAAGCGCGCCAGCACCACCTTGGGGCCGAGCCGCAAGGTGGCCGACTGGCCGGGGTGGAACTGCGATCCAGCCTCGCCCATCACCATCAGGTTTTGTGTCGGCGCGCCGGCGGCTTCGAGCAATTCGAGCGCCAGCGCCTTGGCATCATAGGCGTCGAACGGCTTGGCCTTGCCCGCCTGCCAGCCGCGCGGGGCCTTCTCGCCCGCGAGCACGATGCCAAGTGTCGGCTTTTCATCGCTGAGGCCGGTGGCGGAACGGAAATAGCGCCGCCCGATCTCGAACATCCGCGAGGACGCCGCGCCGCGATTTGCGTTACGCTTGGCCGCCATCAACAGGCCGGGGAGCAGCGCGGGGCGCATCGCCTTCAGGTCTTCGCTGATCGGATTGGCGAGCACCCACAGGGCTTGGTCCTCATCGGCGAAATGCTCCGCGGCCCATTCGGGCAGGAAGCTCCATGTCACCGCCTCGTTGAGCCCGCTCGCCGCCGCCGCCCGGCGCAGGCCGCGCTCGAGCTTCTGCTGCGGCGTGGCGGTCGGGCGCGCGACGCCTTCGGTGCGCGGCAGAGCATGGCTGGCGACCTTGTCGAGCCCGTGGATGCGCACGACTTCCTCGACCAGATCGGCCGGACCTTCGATGTCGCGGCGACGCAGCGGGCAGACCACCTGCCAATCGGCACCGACGCTGAAGCCGAGGCTTTCGAGGATGCGCATCTGCTCGTCCCCCGTCACATCCACCCCGCCGAGACGGAGCGTCAGACCGGGATCGAATGCAATCACCTTGGGCACAGACGGTGGCGAGCCGGCGCGCACGGTCTCGCTCGGCGTACCGCCAGCAAGGTCCACGATCAGGCCGGTGAGCAGATCGAGGCCAGCGTCCAGAAACTCGGGATCAACCCCGCGTTCAAACCGCGTGCGCGCATCCGACGACAGGCCCAGCTTCCGGCCGGTCGCGCCGATGCGGGCGGGATCGAAATAGGCAATTTCGAGCAGCACGTCGGTGGTGCCTTCCGACACGCCCGAATGATCGCCGCCCATGATCCCGGCGATGTCGTGCACTTGGCTCTCGTCCGCGATCACCACCATTTCGCTGTCGAGCGTGTAGGTCTTCTCGTTAAGCGCCAGCACCTCTTCGCAGTCCTTGGCGCGCCGCGCGACCACCGCGCCCGAAAGCTTGGCGAGGTCATAGGCGTGGGCCGGGCGGCCGAAGCCGAGCATCAGGTAGTTGGTCAGATCGACCAGCAGCGAAATCGGCCGCTGGCCTGCGCTCTTGAGCCGCTTTTGCAGCCAGTCGGGCGAGGTGCTGTTGGTCACGCCGGAGATGACGCGGCCATAGAAGGCGGGACAGCCTTCCGGATCGTCTGTGCGGATTTCGACCGGACACGCGCCGCTGGCGGTGAAGGCGGGAATGGTGATCGGCTTCAGCGTCCCCAGCCCCTTCGCCGCCAAGTCGCGGGCGATGCCGTAGACGCCCATGCAATCGGGCCGGTTAGGGGTCACCGCCACCTCGATCACCGGATCGGCGCCGTGATAATCGGCAAAACTCGTCCCCACCGGCGCGTCAGCGGGCAATTCGATGATGCCGTCGTGATCCTCGCCCAGTTCGAGCTCGCGCGTGGAGCACATCATGCCGTTCGACTCGACCCCGCGGATCGCGCTCTTTCTCAGCACCATGCCGTTGGCCGGAACCACAGCGCCTGGAAGTCCAAGCACGCCCTTCATCCCGGCCCGCGCATTGGGCGCGCCGCAAACGACCTGCAAAGGCTCGCCGTCACCGGTATCAACCGTGAGCACTTGCAGCTTGTCGGCATCGGGGTGGCGCGCGGCGGTGAGCACGTGAGCGATGCGGAAGCCCGCCAGCTTCTCCGCCGGGTCCTCGACACCCTCGACCTCGAGGCCAATGGCATTCAGCGCATCGCAGATCTCCGCGACGTTGGCGGTGGTCTCGAGGTAGTCCTTGAGCCAGGTCAGCGCGAACTTCATGCCTTGGCTCCCACACCAGCGGAGAGAGTCGGCTGATCGAAGGGCGAGAAGCCGTAATGCGCCAGCCAGCGCGGATCGCCGTCGAAGAAGGCGCGTAGATCGTTCATCCCGTATTTGAGCATCGCGATCCGGTCGATCCCGAGGCCGAAGGCAAAGCCCTGCCATTCCTTGGGATCAAGCCCTGCAAACTCCAGCACGCGGTCATTCACCATCCCGCTGCCGCCGATCTCCATCCACGCATGGCCCAGCGCATCACCGTGCCCGCCGACGACCCTGCGGCCACCTTCGTTCGAGTAGCCGACATCGACTTCGACGCTCGGCTCGGTGAAGGGGAAGTAGGACGGGCGCAGGCGCAGCACGATGTCCTCGCGCTCGAAGAAGGCCTTAAAGAAGGTCTCCAGCGTCCACTTCAGATGGCCCAAGTGGATGTCCTTGTCGATCACCAAGCCTTCGACCTGATGGAACATCGGCGTGTGGGTCGCGTCGCTGTCCGAGCGATAGACGCGGCCCGGCGCGATGATGCGGATCGGCGCGCCCTGCGCCAGCATCGCGCGGATCTGCACCGGCGAGGTGTGCGTGCGCAGGAGAATCTCGCGGCCCTCTGGCGTGCGATCGGGGAAATAGAACGTATCATGCATCGCCCGCGCGGGGTGGGTCTCATCCATGTTGAGCGCGGTGAAATTGTGCCAGTCGTCCTCGATCTCCGGCCCGGTCGCCACCGCGAAGCCCAGGTCGGCGAAAATCTCGGCGAGTTCGTCCATCACCTGGCTGACAGGATGCACCGAACCCTTGAACGCGGCCGCTGCGGGAAGCGTCAGGTCGATGGTCTCGCGCGCCATCTGGGCTTCGAGTTCGGCGGCCTCGAGCGCGGCTTTCTTGGCATCAAGCGCCTCAGCAATCGCCGCGCGGGCCGACTGGATCGCGGGCGCGGTAGCGGTGCGTTCGTCCGGGCTCATGCCACCGAGCGTCTTGAGGGCGAGGCTGACCCAGCCCTTCTTGCCGAGCGCGTCCAATCGCTGGTCCTCGAGCGCATCGAGCGAAGCGGCCTCGGCAATCGCGGCCAGCGCGGCCTGTGTCTGGGTGGTGATGTCGGTCATGGCCTGTGGTGTTGTGCAAGCGGAAAGGTGCGCGCGTCCGCTAGCGGCAAATCGCAGCATTTGCAAAGCACCTGTGGCGGGCCGGGCCTAGACCGCCGCCGCGTCACACGGCGCACGGTGCAAGCCCTGCACCGCCTCGCCCGCAATCGCCATCCGCCCGCGCGCCGCAGCGGCCAGGATCGGCTTGTCCGCCTTGGCATAGGCCGAGGGGTTCATCCCCATGAACCGCCGGAAATCGCGCACGAAATGCGACTGGTCGTGATAGTGGCAATCAAGCGCCCGGAGCCAGCCGAGCGAGGGATCGAGCATGAACCGCGCAAGGCTGCGCAGGAACCGCTGGCGGCGCAGCAACAGCTTGGGCGGAAACCCGAAGGCGCGGCGCGACAATCGCTCGAGTGCGCGCACATTCATCCCCATCTGTTCAGCCAGCTGCGCCACCGACACCAGCTCGGGATCGAGCAGCGCCTCGGTCAGCGCGGCGATCCCCGGATCGGGCGGCTCGGCCGCGGCAAACAGCGCCTCCACATGCGCCTCGATCAGCGCCAGTTCGGCAGCATGATCGCCATCGCTTGCCGCCAGTGCATGCGCGAGCGGAGCGAAGGCGGCAAAGGCAGGGTCCGCCAGCCCGTCAACGATGCGGTCGGCATAATCACCCGCCTGCGCCGCGAACAACGCCGCCCAGCCTGCCGGCAGCAGCCCAACCCCCCAGCACCGGCCCGATTGCAGGCGAAAGCGCGCCGCGCGGCTGGTGGGGCCGGTGACGGTGAATGCCGGGCACGGCTGCGGTTCGCCCGGACCGATCAGTGATTGCGCCTCGGTGCCGCCAAGGAACCGCAGGTTGGCCCATTCGGGGTGGAGGTAATCCTCCAGCCACAGCTCACACGGGGAACACATTGCGTCGGTGGCGTAGTAGGTGGTCACATAGGGCCGCAAGTGTGCCGCTGGCAGAGTGAAGCGCAGGTTCACCGAACTGCCCGAAGCTGCATGCATCGCCTGACTGTCCCCCTCGCATCGTGATCCGCACCGCTGTCATGCGCTGTGAGGCCATATGCTTGCAATCCCTTTGGCGGAAACCTGAGGGATTATGCGTCCCTGTCCCGCTTCAGGAAGCCTCGGACGGGGGATCGAGCGTTTGGGCCGCACTGCCCCATATCCGCGCGCGCGCCTCCATGAACGAGGTCAGGATCGGGTGATCAAGCGCGGCATATTCGCTCGGGTTCATGGTCATGAATTCGCGGAACTCGCGGGTGAACTGCGCCTGATCGTGATAATCGCCGTCCATCGCCTCGGTCCAGCGGCTGCCGCGCTGGAGCATGAAGCTGGTGAGGCTGCGCATGAAGCGCTGGCGCCGCATCAGCAGCTTGGGCGAGAACCCGAAATAGCGCATGCACATCCGCTCCAGCGTGCGGATGCTCATCGCGCAGGCGTCGGCAAGATCGTGCACCGAGAGGTGCTCGCCGCCGACCAGCTCGGCATTGATCCGGCGGATCCGGGCATCGTCGCGGGTCGGGCGCATCGCCTGGCCCATGGTAGCGACAATCGCATCATATTGCTCGCCGGGCGTGGCCTCGGGATCGCACAGCACATCGGTGAGCCCGGCAAAGCGGGCGAACACCGGGTGCGCTGCACCATCGCAGATCAGGTTGGCGCAGGCGCTCGCATCGGCATCGAAGAACCGCGCCAAGCCCAGCGGCATGAAGCCTATGCCCCACATCCGCACCGGGCCGAGGGTGAACCGGCACGGCAGCGAGCTTGGCCCGGTGCCGACATAGCGCGCGTCGGTCACCCGGGCAGGGCCGATCGCGGCGTCGGGCGTGCTGCCGCAGAAGAAGCGGATATTGGCCCATTCGGGCTGGAGGTAATCGGTCAACCGCGCGTCCGGCGCGACCCCATCCGGGCCGATGTCGAGCGACAGGTGATAGAATGTCGTGAAGCAGCCCTCGAACAGCGCGGGCGGCTCGCGGAATTCGGCGGTCAGCCGGTAGGCCAAAGGCGCCGCATTAGCGCCCGGCAGAATGACGTCTCGTTTTTCCCCCATGCGCGATTTCATGGCGCAAATGGCGGAAATCTACAAGACTGGTGACGGATTTCTACAAAGGGGGGGCGAGAGCGCCACGAAAAAGGGCGGGTCTCCCGTGGGGGAGCCCGCCCTTTTTCGTGTGGGGTCGCCCCCGCCGCGAGCTTACGCCGGAAGCGCAGCCTTCGCCTGAGCGATCACCGACTTGAAGGCGCCGCCTTCGTTCATGGCGAGATCGGCCATCGCCTTGCGATCGAGTTCGATGCCGGCCAGCTTGATACCGTGCATGAACTGCGAGTAGGTCAGGCCTTCGACGCGAACAGCCGCGTTGATGCGCTGGATCCACAGGGCGCGGAACGTCCGCTTCTTCACCTTGCGGTCGCGGTAGGCGTATTGCCCGGCCTTCTCGACCGCCTGGCGGGCGACGCGGATGGTGTTCTTGCGGCGGCCGCGGTAACCCTTGGCCTGTTCCAGTAACCGCTTGTGCTTGGCGCGGGTGGTAACACCGCGTTTGATGCGTGGCATATCAGTATATCCTTATCTTGAGGACGCGGGGCGCAAGGCCCTTCGCATCAATCGAGCCCGTAGGGCGCCCACTTCTTGATCGTCGGCGTATCATTGGCCGACAGGACCGAAGTGCCCCGGTTGGTGCGGATATACTTCGCATTGTGGCTGATCAGGCGGTGACGCTTGCCAGCGACGCCGTGCTTGACCTTGCCGGTGGCGGTGATTTTGAAGCGCTTCTTCACACCGCTCTTGGTCTTCAGCTTGGGCATTTTCATCTCCTTGTCGAGACACGTCGGAACCGGCCATGGCAGCCCTTGTCGCCAGGCTGGCTGATTGATTCGTGTCAGTGAAG
>Ga0164293_10004832_pt1 | contig 11493 bp, 19 predicted proteins | sample GEODES118metaG_FD_111487 | JGI IMG/M metagenome (GOLD analysis project Ga0164293, IMG submission 111487) | Eutrophic lake water microbial communities from Lake Mendota, Wisconsin, USA - GEODES118 metaG | ecosystem: Environmental > Aquatic > Freshwater > Lake | place: USA: Lake Mendota...
AAATAATATTTGGTCTGTTCGTATAGAGGTTATTACTGTGGATTGTCTATCCACTTACAGGAGTTCGATTCTCCTACAGACCGCCAAATACTAGACACATCTAGTAAATATGATAGATAGGTCTAGTGTTGCCGAGGTAGCTCAGTGGTAGAGCAGTGTCTTGATAAGGCATTGGCCAAGAGTTCAATTCTCTTTCTCGGTACCAAGTTTTTAGTTTTAGGAGATGTGGCCGAGTGGCTGAAGGCGGCAGACTGTAAATCTGTTCTGTAAAAAGCGCGGTGGTTCGAATCCATCCATCTCCACCAATTTTAATTTTGTAGTCATAACTACAAATTCTTTTTTGTTAAAGTGTCAGCAAGAGAAAGTCACGCTGTCTAGGTTTCTTCGAAGGACCGAAACAGTAGAAGGTTATGGGTTCGACACCCACTAGGTCCATTGAGGCGACTAAACTGGACCGGTATCCCAAGTGACGTACCTCATGCCGTCCGGACTTGTATACTCGGATAAATGAGTTGCTATAATTGAGGGGCAACTACTTTAACAAATTCAATGCAATGGGGGATTAGTGATAATGGGAGCACATGTGCTTTGCAAGCATGAAGTGGGAGTTCGATCCTCCCATCCTCCACCAATAAAAGTCCACTGAATATAAAGAGGTGGCAGATTAATCACCGCAAGGTTTGATTAGCAGTCAGTGAAAGCCTGACACCAATTTGGGTCTTTAGTAAAATGAATATTACACTGGGCTACGAACCCGGAAGTGGGAGTTTGATTCTCTCAAGACCCTCCAAATTTTGCGGGTAAGCACAAGGTGTGTCGCCAGCCTTCCAAGCTGTGCAGTTGGGGTTCGAATCCCCATACCCGCTCCAGTTTTTCTCTGTGTGGTGAAATGGTATCATTCATGGTTTGGGACCATGAGGCGAAGGTTCGATTCCTTCTACGGAGACCAAGTTTTTATTCCGCAAAACCCGAGCAAGGTGCATGGGCGTGACTGTTAATCACTGGTTAGTAGAGTTCGATCCTCTAATGCGGAGCCAATTTTAAGCCCTTTTATCCTTAATGGTAGAGGTCCGGTTTTGTAGTCCGGGTGTGTGAGTTCGATTCTTGCAAAGGGCACCAATTACGCTGATAGCTCAATGGTTAGAGCAGCGGACTCATAATCCGTTGGTTGGGGGTTCAAGTCCCTTTCAGCGTACCAAATTATAAGTCTCGGTAGCTCAATTAGGCAGAGCAGTGGCCTCCAAAGCCAAAGGTTGTAAGTTCGATTCTTACTCGGGTCGCCAAGCAAGTGTGGTGAAATAGGTAGACACAAGAGACTTAAAATCTCTCGCCCGCGAGGGCGTGCCGGTTCGATTCCGGCCACTTGCACCAAATTTCGCGGGTTACGTCAGAGGTCAGACTATCAGGCTCATAACCTGGAGGACGGAGGTTCGAATCCTTCACCCGCATCCAATACTGGCGTTAGTATAATGGATAATACAGTAGCCTTCTAAGCTATCAATAGAGGTTCGATTCCTCTACGCCGGACCAAAGCCTTGTTATTTCAGTGGTAGAATGTCTCTTTTACACGGAGAAGGTCGGCAGTTCGAATCTGTCACAAGGTACCATAAATATTTGGACATATAGCACAGCGGTAGTGCAACGTCTTCATACGGCGTAGGTCAGTAGTTCGAATCTACTTATGTCCGCCAAATGCCCCTGTGACGGAATTGGTATACGTGTTGGTCTTAGAAGCCAAATTTTTGGAGTTCGAGTCTCCACGGGGGCACCAAATTATGTGCGTGTGTAGCTGAACGGTTAGGCGCGGGATTGCAAATCCTTTCCATGCAGGTTCGATTCCTGTCACGCACTCCATTATAGAAAGTTAATATGAAAAATATAGACATTGCAGAAGTGAAAGCGTTTATCGATGCTCAGTCACCACAAACCAAAATTTACATTGGAGCAGACTCCGAACGTTTTAAAGTTGGTGGTATTTGGTTTGCAGATTATACGCTTGCTGTTGTTGTTCATATTGATGGGTGTCACGGTTGTAAAATCTTTGGAGAAGTTCAGCGAGAGAGGGACTACGACCAACGTAAAAACAAGCCTTCAATGCGCTTGATGAATGAAGTTTATAAAGTTTCTGATTTATTTCAGAAACTTAAAGAAGCATTGGAAGACCGTACTGTTGAGGTACACTTGGACATTAATCCAAACGAAATGTATGGAAGTTCATGTGTGATTCAACAGGCAATTGGTTATATTAAAGGCACATGCAATGTGACACCTTTGGTTAAACCAAGTGCATTTGCGGCTTCATATGCTGCTGACCGCATGAAGATGTTGTTAGCTGCTTAAAGAAATAGGAAGATGATGCAGGTGGGATGGTCCGCCGACTGGCCTTGAAAACCAGGTTCTCTTAATCGGGATGGGGTTCGACTCCTCCGTCTTCCGCCAATCAATAAATATAGTTATGAAATATTACATATTCTTTCTTCTATTGGTAGTTGGCATCTCTGTTGCACAGTCTGTAACTGTGCAGAAGTCTGTGGAATGTACCGACACGGAAACAATGTTTCGTGGGTTAATTAATAGTGATTATAAAGAAAAACCTATTTGGTGGGGTGTCGAGCCCGGAAGTAATGTTTCGAAATACAGTTTGTTTGTCAATGAACAAACCAAATCATGGACATTAATTCAATTCGATGGTAAAATGGCCTGTGTGCTGGGTGCAGGTGAAAACAGCACCAGAATATTTACTGGACCTAGTATATGAAAATAACTCAAATCGATACAATTTATGGCCTGCAGGGTTCCGATAAATTGATTACACAATATGTGAAGACTAATTATGATTCAGGCAATTCAACCATCGATGTTATAAGACGGCAATATAGTGTTATTCTGTATGACAAAGACGGCAAAGAAGACAATTACACCAATAACGGTAAAACGGTGGATTTACAAACATAGGTTTTTGTGATATACTGGATGTATGGAGTGTGGGCAGGACGGTAATGCAGCTGATTGCTAATCAGTAGACTCATGAAAGTGGGTCACAGGGTTCGACTCCCTGACACTCCACCAAAAAAGGACTATATGGAAATAGATGATTATGATGGTTTTTATTTTCTCCCTCCGGATGAAAAAGATGTAGACTGTGATGACCTTAAAATGATGTTTTTCACCAAAGAAAATAAAACACCGGAAGACATGTCAACCAAAGTTTTAAATAGTGGTTACTGGTTTCATGTGGTATTTTTTAAGGAAGACGATAAAGGTAAACCTGAATTTGATTCCAATTTCGAAGCAATCTTTTTGGACCCCGTTGAATATGTCAAAGGTCTGATTGGTAGCAATTTATATGGTGTGATCTTAAAGAAAACTGAAAAGTCCAGGGAATGGATTGACAATTACATTAAAGACACAGAACAAAAAATAATTGAATTAAGTTAAACGGAGATTATATTATGACTAATACAAAACATGCATTCACAACACCCGAAGGCAAAGAGTGGCTCATCGGAATGTTGAAATCTGAAGAATTCCTTGATATTATTTTCACTAAATCTGATGGAACCGAGCGCCAAATGCGGTGTACATTGAATATTGATAAAATTCCTGCTGATTTTTTACCGAAAAACACGGAACGCAAAAAAAGTGATGAAGTTTTGCCCGTTTTTGATGTTGAAAATCAAGGCTGGCGCAGTTTTCGCTTAGATTCCATCAAAAGTGTGCAGATATACATTGGTGTTGCATAAAAACAACACTGTGATTGACAATATTTTGACTTCATGTTATAATAATACATTATATGAGCGAAATATTGTCAAAATCCGAGCTTCTTTCAGCTAAAAATTACTTTGCGAAAATATTGTTGAGCTCAAAAATGCTCAACAATGTCAATATTAAAGTAAAAGTAGTTACCGGTGATGCACCTAGTGGTTTATGCATCATTGACGAATACAACAACCAGAATAAACCACGTTCCTTTACGATTGAAATCAATAAAAATCAATCAAAAATGGAAATTCTAAATGCCGTAGCGCACGAAATGGTTCACGTAAAGCAATATGTTTACGGCGAACTAAACGAACAAATGTCCAGCTGGTTGGGACAAAAAATTGATTGCGATAAAGTAGATTATTTTGAGCAGCCTTGGGAAGTAGAAGCTTACGCGCTTGAGGCATTTTTGACAGTTATGTATTTGAGTGAGAAAAATGGTTAATGTACACTTTTTGAGAAAACTAGCATCCGATGAATTGAAGGACACAATGTTCTTTTGCACCGGTGAATTACCAATTAAAAAGAGAGATCCCAATTGGGTAAAGCTTGACGTTCCTAAAATTTCTGTTAAAATTATTACAAATAGAAATATTACAGTGAATTCACGAAAGTGCAAGTCGATACCTGAAGCAAAATGGATCATACAACACATAGACATTTAGGCAATAATGATTTAATTTGAAAAAAGTGCTCTATATAATAGAGTGCTAACATAAAAATAAAAAATATGAGTGGAATTTACATTTTAGAGTCGAAAGATGGTTTTCGAGTTGCTTACAGTGAGCGATATGAAAACATGATCGGCTCATATGATGATTCATTGATGAATTACCGGTTAAATATAAAAGTTATCAAAGAAATTTTCGGATATAAAAAAACTTATACTGAATATTCGGATGCGTTAGATGCAGCTCTTGAAGTATCGAAAAAATATCCCGAAACTGATGATGGTATTTTTGTTATGCGGCACGCTTTAAACAAAACATTTGACGAAGTTATAAATGACTAATGAAAAATTCCGTGACCCAAACTATGGTGAACCAAAATTTACTAAAGAACTGACCAAGGTTGAGTTATCTCAGGCCTTAAACTGGTACACACAAAACCGTGACAAGAAGGCTGCGTTAAAATACGCCACCGACTATTTTAAAAAGAAGTTGAAGGTTAGTGCTGATTCTACACTAAAAAAAGAACCTAGTACATTTGGATTCATCTGTAGAATTGTTACGAATGGTGGCCAGTTATCAGCCAAAGATGTGGAATGGTTTAATGAACAGATTGCCCGCATCAAAGAAGAATCGAAGAAAGAAAAACCAGTTGCGGTTGAAGATGATGATGAACCAGCTGCACCAAATATTCAGGACCGAATTAATGAAAAGGTACATGAGTGTGTTGGTGAACTTGAGGGACAATTAGATGATTATATTCTGTCCGATTTTAAAGAAGTTGGTTCTGCTTATGGCATAATGCACACCTTTCAGATTAAAGGTGTACACGCCAATAAAATTATTAAGATTTACGAAAAACAAAAATTGCGTTTTGAAGAAGTGTTGGATTCTGATGATAAACAGCTCAAAGAAGGATATTCAAATTTTAAACGTATGCAGTTGAAGAAGATTATCAGTTACATTAATTCGGTAATTGATGATGCTACTAAAATCAAGACCGCCAGTTTGAAAAATCGTAAACCTAGAGCAAAGAAAATCAAATGACAATTGCCTGTTTAATTTTCGCAATAAAACAACACAATGGCGAATGATTGCCTGTCGATAACATAAAACATGTTATACTTACTACACTATGATAATTTTTGATTTTAACCAAGTTGCAATTTCGAATCTGATGGAACAAATCGGATCCTCAAAAACTAAAGTTGAGGAAACATTGGTGCGACACATGATTCTTAATTCAATTCGCACCTATGTGAAGAAGTTTAAGAACACACACGGACCTGAGGTAATTATTGCTTGCGATAACCGACATTACTGGCGCCGTGGTATTTTTGAGCACTATAAAGCCAGCCGTAAGAAGGCACGTGATTCTTCTGGTCACGATTGGAACACTATCTTTGATTGCTTGAATAAAATTCGTGAAGAGTTGAAACAACACTCTCCATATAAAGTTATTGATGTTGAAACCGCTGAAGCTGATGACGTTATTGCTGTGCTGGCAATAAAATATTCGGCATCTCAAAAGGTTATGATTTTGTCATCAGATAAAGACTTTGCTCAATTGCAAAAATATCCTAATGTTGAACAATATTCACCTATTCTCAAAAAATACATTAAAGAACCATTGCCTGCTGCTCAACTTAAACAATTGATTATTCGTGGTGATAAGAGTGATGGCATTCCTAACATTCTCACTAAAGATGATGTGTTTGTGACTGGTGGTCGACAGAAACCGATTACTGAAAATAAGATCATTGGTTGGATGAATCAAACACCGGAAGAATTTTGTGATGGTGAGATGTTGCGTAATTTCAAACGCAACGAAATGTTGATTGATTTAAACTTGATACCTGAAACCTTGAAACGAAGTATCCTAGATACCTATGAAAACACGAAAGGTCAAAGTCGCCAAGTTTTTATGAACTACATGATTGCCAATCGTTTAAAAAATTTACTGGAAGTGATTGATGAATTTTAACCTAATGATGCACGAAATATTGCACGAATTTGAACAAGCAAAAACAAAAAATGAGAAAATCACCGCGTTGCAAAAACATGGCGATAAGTCGTTTCAACTGTTGATGTTTTATGCGTTTAGTCCTGATGTTGTATTTGATGCAACCGTACCTGAATATCGTCCTTCAAAAGAACCTGCTGGACTAAATCACATGTACTTACATTCCGAAGTTAATCGGTTGTATAACTTTATTGTTGGTCATTCAAAACGAGCTGACGGCATTACAGCAAAAAAACAACAACAGCTTTTAGCAATTATGTTGGAATCACTGTTTGTTGAAGAAGCAAAGTTATTGGCCGACATTATTTCTCGCAAATTCAAAGTTAAATCTTTGGATATTAAAATGTTAAAAGAAGCATACCCACACATAGCACTGTAATATGAAGAAAACCGTTGTTGTCATTTCCGGTGGATTTGACCCTATTCATTCTGGTCACATTGAACTGATAAAAAAAGCATCTGCATTGGGTGATAAACTAATCGTTGGATTAAATTCTGATGGTTGGTTGACTCGCAAAAAAGGCAGGTCTTTCATGTGTGTGCATGAACGCCGAAAAGTACTTGAGTCAATCAAGTGGGTTGATGAAGTTTGGGAATTTGATGACTCAGACGATTCAGCTTGTGATTTGCTTGAACAAGTAACAATGAATCATCCATCAATTGAGGATACTATTATCTTTGCAAATGGTGGTGACAGAACAGAAGGCAACATCCGTGAAATGGAAGTTCCTGATATTCAATTTGTATTTGGTGTAGGTGGCTCTGATAAGAAGAATTCATCGTCATGGATTCTAGAAGAATGGAAAGCACCAAAGGTCGAAAGGCCTTGGGGTTATTATCGAGTGTTACATGAAGTGAAAGGATGTAAGGTTAAAGAGCTTACAGTAAATCCTAAAAAAAGTTTAAGTATGCAAAAACATTTTAAACGCCACGAGCTATGGCATGTCACTGAAGGCAAATGTATAGTTAATCAACAGATGCAAGGCGGTTATCAGTTGCCGCCATTAGAACTTATTACACATAGTCGGTTGTCTATACCTCAGGGAGATTGGCATCAATTAACGAATCCATTTAATGAGCCTTGTAAAATTGTTGAGATACAATACGGAACACATTGTGAAGAAGAAGACATAGAGAGGGAAACATGAGTGACGGTGGAAAAGGAAGTAAACCGAGACCATTTAGTGTAACACAAGAAGAATACGACAATAGATGGGACGCAATCTTTGCTAGAGACTTGCGGAAGGAAGAATTAAAAGATAAATTGATGAAGCAGTTAGAAGCTGAATCTGAAAGATTAGGATTATATAATGAAAGTAGCAGTAGTAACACCGACAATCGGAAGTGAGCACCTAATACGGTGTGTTGATTCCGTTGACAAGCAAACATACAGTGATTTAACACATTATGTTTTTATTGATGGTGAACAAAGTGAGTTAAGTGTAATTGACAAAATCGAAGGTGCAACCAAAGTGCGGAAGGTTGTTCTGGAAGAAAATGTTGGTAAAGGTTGGTATGGCCACCGCGTCTATGCAGCTTGTTCTTTTTTGGTTAATGCCGATGTGATTTGTTATTTGGACGAAGACAATTGGTACGAACCAAATCACGTGGAAAAACTTGTTGATAAAATTAAACAAGGTAATGATTGGGCATATTCTTTAAGGAAAATTTATGATAAAGACGGTAATTTCTTATGTAACGATGACTGTGAGTCGCTTGGCAAATGGCCTGTATCTTTCAATGATGAAGTATTCCATATTGATACCTCAAGCTTTGCTGTTAGGCGCGATATTGCTGTTAGGATTGGGCATGCTTGGTACGGCCAATGGGGCGCCGATAGACAGTTCTTTGGTGCGTTAAAGAATCATTTTCCTAAATTCGACTGTTCGAATGATTACACCATGTGTTATAGATTAGATGGAAATCCAAATTCAGTGACACATGAGTTTTTCGAAAAAGGTAATGCTGTGTCAACTGAGAAATATCCCACAAATTTTCCATGGAAACAAGGTCTTATCAAAGAACAACTTGGTCCGAATATTTCATTAATTTTCAATTGATATGACTACAGTATTAGTTACTGGTGCTTCGGGTTATCTTGGATCGCACTTGTGTAAAAAATTGAAACAAGAAGGTATCAAGGTTGTTGGTTATGATTCTAAACCACCAAAACATGGACACATGGATATTTTCTATGAAGGTGATATTCGCAGAAAAAGTTCCCTACTGGATTTATTCTCACGTGTTAAAATTGATTCGGTATTTCATTTAGCCGCAAGAATAGAAGTTGGTCTATCGTGGGAATATCCAAATGAATTTATGGATGTTAACACCGGTGGTACTTGCAACCTGTTAAATGTTATGTCAATGTTCAGAGTGAAAAATATTATATACTCCTCGACCGCAGGCGTGTATGCACCGAGTAATGTGCCAATCAAAGAGAATGGTAAGACTGCTGAGAATCATCCATATGGCATTTCAAAGCAATTGGCCGAGACTGCCATTCGTTACTCAAACATCAATCATGTAATCTTTCGGTATTTTAATCTTGGTGGTGCTGACTTAGATGGAGAAATGGGTGAGTGCCATGATCCAGAAACACATCTGATACCGAACATCCTACAAAATCTAAATAACTTTGAAATTTATGGTGATAACTATGAAACACCAGATGGCACATGCGTCCGTGACTATGTGCATGTCTGTGATGTTGCCGATGCTCATTTTGATGCTTTTAATTATTTGAATGAAGGCAAGAAATCTATAACTTTAAATTTGGGTACAGGTCAAGGCGTTTCGGTATTAGAAATGGTAAATTTAGTTTCAGAAATTACGGGTGAATATGTTGATTATGATATTTTGCCTAGGCGTCAAGGTGACCCACCTATTTTGATTGCCGATATCAGTCTTGCCGAAAAAGTCTTGCGTTACCGACCTAAACATGATATAATGAGTATTATTGCAACAGCTAGTGAGTGGCACAAAAATGAGAGCATCTAATCCGATGAAACAAAATTTAGTTGATGACAGCTTCGATGCTGGTGGTTGGTTTGATGTGGTTAATCAGCGTTTGCTGGATAACAGCATTCATTTCCTTACGGGTGAAATTGAAGAAGGAAACATCCATCGTGCGATGCAATGGATTGTATATGAAAATTTAAATGTTACTAGCGATAGATTTTTAACACTGTACATCAATTCAACCGGAGGCAACTTGACTGATGCATTTGGATTAATTGACTTGATGAAGACATCCGTTATACCTATTAGGACTATTGGAGTTGGTTCAGTTATGAGTGCTGCATTCCTTATTTTCTCCTCAGGTGACCAAGGTCATAGATACATTGCTAAGAATACATCTTGTATGTGCCATCAATATTCAACCGAAATTCAAGGTAAGTTTCACGATATCAAATCTGAAATGATTGAAGCTAACTATACGAACGAACGCATGTTAAATTTATTGGTTGAAAACACGCAACTTACCGAACGTGAAGTCAAGAAAAAATTGTTGCCTGCCACAGACATTTGGTTGCAGCCACAGGAGTTGATTGAGCTCAATGTTGCGGATCGTATTTTTGGAGCATAATGGAAATGTTTGTCGGCGGAAATAAACCTCAGAAAATTCAAAAGACGAAGTTTAGGAAAAATGCGGATTCTGAGAGATATAGTAATCAACATAAACACCACGATAAGAGTACTTATCGTCTTTTAAAACAGGAAGAAGAATATGAGCTTGAAAACAGAACTACAAAGAGAAATTGATAGACTTGAAGCAAAGTTGCAAAATGACAATATGTCATTACAACAACTAAAAGAAGTTAAAGAAAAATTGAAACGTGATAGGTTATCCGAGTTTGAAGAAGACTTGCGAGAAGAAGATAACAAACAAATTTTATTAAAGGGTTGATATGACAGATAAATCATGGGTTGTTGAAGTGAATCGTGTAGAAGGTACCGATGAGTGCTATATCGAATTGAATGAAGATATTCTGAATGGATCCGGTTTTAAAATCGGTGACAATTTGGAATGGACTGATCGTGGTGATGGTAGCTGGTTGTTGAAGAAAAAAGTAGAGAAGACTTGGGTGATGGTCGAAACCATTCACACATTCCGTATGCGATATATGGTTGAAGCGCCAGCTGAACATCCAGAATATGCACTTGACACCGTTACAATGGATGAGGCTAAAGAATTCTCACAGGAGTTTATTGGTGACCAAATTGTGTCGCATCGTGTCGTGACTGAAGAAGAAGCTCTGAAGATATGCGATGTTGATAATAGTTATTGTGCAAAGTGGCATAACGATAAAAAAATAGAAACCTTTTTCACTGAAGAGGGCTGGACGAATGAAATTCGAGAATCTGTGATGGACCGATAACTGTTGCGTAAAAACAACATTAGGCTTGCACAATAAAATCGGTAGTGTTATAATAGCATTATGATGTTATTCGTACACAATCGTTCAAAACGTAAAAAACCAACAGCCAAAAAACTGGCTGAATATCAGGCATGGTTGGATAAAATCAATTCTATGCCACCGCCATCAGGTAGTAAAAAAGTACTCAAAACAAATTTGAGTGCAAATGTGATACCTAAGTTAAAACCACCAGCAGGTCGGGAAACTCCACGTTATCCTAGTCTAATCACTGCTGGTGGCATGGCAACAAAACCCAACACCGGCAAGGTATACACCGGCACAGCTATGTTAGGCATCGGTACTTTGCATAAATCTAATGCGGTTCCGATTTTCTCGGCTGAAGATGCAAAAGACCAAGCCAACATGCGGAGGTAATATGGAGATATATCTATCGTCCACATCAATATTTGTTTTGGGTGCGTTCCTAGGCGCTCTGGTCGGCCGTTCAGTGACATTCGGTGTCATGGGAATAGCACTCTTGGTAATACTACTACTTAAGTACTAGTGTTGTTTCTATGCAACATAGGCAAAAAACGCTTGACAATTGTACCGAAACCTGTATAATTGGTTATGTTGAGTTGATAAGGACACATTGTTATGAAATTGCTTTCTACTG
>Ga0164293_10004834_pt1 | contig 11492 bp, 15 predicted proteins | sample GEODES118metaG_FD_111487 | JGI IMG/M metagenome (GOLD analysis project Ga0164293, IMG submission 111487) | Eutrophic lake water microbial communities from Lake Mendota, Wisconsin, USA - GEODES118 metaG | ecosystem: Environmental > Aquatic > Freshwater > Lake | place: USA: Lake Mendota...
AATGCCAGCGAGACTTGGTAGTCAGAGAGGTTTTATAAACCTTTTAGCGCCAGATTAGCGTTCTTGAGAGGGTTCGATTCCCTCCGCTGGTACCATTTACGTATCCATAGTGTAATGGCAGCATCGCGGTCTCCAAAACCGTCAGTCTAGGTTCGAGTCCTAGTGGGTACGCCAAATAAATCGTGCGGTGGCAGAGTGGCCCAATGCAGTGGATTGCAAATCCGCAAAACCGTGAGTTCGAATCTCACCCGCACGTCCATATAGTGATAAGTAAAAACATGCCCCGGTGACGGAATTGGTATACGTGTTGGTCTTAGAAGCCAAATTTTAGGAGTTCGAGTCTCCTCTGGGGCACCAAATATAAGCGGGATTAGTTTAATGGTCAAATGAAACCTTGCCAAGGTTTAGTCAGGAGTTCGATTCTCCTATCCCGCTCCACGCAAATCGGTCTTTGGTGAAATGGATATCATCTCGGTCTTCGAAACCGAGGGTGGGAGTTCGATCCTCTCAAGACCGGCCATAGTCCCTGTAGTACAATGGACAGTACAAGGTCCTCCTAAGACTTAGATACAGGTTCGATTCCTGTCGAGGACACCAAAATCAGTTGACAAGTGGTAATGATTCGTATACAATAACAACACTTACACACAGAAAGGCTCATATGAGGAACTTTATTATAGGCACAGTCTTTGGACTTATCCTAGCAACTGTTGGATTCTCCGGCATTGCTCGTATGCTGGACAAAGGCGTAGACACAGTTAAAACACACTCACAGGAAATGGCAAAATGAAACCACCATTAGTTTTTACAGCAATATTGATCTGCTCAATGATCAGCGGATGTGCAGGCACTAAACAGACTGTAGAAGGTCCGCAGATTGAAGCACTGAGTAGTCAAAAACTTTCTTCAAGTTTCAAACGGCAAGGTGTAAAGATTGAATGGGAATGTTCATGGGGCACCGGATTGATACAATCTCTCTGTATCAAAGGCGACTTTCGAGCCATTGAAGTTACTGGCTATGCCACTTCAAATGGTAACAGTGAAAACAATCGAGAAGATGCTTTTCGAGTAGCCGAATTGCAGGCCAAGGCCAAACTGCGTAGATTCTTAGCAGAAGATGTATCCAGTACCCAAGTGGTCAATACATTGACTAAGAATATTGAAAAAGCCAATGACCGCATCAAAAATCGAATCAGAAATGCAGAGGAAGTGGCATTGAGTGACGAAGATGCGATGAAAGAATCTAATTGGGCTGTGAGAGAAAACAGCAATGACATTGCTCGCACAGTAACTGACACTATTAGAACACAGGCCTCAGGTATACTGAGAGGTGTCTACGTCAGTGATGAACAAATTGTTGATCGACAAACTGCTAAGGTTACTATCCGTTGGGATCGCGACAGTGATCGAGCACAACAAATTATGCGTAGAAAATTTGGTGGTTAATGTTAGTCAAACTGATATTGACAGCAGTGCTGGTTATAAACATAGCATGGGCCAATCCATTCCGTGTAAGCGGCAGTGGTGACACAGAATCGCAAGCCGCACAATCGGCATTGCGATCTGCTGTTGAACAATCTCGATTGGTTATGTTGACTGAAAGTCAAGTGAGCAAAAACAATCTTGAACGAAACGACATCATATCTTATAGCAGTGCCTATGTTGAAAAATATCAGATTATATCTAAAGAAAATAAAAATCAACAATGGGTTGTAACGGCGGATGTCTGGGTCAAAGACAACACCATAGCAGATCGTATCATTGGCAGATTTTCCAGTGATGCAGCCATTGACGGCAAAACGCTGACTGGTCAGGCAGATAGACTGTTGTCTTCAAAAGAACGCACTGCCAAACAGGGTCTGCAACTGTTGAACACTGTGCTGGCAGACTATCCTATAAGAGCATTTACTCCTACGGTGTTAAATTCTCAATTGCAAATGCAAGATGCGAGTGCGGTTTTTGTGATCAAATATGATTTACAATGGAGCAATAATTTTCTCACTGCACTTAGAGAAACACTGTCCATAGTTCAGCATAGTTTTGTCAATAACAACTGTGCTAACTGCTATGTTAAAATTACCAAGAATTGGTTGGGATTTACTGGGTCTACTTATGAGTTCAAAGATCGAGAACCTATTGATACTGTACGTACAATTTTGAACAAGCGTGTCAATGTGGCTGTGAGTTTTTATCGTGACGCACAATTGATTTACCAAGAATGTCGCAGTGGCAGTTATGACTTCAAATCCAATCATCAATTTCTAATTGGTATAGACAGTGTGATGCCGTATACGTTGGAATTGCCGTATCAAGGCCGTTTCAAACAGGCATTGCAAGAATCCACAGGATTTAAACTCAGCATTGTAAATCAATGTGGAAAGATATAATTAAAAAACACTTGACTTTACGGCAGACAGAATGTATAATTACATATGTAGCCGTTAGCAAATAGGCAAAGCTCCCACAGTGTTCCACAGTGGGGTCGGGTTGCAAACATAGTTTTTAAAACCCATGGAGGTTCGAAGCCTCCCGGCTACATAGAATACAAGGAACGGTCCCATAATGGTATTGGAGCGGATTGCTAATCCGTCGAGTGGTGAAAGCCGCTTTAAGAGTTCGAGTCTCTTTCGTTCCGCCAAATTTTTTTATAAAGAGCAAATATGAAACCTACATCAACATTCAAACTCAGCAAGCAGACTAAACGATTTATGTGTACCATTATCAATCCAGTCGAACGCCATGCGTATAAAAACGCGATGATTCAAGCAGAACTAGTTGCCGGAATTAAACTAAAAGTTACCAAGGGCGAACGACAAGGTTCATGAGTAAAGAATATTCCTCAGTAGCTCAGTTGGTAGAGTAGCGGACTGTTAATCCGTTGGTCGCTGGATCGTGCCCAGCCTGAGGAGCCAAGACCCCGTCTACACTTCTACGTTAAGGAAGTGCGTCATTACAGTAACGATAACTGTACGGTGCATTGGATCTACCGCAAGGCCCTATTTAAGGGCGACTTGAGAAATCACAAAGGCAGGGACGCTATCCTGTCTAAATAGAAAAGAACGTGGACAGAGTAACCGCTCAGTCTAGGGCTCCTGTGGTGGGAGTGGCTAGACACTTTATTGAAGCACATACCCTACGCCCGATTAGTAAGGGAGATAGCGACTAAACGCTGAAGAAAGGTTTAAATGTGTTTCAATAAAGTATGCGGGGTTAGTTTAGTGGTAAAACGAGATCCTTCCAAGTTCAAGTCGCGAGTTCGATTCTCGCACCCCGCTCCAAATTTTTAACTACAAAGGTATATATGGCATTTAAACAACTCAGTCGTGGTCCCAGTGTAGACATTGAAAAATGTGTCGAACTGTCAGGAGGCAACAGATTTGATTTAGTTATTATGGCAGCAGTTCGTTGTCGTGAATTGGCTAAGCAACATCGCAAAGCCGAAAATGGTTCGCAACTAAATGCTCCGGTTACTGCACTGCTTGAATTCCAAACAGGCAAAATTGGAAAAGAATATATCAAACGAGTAGTATAAGATCAAGGCCTGGTTGCGCAGAGAGGTTATGCATCTCCTTTACACGGAGAACGATGTCAGTTCGAGTCTGACACCAGGTACCAATTAATTCGGAGTGTAGCGCAGTCTGGTAGCGCACCTGGTTTGGGACCAGGGGGTCCAAGGTTCGAATCCTTGTACTCCGACCAAAATATATTTTAGCAGTTTAGCCAAAATGTAGTGACAAGACAGTGCAATACTGTTATAATAGATACATAGCAAGGAAACTTGCAAAGAGTTTTAGGATCGGTACAGCAACATTCATATTACTATGGATCGTTGGACCCTATGATAGTTCGCTGGAGTTGAAGGGCTTGCCCGGAGACGTTGAAGGTGTCTATTGAAATAGACCAACAAGCACAGAGTGATGGCCTGTGTAAAATAAAAGCAGTCAACAACGATCCTGTTAGTTTTGGATGACTACAGCAATTTAAAATCTACTAACGTAATTGCTATAGACGGTGGTCGAAGGACAGGCAGAAATGTTTTCTAGAAATAGACGCTCAAGGAATAGATAGGCCGGCAAAGTCCGGATATGATTTACATACAGAAAAACATGTAATAGGCAACATGAATGTTGATAGGGTCTGGGTGCTATAATTGGCCAGACCAGAAAATAAACAAATTGGCACGATCATCCTGTTAAAGTTTTAGAATGTTAACAGCAACTTTAAATTTCATTCATATCGAAAATAAAATACATTCTGTGAGGTAATAAAATGAACGCATTTGTAACAGCAATCGCAAATCAAGAAGCCCGTACTGCCAATGGCATGAAGGCACGTAAGTCAACAGCCAAGGCTACAGTTGACCTGTTCTATAAGATCGGTGCAAGCCGTGGTAAGAACATTGTAGGCGACTTCACTGCCGCTTACGTAGAAAATTCAGACGTTGCACTTCGCATCGCACAATGGGCACGTGATGTCCGCGGTGGTGCAGGTGAACGACAAATCTTCCGTGACCTTTTGGTTCACTTGGAAAAGACTGACCCAGATGCCGCTTTGGCTTTGCTAAAGAAGGTGCCTGAAGTTGGTCGCTGGGACGACATCTTTGTCTTCTCAACCCCTGCACTGAAGACAGCAGCCTACACAATGTTAGGTGATGCGCTTCGTGTGCGAAATGGTCTTGCCGCCAAGTGGACTCCACGTAAGGGCAAGATTGCGGCTGAAGTACGATCATTCTTTGGAATGACTCCTAAGCAGTACCGCAAGTCATTGGTATCAATGACAACAGTTGTTGAAACACAGATGTGTGCCAACGACTGGGATAACATCAACTTCTCGCATGTTCCATCTGTGGCTGCTCGCAACTACAAGAAGGCATTCGGACGTCACACACCTGCATTTGCAGAGTACGTGGCCAAGTTAGTCAGTGGAGATAAGACTGTCAAGGTTAACGCCAACGCAATCTTCCCACATGATGTACTGAAGGGTGTTATCAACCACTACGGTATGGACTTGAGCAAGGTTGACACTGACCACATTGTGGCACAGTGGGACGCTTTGCCAAACTACGTAGGTGAAGCAAGTATTCTACCATTGGTAGACGTTAGCGGTTCTATGTCCTGCCCAGCAGGTAAGAACAGTAACGTGACTTGCATGGACGTTTCAGTTAGCCTTGGCTTGTACTTGGCTGACAAGAACAAGGGTGTGTTCAAGGACACATTCCTTACATTCAGTGATAAGCCTGCACTGATGACCCTAAAGGGTAACGTAGTCCAAAAGGCTGCACAAATGGTTAAGAGTGATTGGGGGATGAGTACTAATCTACACGCTGCCTTCACTAAGATCCTTGACGTGGCTGTCAAGGGTAATGCACCACAAAGCGATATGCCAGCAATGGTGTTGATCCTGAGTGACATGCAGTTTAACCAATGTGTCAATCACGATGACAGTGCAATGGCGATGATCGAACGCAAGTTCGAAGCAGCCGGATACACATGTCCAAAGGTTGTTTTCTGGAACCTAAACGCAAGTGATAACGTTCCAGTTAAGGCAGACAAGAGTGGTGCCGCTCTTGTTAGTGGATTTAGTCCAGCCATCATGGCTAGCTTGCTAGGCGCTGATGTGGATCAATTCACTCCAGAAGGTATCATGCTGAAGACTGTAATGGTTCCACGCTACGATATCTAAAAAAACTAATGTTTTGAATAGCACCTTCGGGTGCTATTTTTTTAGGTTGGCAAAACCAAAATTTAATGTTAAAATAACGACATGTATAAAGTAATAGGAAAAGAAGAAACCTTCAAGGTGCTTACACTGGCTGAGGCAATGAATGTTGCAAAGTCTATGAATGAATTTGTAGTTATCAAAGGTAAAGATTTTGAAGTATGTGGTATCTTTGGTGTTGATGAAGTAACTGATCCTACCTACGATGGTTGGATATCGAGAAAACAAGGAGTCTAATATGCCGTGGATTGAAAATGTAGCAGCCGCTGATATACCTACTAGGTTCCATCACGAGGCCGGAGAGAACAGTATGCTGATCAGTATTGTTGATCCGGCAAGTTGGCGCCCCACGCCTGCCCACAAGTTCAAAGAACAACATAACTTTGAATTCTTGGATATTGAAGAAAAAGATTTTGCCCTAGATGAAGCAATGCGTTGTAGTCATGAGCAGGCCGCAGAACTTGTTCGTCTATTGCAACACGCTTTGGACAACCGTATGAATGTGGTTGTTCATTGCTACGCAGGTATTTGTCGATCGGGTGCGGTCTGTGAGGTTGGTGTCATGATGGGTTTTGAAGATACTAATCGTTTCCGCAGTCCAAATCTTTTGGTTAAACACCGTATGATGAAGGCATTGGGTTGGACTTATGATCCGGACGAAAAGCCTAATATTGATGATTGGCGGACTTTTAAATCAGTTGACTAATTGCTCGTTCGGTGTTATAATATAACTTACACTAAACAGGAGCAAACATGGATTACCTTGTAGAAGCACATAGTAAGCAGAAGAAGCAATTTATTGAGGCTATTCTCCCTTCTATGATCGATCAACTTGGACTAACTAATACTAGAAAATCTTTGGTTATTAGATTGGAAAAAGATTGCGAACAAATGGGCTATACTGTTCCTGTTGACATTTTAGATAGTTATGTGGTGGTTATCAAACCCTCTATGTCTATCAAATCAATTGGTATTACATTGGCGCATGAAATGGTTCATGTGCGGCAAATGGCCAAAGGTATTCTTAAAATTAAGAATGGTGTTAATTATTGGTGTGGCAAACGGTATACCAAACGAACTAAGTATTTGGATCAACCTTGGGAACAAGATGCGTTTGCTAGGCAAGAGTTAGTTTTTAGAAAAGCAATTACTGAATAAAGGAACATCATCATGGCTGGCAAAGCAAAATCAATCTATCTCACAATCTTGCCTAAGGGCAAACATATGAGCGTATTTAAAAAGGTATTCTTTGAGGCTAAGTCTTATAATGAATATGTCAAGACAGATGAATTCAAGGCCAAATGGCCTGCAGAAGAATTTGATATTGTAAAAGAAACTTATTAAAGAAAGGAGGCGAATATGCCTAGTGTATTCTTAGTAAGCGACACGCACTTTGGACACATGGGTGTTTGCCGCTTTACTCGTAACGATGGAGTTACAAAATTACGACCGTATGAAAGTCCCGAAGAAATGGACGAAGATATGATCGCACGTTGGAACTCTAAGGTCAAGCCCACTGACAAGGTCTATCACTTAGGTGATGTTGTTATTAACCGCAAGGCATTAAAGACATTAGCCCGCTTAAACGGCGACAAGGTGTTAATCCGTGGCAACCATGACATCTTCCGTGATGATGAATATCGTGAATACTTCCGTGAATTACGTGCCTACCATGTGATGAACGGAATGATCTTAAGCCATATTCCATTACATAGTGATTCAATGGGTCGCTTTGGTGTTAACATTCACGGACATACTCATGCTAACCGTGTGAAGAAGGCTCGTGGCGTTGATGCACGTACAGGAGAAATCTTATACAGTGATGAAAACGATGTTCGTTATCATTGTGTCTGCGTTGAGCAAACTGATTTTGCTCCTATCTTATTCGAAGACGTCGTTGCACGTATTGAAGCAGAAGGTGGATCAGTTGGTTTTAAAAACGGCAACGGTCCAACAATGTAACAAACAGATTGCATTTATTTTGTTTGACTTTTGTAATTTTTTTCTGTACAATAGTATTTTATTGAAAGTATATAATGTCTATTGAACAGAAACTCAAAGAAGCATTTCGATTATTAAAAGAAGTGGTAGATGAAACTAAAGTTAATCTAATTGACAATTACAGTTATAGAGAATACACGACGACAGAAATTCTTAGAAGTTATCTTCCCAGCATCAAAAAAACAATTGGTAGAACCGGTGATGACGCTAACGCAGTTGATCAAGATTATCATCATATAGAACAAAAGTCTGGAACTAAAAAAGGCAAGACGTTGACAATGGCCATGTTTCCTGAGATGATGTTTGACAAACAAAATGATCCAGCCCGTCGAGCATATATCTATAAGTATGATGGTCTGAGTCTTAGTTTTTTTGAATATTATAATCCTTATCCAACTGCTGTGGTATTTGTGCCTAAAGATCACGTAACAAAAATTCATCCGCTTTTTAAGAAAAAACAAGATGAAAAAATAACACATTTTGCTAAACAATTGGCAGAAGGTAAAAATATTGGACGTGATGCTATCTCTGTTGGTCTACAAGAAATTGTAGACGCAGTGGGGGCAGAAAATTTAATTTGTTGGCTGAACGGGGAACAAATTTCATCAATTGAATTTTTCTATAAATTAAATAATAAACAAGTTAAAATTAACAATGACAACATATAAAGTTTATAATCAATCGTGCATTGAAGGAATGCAACAACATGTTGCAGATAATTCAGTAGACCTTGTGTTTACAGATCCACCATATGGTATTGACGGTGACGGATTGGATGTGCATTATCACAGAGACGAATCCAAAGTAGTTCCTGGATATATTGATGTACCACTGAATCAGTACGCTCAATTTAGTAGTGACTGGATCAACGAGTGCGCCAGAGTACTACGTCCAGGCGGCAGTATGTACATTGTCAGCGGTTATAGTAATCTACATCATATCTTAAATGCTCTACATGCCACCGAACTAGAAGAAGTCAATCATATCATTGCCAAATACAGTTTTGGTGTTAGTACTAAGAATAAATTTGTCAGCAGTCACTATCATGTGCTGTTTTGGGCCAAGCCGGACAAGGGCCGACAGAAGCGCACATTCAACAGCAATTACAAGTATACTGATCAGAAAGACAGTTATCATGATCGATTGACTGTGCAAGACATGCCCAGGGCACACAATCCAGGACAGACTAAAAATAAGAATCAATTGAACGAAGATTTTATTGAAAAATTTATTATGTACTCAAGCAATAGAGGCGACACTGTGTTAGATTGTTTTGGGGGTGGACTAACCACTGGCAGAACAGCATTGAGATGGGGCCGAAATTTTATTGGATTCGAAATGAATAAAAATGCGTATGATGCGTTTGTTCCTACATTAGACACCGTAGAACCATTGTTGGATCCAATTCCAGTTAGCCCTGATTCAAAAGAATTAGCCAAAAGAGAAAAAATGCGCGAAGGCTGGCGCAAAGACAGAGCCAAAAAAAAGTTATTGAATAATGTGTCGTTAGAAGAAAAATGATGAAATCAAAATGTTATCAACTCATAGGAGTCCCGGGCAGTGGAAAATCTACCTGGATTTCTAATCAAGACTGGGCATTAGGGTTAACTGTAGTCTCTACAGATATGTGGGTAGAAATTTATGCTAAAGAACAAGGTAAAACTTATTCCGAAGTGTTTACAGATTATATGCCCACAGCAGTTGACCTAATGGCAAAACAAGTTGTATTTGCTCGTGAGCATGACCATACTATAATTTGGGATCAAACTAGTACTACTATAGCAAGTCGTGCTAAGAAGTTTCGTATGTTGCCCGACTATGAGCACATTGCAGTAGTGTTTCGTACACCAGAACGTAGTGAGTTGGATGTACGTTTATCAAGCCGGCCTGGTAAACATATTCCTAAAAATGTTGTTGACGCAATGATCGACGGATGGGAAGAACCCTCTGAAGAAGAAGGCTTCACAGAAATTTGGTATGCAAGTTAAAAAGGACCTTCGGGTCCTTTTTTATTGGTTATAACATTTAACGATTAAATATTACTATGAGCTCTTTAGATTTTTATCGCAAACTTATTAAACCTATTCGAAACTCCTATATCGATAATCTAATCAACACAATCGATTCTGCAGTATACAGTCCCTATGACAAAGAACTAACCTGGGATGAAAGAATAGCACCTATTAGCACTTTAAAACACAAGTTCTTAGATTGGTCCAAAGATTGGGTAACAGGTCTGGATCAGTTTCCATACATGTATGTTATGAACGGCAATACCGATAGCCTTAATACTATTTTTTCAAACACTCAAGATGGCATGAGTTGGCAAAAAGGAGACTACAGTTATTATAACTATTGGCATACTATACAACGTAAATCTTATAAAGAGTTAACTGCACCTGAAGCAGTATCTAATGTAGTAGTATCGTGGCCAGGATACTCATGGGGCAATCGAGACCAACTAGAGTTTGCTAAACAATGTAATGCCAACACAATGCATTTAGATTGTGCATACCTCGGTTTGGTAAAACCAGACTGTATAGATGCTGGCATATTTGATACTGCTAGTTTTAGTTTTAGTAAAACGTTATCTATTCCTTATAATAGAATTAGTTTACTCTTTTCAAAAAAAGAAATACCTAGCCTTGTCATAATGAACAAACTAGGATACGTGAACTTATCCGGTGTGAAACTTGCAACACACCTACTGAATAATATTGCTCCTACATACTGGTGGGACACATATAGTTCAAAATTAGATGGCTTATGTCTTAAAAATAATCTAAGAAAGACTGATTGTATTTTGTTCGCATACAACGGCGATCAGCGAGTTAGTCTTGCAGAATATTGGAAAGAATATGAAACTATACTATAAATTAAACTTGCCAGCAATGCCTATAAAAGAGAATATTGTCTGGCCAGAGTTTGGCGACAGTAAAATTAACTTTGCAAATGCAGATGCAAACATAGTATTAACAGATGAGTTAAATGAGTGGTTCCGTAACATAGGTCTTGTTCCAGATGTATTGTTATTAATGACTCAACCCCTATCAACAATTGCAATACACAGTGATGGCGGACAAGATACTCCATCACTGTGTGCTATAAACTGGACACTATTTGTAAATGATTATAAAATGCAATGGTTCAAAGCAGATAAGATGCCTTCAGTTACTACAGGAGACTTAGTATCAAAAACAATCTATCAAGCAACTTTCTATAATGAAAATAACTGTACACTCATAGATGAAACTTCTCAGACCGGACCAATACTAGTTAATAATTTTATTCCGCACCGAGTTGTAAACTTAGAAAACAAAACAAGATGGTGCGTTAGTGTTAGAGTCAACCCAAGATTTAAAACTTGGGAAAGTGCAGTGGATTTTTTTAAACCGTGGATTGTATGAAACTATCTATCTTTGGTGACAGTTTTGCCGATGAAAAGTTTTTTAAGGAAAGTTATAAGAGTCAGGGTCTCAGTTGGATTGATCATATTAAACAAACCAATCTGTACAGTATAGATAACTTTTCTGAACGAGGCGCGAGCCTATGGTGGTGTTATCAGCAGTTCTTAACACATCAACAGAATTATGATAAAATTATTTTTCTTGTTACATTTCCTAATAGAATCACATTGCCCGACACAACTAAACTAACCATACGTAGGCATCAACAGCCCTATAATGTAGAACTTCATGTACAGTTTGCAGATGATACCACACGTGGACAATATAAACTGATACAAGATTATTACGATAACATTCACGACAGAG
>Ga0164293_10004836_pt1 | contig 11491 bp, 5 predicted proteins | sample GEODES118metaG_FD_111487 | JGI IMG/M metagenome (GOLD analysis project Ga0164293, IMG submission 111487) | Eutrophic lake water microbial communities from Lake Mendota, Wisconsin, USA - GEODES118 metaG | ecosystem: Environmental > Aquatic > Freshwater > Lake | place: USA: Lake Mendota, Wisconsin...
ACCTGCATCACTCACATTGACAACTATGTCTGCGTTCGTTTGAACTATGGTTACGAACATGAATACTGCGAACACCGCGAAGCCTACGAAATTGCGCTTTTCCATTGCTTACTCCAGGTTTCTAGATCTGAGCATCCGGTAAGAATCGCACGCCTAAACTGACGGCTGCTTCGCGCTGACGCAAAAAACACGTGACAAACCGCAACACTCTCTTTAAGTCAAAACTGGCCGTTTGAATAGAACTGGGGAACCTACGGGGGTCAATTAGTACAAACTTCCCATTATCAGGCTTACGATGGAAAATTGTTCCTAGTAGCAGAACGGAACATTCAAACGCTGGGATCACACATTGAACAGCAGTATTTACAAGAGAATGCGGCCTGATTTGGGTGGGAAAAAGAAGCTTTCAACTCTATTGGGGGGGGGCGGTTTGTTCCAGCAGGCAATAGCTATTCGGGGCGTTTGTCTGGTGGGTGTGGAATGCAAGCAATCCAAATCGGTCACAGGAAATTTCACGAGCGAGTTCCAAGGCTTTGGCTCGCACGACTTCCGGCGGGCTGGAGTTAGGATCGTCAAACCCAATGCTCATGGTTTCTCCGTGCTTCAAGACCGCGTGCCCCCTGGTATTGCCATCTTCGATGCCTTGTTAAACAACAGGCGGAGTTTATCACCTGGAGCGAAGAATGAACTCATCGTGGTGAAAGACGAATAGTGTCCTGAAACCTTCCTGCCAACAAGGTCATCCCGGTCGCGTGCTTTGACGCGACCGGAGTTGGAGGAGAAACAATGGTTTCCCTCTTTGTTACGATCCGCTACTTGTTTTTCTTGTCCGCATTCGGCGACTTGACAGAAGGACTCAGCGCCACGCGGAAGCCGCAGTCGTTCGCACGGGTCGTCGGGTCGACCGTGCGGCGGTACGCCGTCCGGCCATATGCTGCACCGAGGCCCGAACTTCCGCCACGGAGCACACGGACCCGGCCCCCTTCGGAAACTTCGGAAACCATAGGATCCACAACCGACGTTTCTGGATAGGAACTATACCAATCTTGCGTCCACTCATACGCGTTGCCGTGCATGTCAAACAAACCACGAACGCTCGGCCGAAGTTCTCGTGGCGGACGAATCTGCGATTGAAACCAACCAAAACGACCTAATAGGCCGTCGTCGCTGCCAACGCCATAGGCAGTCCTCACTCCGCTTCGATTAGCGACTTCCCACTCCGATTCGGTCGGTAGACGAAAGCCCGGTTTACCTAAATGCAATGGCCAATTCCGAGGAGCCCAGTTCGCCGATGGGCTTGGCTCCCGTGGATACTCTTCTTTGCCCAAAGATTCCGGATCTGGGTAGGACTGATCGTTCTCCAACATCCCTGATTGCTGCCCAAGCCAACGACAAAAAGAAACGGAATCGTACCAGTCCACGAAGATGCCCGCATCCAATGGCTTAGCCGCAAATTGACTCAAATACTTCGCGTAATCCGGGTCATATGCGATTAGCTCCTCCATCGTAATCTCACGATCCAACAGCGCAAATGGTCGTGTCAATGTCACACTGTGACGAACTTCCTCATTCTCCCGTTTACTTCGATAAGGTTCATCGCTGACGGAGCCAATCACCGACTCTCCAGCCGGAAACACGATGAAAGTATAGTAAAAGGTCTTTGGTGGTAACGACTCCGGTTTCGCGTCTTCCGCTTCTGCTTTTTTCGTTCCATCGCCCTCAGCAGGTGGTTCGGCTTTAGATTCCTTGTCTTCCTTTTCTTCCGCCGACTTTTCCTTTGGCTTAGGTGGCGATGTGGGTGTCACGGTGATCGCCAAAGTGAACCACTCGCGATCGGTGGAATATGGGACTGGAGTTTGGTCGACCTGTTGCACCAGTTCGGCTTGGCCCCACTGGCGTAGCAGCCAACCCGCGGCGCCATGCACGCCCGAACTGGGATCGTTGCGGTATGAGTCGGCTAACTGCTTCAGAAGCGCCTCACGCCGCGATTCGGGAATCTCGCTGAGCGAATATTCACCAAGTGCCAAAAGCAGCGCATACCGCGTGTTGCGAGGATGCCGATCAATAGGCGATTCGCTCACAATGCGCAGGCAGTCCAGCAGTTCTCCCACCCGCACGCCACGGTCGCGGCAACGGAAAATGAACTGTGTGAGAGCTTCCGGGTCATCGGTCATGTCAAACACCGGCAACACCTTTTCCCGCTCACCTAATCGCAGCAGCGTCACCGCCGAGTTGGCACGTCGTTGGCCATACGAAATGCGTTCCACCGAACCCAGTTCTGACGGCGGCAATGCAGCGGCGATCTTACCGAGATCCTCCACCGTCGAAGGTCCGGGAGTGGCCTCGAGCAGTGGATAAAGGACCGCATACTGTTCTGGATTAGATACCAACAGTAACTGCGACAACTTCGCGATATCGCTGGCGGCGAAATCAGCGAATGCATTGGCGGAACTCAGTCGCTGAGCATCGGTACTCTTCGCATCACCGAAGATCGTTTTCAGATCCGGCAGCAGATTCTTGCTGATTGGTCGCAGAAGCTCACGCAGCAGCGGTTGGAATTCCGAATTTTCCAAGAGCAATTGCCCTGCCACAAACTGAAGGTCCGAATCGGTCCACGACGCCGACTCGGATTCGGGAATGAAATCTGCTAGCGCCGTGGCTGCACGGAAGCGGCGATTGGCATCGGTTTTGTTGTCCCGCAGAATGGCTCGCAAGCGTTCGGTCAACTCCCCAGCGTACGGTCGAAGCTGCTCTCGAATTGGACCGATGTACGCAACCTTGCTGGTGAGCAATTCTTCCAGCAATGGTTCGACAAGTAACTTATCACGAGAGACCATAGCCAGGCGTGCATGCAACCGCGAACGCCTTTCGTCGACTGTTTTTGCATCCATCGAAATTAAAGGAGAAAGCAACGCTGCCGCGACTGCGGGGTTCCTTTCAAGTTCTTTAACGATCGCTGGCACTTGGGCTGGCTCGGCACGTACAAGAGTTCCTACCAGGCCTTCGATGCGGGTGAATTCTTGCTGCAGAAGCACTTGCCCTCGGGCGACAATCCCCAGGAACACGATTGCCATCAAAGACGCTACGGCCACCCCTGATCGTAGCGTGTGGACCTTTGTCGCGCGACGCATCATTGCGCGTTGCGGGATTGTCCACTTGCTTCTTTCGGTCAGCGAGCGGATGCCAAGCCACTCCAACAACGATGGTAGATGCCGATTCTCAGGCTTCGCGCTCCATAATGCGGATCGCTCGGCCAGCTTGAGTTCCGCACGGCCTTTGCGAGTCTCCTTCTGTTTGCGAGTTAGCCAGTCGCGAAGCGAATGGACTAGGTAATCATGCGTCAGTTGGAAATACTTTTGCCCCGCTTGGGTTTGAGTCGGAGAATCGTCGTCCGGGTCCTGGCTTTCCGGGTCGGTCGGCGTGATGAGCCGGATTTCACTATCCAGAATTCGGAGCAGATCATCGAAGTCTTTAGGACGATTGGCGTAACCGGATACTGCCAACAGTTCGTCGTGGGATTTCATTTTGCCCTTGATATCCGTGCCGGAATTGGGGAGTAGATCTCGGAGCACAGCACGCGCGGCGCTTTGATGCAGTCGATGCTTGGGATGTGCAGTCTGCGCACTGAACGTCTCCTCCAAAAACGTGACGCCGACTCCTTTCGTCCCGCCGACTTCTTTCAGGACGGCAGGTGACCACTCCTTGCCTTTCATCATTTCGGCGAAAAGGGCCAGACGCACGCAGATGACTTTTCCATCTTCACTCAGGCTCGCGACAGATTGTTTCAGGAAGTCCTTTTGCGCTCTCGTTGAGTCGCTGATGTTTTCGGGAAGCCTTCCAAATGCTCGACCGAACGCTCCCAACACTTTCCTTGCATGATCGAGATCAAATAAGTCAGCCAATGCCGTATTCTGTCCTTGCAGTAACTCAACCTCCAAAGCGCCCATGAACCTGGTTGCCGCCAGCCAGAAATCATCTCGCACCATGACAATGCACTGCACCCGACCTCCATCGCATTGCCTTAGTACCTGCACCAATTCGGAGTTTTTCTCTTCCTTGTTAGCGTGCAGCCATTGCTCGAACTGGTCCAGCACGATTAGCACTTTCTTGCCGACCCCAATTCCCGGTTCTCGCCTCAACTCTGCCAGCGTCTCCTTAAGCGTCAGGTTGTCTTCCAACGCCGGGAAGCGTTTGCGCAGACCATGTCGCAGACGGGTTTCCGTTTCCTCCGGTGTGGCTTCGACATAAACGGCGATTACGTCGTCTGAAAGGCGTGGCAACAGTCCAGCTTTGACCAACGACGACTTGCCGCAACCGGATGGTCCGTAGATCAAACCCACCTTGAAGGTGTTGTCGGGATCGGTTTCTTCGATGCGAGTCTTCCAGAACCGCAGACTGTCCGGCAAGCCTGCTCGATCTCTGGGACCAGGAAGCAGTTCCAGGAAGAAATCGGCATCATGGGCGTCAAACGAACGCAGTCCTTTCGGCACAATCTTGATCGGCAGGTTGTCGAAAGAGCTTGTTCCCAACGAATCCCTGGATGTGGCAGTCGAACCCACCGACGTTGAAGCATTGTGAGAGGCATGTGTTTCCGAGGCGACCGAGGAGATTCCGCCCGGCGATGCGCCACTCTGGATCACTGTCTGCTCAGCCAGGAAGTGTCGCAGGTCTTCGGCCATGTCGTGTGCTGACGAATACCGATCATTGGCTCGCTTCGCCATCGCCTTTTGGCAAATACGTTCCAGTTCCTTCGGCAACTTTTCGTCATATTGCCGCAGTGGCCGTGCTTCGTAACTGGTCACTTGCTCCATGAGTTCCGCCACCGTGTCTCCTCTGAACGGCTTGCGACCGGCCAGCAACTCATAGAACACGATACCGAGACTAAACACATCGCTGCGCCCATCGACTCGATGCCCTTCACCCCGAGCCTGTTCCGGTGACATGTAGGCAGGCGTTCCGGCGTACTTCGGTCCCTTGCCGACGTTCTCGTCCCGCAGCGCGAGTCCGAAATCGACAACATACGGTTTGTCGTCTTCGCCGATGAGAATGTTGCCAGGCTTCACATCCCGATGCACGAGTCCTTGCTTGTGAGCGTAGTGCAGGGACTCTGCAACTGTGGCTACAATTTCGGCGGCATCTCTGAACTTGAGACGGCGCTGCTTGATCTTGGTGGCAAGGTCGGTTCCAGGGATGTATTTAGTAACGATATAGCAGGGGCAATTCTCCATGCTGCCGACATCATGCACCGGGACGATACCTGGGTGATCGAGATTGGCCACCGTGCGTGCCTCGGCCAGATAGGCTTCGGCGTCTTCCGGTTTGGCAATCAGTTTCGCGTGAGGCACTTTCACAGCCACGCGACGATTCAGTTGCTCGTCATGCCCCAGATAGACAGTTCCAAAGCCCCCTTGGCCAATCACTCTCTCGATCCGATAACGACCGATCCGCTGAGGAATCGCTCGTTTGGCGAGACTCTCAAAGACAGCGGCTATCAGGCTCTGCTGTTGGGGGAATCGCTGAAGATATTCGTCTGGCCGGGGGCTTTTGCTTTGCTGATAATGGTATTCAAGTTCCATCGCCAGCAGTTCCGCCAGCAGTTCGTCTCGAACGGCCTCCGGAGCATCCGTCAAAAAGTTCTCAATGCGCGGAGCATGTCCCTTCAACAAATCCTGGTCGAAACGGTCGCAAAGAGCGTCGAAATCGGTAAGTTGCTGATCTGTCAGCGCCTCGTAGGCCGGATTTTTCAATGAGGAGTTGTCCATGGGATTCGATACGGAAAAGTGCTTCTTCACAACACTATGGTCAAGCAGTCAGAAACACCGACACACGGTCTGGTCTGGTAAAGGGGGTAGGAGTCAATGGCCGGAACGGCCCTTCGGGTGCTTCGCGCAATTGACTCCTGACCTCTTTACCAACGCCTTTACCCACGCCCGTAATTAGGGTTCCCCATCATGCAGACCCGCCTCCGTCCAAATTCGGCGGATTCGCTCCAGCTTTCGTTCGATCGTCCGTTGCGTGCAGTTCAGTTCACCGGCAACTTCGCCGTTCGTGGCTCCCTGAAACTTGAGCAACACGATCTTCTTCAGCGTTTCGTCCGGGAGCGCATCGAGCAGTTGGGCGCAACTTTCGGCGACTTCGGCCAACTCTTCGGGTGGTGGCTGTTTGGAACCGACCGCGTTGATCCCGGCGTCGCCAAGCTCGGCAAACCCAGAGTCACCACGCACGGCTCCACTGCCGCGTTTCTGACGATTGACACGCCGCAATTGAGCGGAGATTTTCCGAGACGTGATGACGGCCAACAGACCCCATAAGGCATTGCGATCTTTAGCTTCCAGTCGGCCATCGGAGATACCGCGGCAGAGACTATGAAAGGCACTGTTCGCCGCATCGTTCTCATCGTATCGGCGACGGGTCATCGGATCGAGTTTCTGGCGGGCGAACTCACATACCCGTGTGGAAACATGTTCCCACAGCTCTCTGGCCGCCTGTTCATTGCCGCCAGCAAGTTGGTCAATCCAGCCCGTGACGGATTCGTTGTGCATAATCTTCTGATTCAGGGTATTTAACACCTCAAAGTCACTATCATAACACCACAACCCTCCGGTCGAATGATATGTGATGAAAAGCCCGAAAACAGGCCGAAATGTAGCGCAAAAAAGCCTCAAAGGTGGCCTGCATAGCGCCGGATGACGCGCGGAGGCCTTTCCCGGAGCAACTTGTCCGTGGGAACTGCTGAAGAGAGCCCCGTTTTGTCTGTTTTGCCAACCTCTCGGCCGAAAGAAGAAAGTTCGCACCGAGGAGGGCCGACCACATGGCGGCCCATCCAGATCGACCGACACCGCCTTCGCTTCAGCCCCTTCTACAAGTAGGCCGATCTGGTTTTTTTTTCCGGGGTACGGAGCGTCAGGGCCGTCGGGCGTAAACCGACCGTGGCGGTCTCGGTGGAGCTCGCTTGCTAAACAGTCACTCGACCGCTTCCTTTGCGGCGGCTGCGTGCGGCTTAGTTGTGAATCCTAGGCTCAACCGAGATGAACTCGGTCGAGGCTGTGCCGCCGCGACAAGCACGAATCTTACCGTCAGCTACGATTCGTTCCGGCATCCGCAGCATAAAAAATGTGACCTTCTGATGAAAATCGCAAAAAATCCGTCATTGGCCTGTCGGACTTCTGGCTCGGTTGAACATTAGTGGATTGAGGCCAATGCGTTCTTATGCCTGATTGGTAGCCGAAGATCCCAGCCCACAGACTCAACCCGGAGATAGACTTGATGTTTCGAAAAGCATTCACCGCCATACTCGCACGTTCGGCCGTTTTCGCCGTATTGGCGATAAGTGCTTTGGCTCAGGCTCAATCAAGCTGGGGCCAGCAGACAGGGCTGACCAACCCCGGCTTTGAGGCACCACGGGTTGAAGAGGGGACTTACGTACTCGTCGAAACCATGCCCGGATGGAAGACCACCGACAAGGAATTTGAAATCTGGGGTTCGGGGTTTCTGGAAGTTCCAGCGCATGAGGGTAATCAGTTCGTGGAACTCAACGCGTGGATCGATGGGACTCTTTACCAGGATTCCACAGGGATTCAGCAGGGCTCCGTGCTCGAGTTCACGTTCGCTCATCGCGGTCGAAACGGCGATGACGCCATGAAGCTGACCATCACCGACCTCGGTGCTGACAACGCCCTGGATGGAGGAGATGACACCGTTCTCTTCACCAAGGAATACACCACCGGGAAGGACGCCTGGACCGTCTACGACAGCACGAAAGAAAAGCAAATCAAGGCGTTGGGGAATACCGTACGGTTCGCTTACGGGGCGGTCTCTGCGACAGGTGGAAACCTGGGACAAGGAAATTTGCTGGATGCGGCGAACTTTGGCATCGGGGTGGTTAGCGCACCACCGATGGCCATGAACGAAACAGAAGCCGCCCTGCCAACAAGAAAGCTGATCAACACTAGCTTTGAGGAACCCCGAGGGAAAGAGAGCGGCTTCGCAATGGCCCCAGCGATGCCCGGATGGAAGACCACCGATGAGGTGTTCGAAATCTGGAGCACTGGTTTCGGTGGATTTGAAGCGCACGACGGTACGCAATTTGTTGAACTAAATGCGAGACTTGACGGGACCCTCTATCAGGACCTGACCGGCATCGGACAAGGTGCCGAGCTGGACTTCTCATTTGCTCATCGTGGTCGAAACGGGAACGACACGATGATGCTCACGATCACGGACTTGGGTATTGACGACACCTTTGGAAGCGACGACGACCGGGTGTTGTTTGTCAAAGAGTACACAACCGGCAAGGAAGCATGGGAAGTCTACACCAACACTTCGGAGGTTCCGATTGTAACCCTTGGGAACACGATTCGGTTCGCCTACACGGCCATTCACGGAACCGGAGGTCGAGGACCTGATAAGACCGAAGGAAACTTCCTGGATTCCGTGAACTTCGGCGTCGATGTCGGCAGACCTGCGACTCGCAGTTTCACGCTGGAAGAGGCCAAACAAATGCTAATCGGAGAATGGAAAGCGGACCTCTCAAAAACAGAGACGCGATACGGAAAACTTGACTTCATGGTTCGCCCCATGGTCTGCGAAGGCTTTCTCTTGAAGTTCTCGGCGGACAGCGCTTTCCAGCTCGTTACGGGCAATAGCGTGATGTCGACATCCTATGAAGTCAAAGGCCCTGATGACGACAACTATTTTCAGGTGGTCACGCTGCAGGACGGACAAGAGGTAACCGAAGATGTGCGGATCGTCGATATCCACCACATCATCCTGAAGTCGAGAAGCGGTGCGACTCCCTTGATGTTCTTTCGGCATTTTGAACCAGAGGACAACATCGGTCGTGTCCATAAGGCTCCCGTGGAAATGGTGACTGCCGGTGACTCCGAGACGATAACCGGAGATGACATAGAGCACATCGTCACCAGGGACGCCGAGGACCAGCACGGCGCTGTCTGGACTCAGGACAAATTCAGTTTCAACGAAACCTTTAAGATCAGTGCCGACGTTTACCTTGGCACAAAAGACGATGGTGCCGATGGCATGGCGCTGGTGTTTCAAGTGAAAGGCAATGACACCGTGAGTACCGGGAGCGGCATCGGGTATCAAGGCGTGACGCCTTCGATCGCTATCGAGTTCGACACGTATCAAAACCGTGATGAACTCAACGACCCGGCTCAAGACCACGTCGCTGTCCGCACCAACGGCAGCCCCATCCACACCGCCTCAGACTATGTGGAGGTCGGGAATCTCGAGGATGGCAAATACCATCCGATGACGTTCGAGTGGAACGCCGCAAAGCAGACCTTTAACTTGACGCTCGACGGAAAGCAGTTGTTCAAAGACGCGAGCATTCCGGAAAATGGTCTGGCCGACCAGCAAGTCTATTTCGGCTTCACCGCAGCAACGGGGCTCTACTCGAACCTGCACAAAGTCCGCCGGATCTCATTGTCGAAATGACCGGAAGTCGAAAGTACTGATGCTCCGCCATGTCAGCTCATGGCGGAGTGATGGGCGGCATGTGACAGCAAATTCCCAGAAACACCACTCAAGGAGATACCATGAAATTCCTGCTTCGTCTATTAATCGTCTGCCTGCTGGTTCTCACACCGTCGTTTGCTCTCGCCCAAAATGCAAACGATTACGAGGTCCAGTTTTATGAAGATAGTCATTACAAGGGCGGACATGCAGGATTTTCGTTTTCCGGGTTTTCCCCAAACGAAAAAATTCATAGGATGGAGGATGTTACCAAGGGCTACTTTGGCCAGAAATTTATCGGCACTGACACCATTAGTTCAATTAAGGTGGGCAGGGGCGTCAAAGTGACGATGTATGTAAAGAAATACTTTCAGGGGGGCAAGGAGCTTGTACTGTTTCCAGGCAACACCCCGAGGCTTTTGGATTGGAGTGACGAAATTCAATCAATCAAATTTGAAAGGATTGAGCTCAATCAGCCAGTGGCCGAATTCTTCCAAAAAACCGGTGGTTATGAAAACAATCCGGTCCAGACGTTGGGCGTTGGTATTTATCGCTTTAAAAATGGAAACCTTCTGGCAGACGACGACTTTGCCATGTTTAGCTGCCAAAAAGGAATTATCGTGCGTGTCTTTGAAAACGACGACGATTCTAACACGCCAGGCGCGGGCGGTGTAATTATCTCAGATAATGACGTTTTTAAGAACGGAAGGACACTGTTAAGCTTGGCTGATTTTGGCTTAAAGGATAAGATCTCCGCAATAAGTATTGAGCCGGCTGGCTACAAGATAACGAAAATAGAAATGGTTGGGACTCCGGTAACAACCGACTTGGGCGAACAAGAATTAGGTGCGCAAGCATTAGTGAAAAACGCAAGTCCTTTTCCGCTAAAAGCTAACTTTACTTTGCAACGTACGTTTGGAGAGACAATTGCGAGGAGTTGGTCTAACGCCACTGAAGTGGGCATCGAATCTTCGGCTAGCGTTACGGTGTCAGGGGGTCTTCCGGGTGTCGGCTCGGCCGAAGCAACAGCATCGCTGACTGCCAGACTGGCTAACACGTTTACGATCGCCAGCGACAAGTCGGAAGTTAATGAAAGGCAGGTGTCGATCGGAATAGAACAAGAGGTTCCGTCTGGTAAGGCCGTGAGAATCATTGGGTTAATGACACCAAAGAAGGTCGTATCCACCTATGAGTATACGTGGGAGGCTAATAATGGGTCCACTTCCGCCCCAATCAAGAAATCCACAGACACCGTTACGATGATTTTGCAAGGATACGCAACATATAGATCTGAGGGTGCTGGCGACGTCCCCGTAGTGACAGGGGTGGAGGAAGTCGAAATCACTAAAAATTAGTGATCCTGAAATCTTCGTGGCAGCACAGACGCCCCGGTTGCGTGTTTTGATGCGACCGGGGTTCTAGGCTCTGTCCCAAACGGGGGCTGACCCTTTGGAGGGCATGTAATAATTTCGGAAGCAGATCAAAGCGGTCAGGCCGGCTCTGTAGAAAACTGCAGGAATGGTACGAACTGAGTGGCCCGATGGTTTGTATTCGTGGCCGTGAGCACGACCAGCAAATCACCGAAAGACATTCTCGAGACCACGCTGAGCGTGGGTCAGGCCAAGCTTTCGGCTTACTCCCATCGCAATAGCCCCAAGAAGTTTACCCGGCCTCAGTTGTTTGCCTGCTTGGTGCTCAAGACCTCACTCGGCCTGGATTATCGAGGCCTGGCAGGCCTGCTCAACGATTCGGCTGATCTTTGTCAATCGATTGGACTGGAGTCGGTGCCGCACTACACGACTTTTCAAAAGGCGTCACGCAAACTACTCACCAACTCCGTTGCCCAGGCGCTGTTGGATGAGACCGTCAGCCGTGCACTGGGGCGACGCAGATCGGTTGCTCATGCGGCGATTGATTCAACGGGGCTGGAGTGCACTGCCGCGAGTAACTATTTCGTCAAACGTCGGGATCGAAAGGGAAATCCCTGGAAAACGGTGACTTACAGCCACTATCCCAA
>Ga0164293_10004837_pt1 | contig 11490 bp, 5 predicted proteins | sample GEODES118metaG_FD_111487 | JGI IMG/M metagenome (GOLD analysis project Ga0164293, IMG submission 111487) | Eutrophic lake water microbial communities from Lake Mendota, Wisconsin, USA - GEODES118 metaG | ecosystem: Environmental > Aquatic > Freshwater > Lake | place: USA: Lake Mendota, Wisconsin...
AAAGTGCTAAATCAGTATTGCCTTCTACTTTTGTCTTTTCAAGCCAAGTTATATATTGAGGTGGCAATGCTGTAAAGAAATCATTCAGTTTACTGTTTTCAGATTTTATACTAAAATCCATATCATAACCATTGCTCAAAAAATTAAATTTACCGTTGAATTGAACGGGAAGATTATTGATTTTTAAGTTGTTTTGATGAAATACTAAAGCAAACGAATTAGTGTTTATTTTAGTAATTAAATCGGCTTTGACTTTTTTGTTCTTGAAGTATTGTTCACCATCATAGTTTAAATCAAAAGAATTAATTTCTGCTTTGGTATAGATATCAAAAACGGCAAGATTTAAATCGCCTTTTCCAACATAGTTGAACCCTTTTGCGTCTATTAAAATTTTGGTTGATTTATCATCATAAACCAAATGACTATTTTCGATATCAATTTTTTCTAAACGAAGTGATGTTTCACTTGTAGTATCTTTTTTAGAGGTTGCCTCATCTGAAATATAAACATTATAATTGGCTTCGCCTTTTTCATTCACTTTTACATTCATAAAAGCATTGGAAACAAATATTTTATCAATGGTGACACTTTTATCAAAAATGAGTGATTTGATATTGATTCCAAATGCAATTTCATTTGCTGAAACTAAGGTTTCTTTTTTAAAAGGTGCCGAACCTTTTAAAGAAAAATCAGTAAGTGTCAATGTTAATGATGGAAAATGATTGAAAAAAGAGAGGTTAGCTTCTTTAAAATCAAGCTTACCCGTTAACTTAGTGTTTGCAAATAATTTTATTTCATTAGAAATTTTTTCATGAAAAAGGACAGGAAGAATAAACATCAAAAGAAGAAATGACCCAAGGGTAATGCCTGATATTTTTAAAATTTTTAAAACTATTGGTTTCGATGGTTTACTCATATTTCTTAAATATAATTCAAAAATTTTTTTATAAAAATACAAAAAGCCACGTAATAAAAACGTGGCTTTTAAAAAATAAAATATAACTAAACTAACCTTATTGTTTTAACAATTTCATGGTTTTTGAATTATTATTACTATCTAACATTTTAACTAAGTAAACTCCACTGTTCAAATCATTGACATCAAATTGATAATTTTCTGAAGTGATAGATTCAAAGGATTTTACTAATTGTCCTGTTACAGAGAAAACATCGACTTTAGATACTAAACCATTTATAGTAAAACTTCCAGAAGTTGGATTTGGATATAAGCTAAGGTCGCTGTTACTATCAAATTCTTCTGAACTTAATGTAGATGCTTTATTGCCATATACTCTAAAACCTCCTGGCTCTATAGAAATATTTTGAGAATTTGAGGTAACATTAATCGTTGAATTATCCATCAAATTATACCAAGTTCCTGTAAAAGGAAACCCCCCAGCAGTGTTTAACGTATTATCTGAAAAATTGGTTCTCACAAAAACATAGCTTAAAGCAGCCGTTTGAGATGTAGAAGTCCAAACATCCAATCTTGGACTACCTGTGGTTGCTAAATTCCAAGAAAATTGACCATTCTCGAATACATTTTCTGTTTTCTTTAAATCAATCATTTTTGCCCAAGCATTATAAATAGCACTTCTGTTTGCATCTTGAAGCCAATTTTCAATCCATTGTGGTTGTGGTTTGGTATCTAACTTACAATCTGGATTTGAAAAAGAAACGTTTCCATTATTACACGTCCACAATGATCTATCCCATCCAAGAGCACCAAAATGCCATATCATTTTCGGTCCAGGAACTAAAAGGTGTACTGCTCCCATGGCAGGAAGTCTTTGATGCACTTTAAAAAGATTTCCTTGAGTTTGTCCTGCTTCTGTTAATGCTTTATACACCACACGTTCTTCGTCATGACTTTCAGCATATCCAATCATTCTATCTGAGGAATCAGTTACCCCACTTAAATCAGCAAAATTCCCTTTTAATAAATTGGCATAAGGGTCGGTCATTTTACGCCATTGCATAATTCCTTTTGCATCACCATTTCTTAAATAATTTGCCCATTCAACTTCTTCTGTTGCTGAACCACCGGTTCCTAAATGTTCAAATATCACCAATGAATTCGGATCTGCAGCCCACTGATTATCGGCATACCATTTCATTTTGGCTACCCTATCTGATTGATAGTTATTGGTACAACCTTCATCAGAACTTGAACATGCGTTGGTAAACCCTTTTGTTAAATCCCAACGGTATCCATCAATTTTAAATTCATTAATCCAATATTGAATAGTTCTAATTGAATAGGTATTTGCTAAGTTACCACCTGGCCCAGTTTCTCTAAAATGATTTATATCACTACCAACGTTATAAGAATGTTTAGGTGTTAAATTAATATAAGGGTTTTCAGATGTTGTTCTTTCTCCATTTGTGTTTGTATTTGCCCAGCCGTCATTATCTGGATCAAGCATCCACATTCTTTCTAGAGGTGAACGCCCAAAAACGTGGTTTAATGCTAAATCCAAAACTACTGCAATTCCGTTTTGATGGCATAAGTCAATAAATTCTTTAAGCTTAGTTGGTGGACCATATCTTTTGTCTAAAGCCATGTGGTAAGCCGTATTATAACCCCAACTCATGTTACCTTCAAACTCCATTACGGGCATTATTTTTATGGCATTGATTTTAAGATTTTTAAAATAGTCAAATCTATTGATTAAATCTTGATAGGTTCGATTAGCATCAAAATCTCTAACTAATACTTCATAAAAAACTAAATCTTTTTTCTTAGGTTTTACAAAATTTGTTGTGGCACTACTCCAGTTATAAGAAAATAAATTATTTGGTCCCGTTTGTAAAACAGACACTTCCCTCTCTTGACCAGGAGCAATTGTTGCATAAACTGGAAGTCCAGGAAATGCACCTAAAGTTATAATTTCTGGATCGTCAAAAGGCGATAATACCAAGGTTGAAAAAGGATCAGCAGTTTTAACAATAGCTGGAGAATTGGCCGGAAGATTCACAACATCACAAACCCAATATTGGTAAGCATAAATTTGTCCTGGTGTTAGTCCTGTTAATTCTAACCAATATTTGGTAGAACCAGCTGCGGTATCTCTCTTCATAGCAAATGCCGCTGTGGGTTGCCAGTTATTAAAACTACCAGCTACATATACAAAACTTTTAAAAGGGACATTTAGTACTAAAGTTGCCTTGGTAGGGTCTGAGGTATTATAATTAATACCATCTACAAGACCTGTGGGCATTGCGCCAGTAACTGAACCTGGATTAATTATTACCGAAAATTTTGCAGTAAAAGTAGTATTACCTTGGGTCACTTTTAATTCATAATTTTTATTCACTGTAACATTTGTATCTGTAAATGAATATGAAGAAGTGGTTTGAGTGTTTAAAGCTGTGGAAGAACCATTAACAAACAATTGGTATGTTGCAACTCCATTAGTATTATTTGCTGTAATCGCAACATTAGAACCACTTGCAATTATATTACTACTATTTAAAACTGGTGAAGTCAAATTATACTGGAACGCACCAACAGGAATAAAAATGTCCGGAGAAGTTTGCAAAGTTCCATCAGCTGATCGAAAAACAACACAAATCTCCGTTATGGAACTATTGGTTGGAACACCAAAATACGTGTATAAATCAGGTGATATTGCTAAAGTGTAATTCGAAGAAGTGCCCACTTGCGTCAATTGAGGATGCAATGGACTTACAAAATTAGTACTGCCTTTAATGTTTTGAAAACGAACGCCATTTACTGTAACACCAATATAGGCATAAATTATTCCTGTATAAGCTGCAAGACCAGTTCCTGTCTTGTTGAATGTAATAGTAGCTGCTTGATCAGCAAGAACTGGAGAAGGTGCAGTCGTTACTTGAGCAAAAGATCCAATAGTTGCAAAGAAAACGAGTAGAATTAATTTTCTCATTTTTTAAATTATAATATTAAGATAAAAAAAGGGCTGAAAACAGCCCTTTCATTTTTTTTTACTGTCTTATTAACATATAACTAGCATCTAAATCATTAAACCAAACATCATAGTTTCCTGCAGTTTGAATACTAATATTATTGGGAGCATTAAATAGTGCAGTTCCATAAGGTTTTGTACTACCATTATCTCCCCAATTAGTAGACCAACTTGAATTGGCTCTAAATTTTAATTGATTTGCTGTTAAAGGAACATTGTTGATATACCAAAGATGCGGATTATTGGCATCTTGAGTCATATTAGTATCACTTCCCCAACCATTTGCCGTTGCAGCACCAATAATCGCCATAGTAGAATAAGTAGTGGTTACAGAGCCTGTAAATGGTGTTACAGTATAACTTCCACCTTGACCAACAGTTGTAAAATTATAAGTATAATATCCAGAAGTTGCAACATCAAAAGTACCAGGGTCACTACCGCCTCCGGGATTTACTCCTAACGCACCTGAAACACTCGTTGTACCCCATTGTGGTTGCCATTGCCCTTTAACTTCTAATAATTTAAATGCCCCAGCACTAAAATAACCTGTATACACATAATTATTAGGCACGTTTTGGTTTCTAAAAACAGGAGTATTATTGTTATTGTTATTCCATCCTGGTGATGTTGCACTTCCTACCAAATATAGGTTTGGAAATGATACGTTATAAGGTGTTACAGAAATTGTTCTAGTTAAAGAAGTTCTTGTTAATACATCTAGACTTTCATTGGTATTGCTGCCTTTTAATCTAAGATCTAAATTACCTGCCGTTCCTGCTGTTAAACCTAATCCTAAAGCTACAGAATTCAAATTAGCATGGGTTACTGACAATGTAGTTGCGTTAACAGGAATACTGCCTAATGAAGCAGTAGTAGCAAAATTAGTACCTGCAAGTGCTGCTTCAACAACGTAAGTTACATCAATATCTAAATCAGAATTTAATACAACATCCGTCCAATTAGCAGTAAGTGCTGTATTGCCTGAATTGCCTATGGATAATAAAAAAGAAGCTCCATTAGCTGGGCTAGTTAATACAGGAGGGTCGGTTGGATAGGTTGTTACGAAAAAAAGTACTGTATTACTTAAAACACTTCCAGCTTTTATTCTTACATAAATTGAAATATCTCTGAAAGTTTGAACTCCAGAATCACGAATGGCTTCATTTAAATCTTGGACAGAAATAGTAAAATCTTTTGAACTTGTACTACCTAAAGCTGAAATAGTAGTAAATTCACTATTTAATGACATTTCAACGGTATAATTTGAACTACCTGTCAAATCATCTTTCCAGCTAACCGTTAATGCAGGATTTTGTGGAAGACCAAAATTTAAATAAACGGTATTTATTTCTGGCTCTTTTAGCACAAATTCTGCTTCAGGAGATGAAATCTGTAGATTTTTCTCATCATCACAGGAGTTAAAGAACAATAATAAAGTTAGTAATAAAATACTACTAATTTTTTTTATAAATATTTTCATAATAATAATTTTAAAGATTATAAATTTAATGGAATCAAAATGTAATGACCAGACAAATCATTAAACCAAACATCATAATCAGCTTCAACAACTACTGGAATATTTCCACCATTTAGAGTAGCTAATCCAGAGAAAGAAGTCAAACCTCCCCACTCCGAATTAGTATTGGTTATAAATTTTAAATTTCCTGGCACTAAATGGATGTTATTTTTAAACCAAATATGAGTATCAAATGTAGATTGTGTCATAGATGTTGATGTTAAAGAACTCCCTTGAATGGTAATAGCACTATAATTTTGAATATTTGAAGGACTATAAGTGTCAAAAGTAAATGAGTTATTGCTAAAATTTATAGTAAACTTTTTTAAGCCAGCAGTTGCAATAGGAGAATTGTTATTAGGGAAAGTTCCTGGATCAGAAGTATTTCCTGGATTAACATTTATTGAAGACCCATTGTTCGTTCCCCACTGTGGTTGCCAAAATCCTTTTTTCTCCAATACCTTAAATTGTCCAGCACCAAAATAACCAAAGTAATAATATATATTTGGATTAGCTCCATCTCTAAATAAAGGTGGATTATTATTATTGTTATTCCAACCTGGTTGTGTGGCATCACCTACTAAATAATAGTCTTTGAAAGGATAATTATAATAGGGATACACACTAAATGTAATATTATTTGAAGCTACAGGTAAACTTGAAGTTGTTCCAACAGTAGAAACAACTCTTGCATATATTGGATTCCAAGCAAATGGAGGTAAACCAGCACTGTAAGCTGCCGCATTTAATTGTTCCACCGAAAGTGTAGCTGTAGTAGTAGCGTTTACTGTAGTAACCACAACTGGATTTGTAAACGCAGCGTTTGAACTTACTTGTAACGTATAATATAATGATGTCTGTTGACCATAATTTGCATCAGTCCAATTAAAAGTAACAGCAGGATTTGTAGGATTTAATTGATCTAGTTCTACATTTGAAATATCCAAATCTGAAAGTACAATCGGAGTGGTTTCAGAAACTACAAAATCCTTATTATCATCAGTACATGAACTTACAAGAAATAATGTACTGAATAGTATCGTAAAAATTGATATTTTTTTCATAATTTTCTAATTTATTAATAACCAGGGTTTTGTATTAGATTAGGATTTGCAAGAATTGTATTTGGATGAAATGGATAAACCTTAAAATTAGCAGGAATAGAAACACCATTTGTGGCATTGCCTTTCCAAGCCCAAACATAATTACCACCTGTGAATTTACCAAAACGGATTAAATCTTGTCTTCTATGTCCTTCCCAGTGCAATTCTCTTGCTCTTTCATCAATCAAAAAGTTAAGCGTTACTTGACCAGTAGTAACGTTACCAAAATTTCCATCATTGGCTCTTTCTCTCAATAAATTGATATAACCTAATGAAGTGCTGTTAGCATTTGCAGTCGAATTGCCATTGGTAGCTCCGTCTTTTCTCATTTGCGCCTCTGCATACATCAAATAAAAGTCAGCCAATCTAAACAGCGGAAAGTCAGTATCTACAAAAGTAGAGTTTTGCCCTGCCAAACCTGTAGATGTTCTATTAGACCATTTTCCTAAAATATAACCCTGAGCTTGTATCGCTACATTTGCAATATCAATGGGTCTGCCTGCAGAAATAATTGTTTTTCTAGAATCAAAATCAAATGATGCTCCATCAAATTTTTGGACAAACTGTTTGCGTAGTCGCAATGCTCCACCCCAACCATTTACTCCATATAAAGCTTGACCATTCCCCTCAATTGAACCCACTTGACCATTACACATCACAGTTGTTGCGCCATAATTTTGAGTTTTTATACCATCCGATTGTATAGCAAAAATCAATTCAGTTGATGTATCGTTATCCGCTTTAAAATTATCGAGATAATTTGGTTCTAATTGGTAACCCGCACCAATAATATTAGAACACATGGTCATACACTCTGTATATTTTGGAGTACCTGTGTATACCTCTGCATTTAAATACAATTTAGAAAGTATTGCCCAGGCAAAAGCTTTATCTAAACGCCCACTCTCGTTTGTTTTTGCTGCTTTTAATGATGGCAAAATTGCTAACAATTCTGTCTCGATGTAATTGAATAATGCAGTGCCTTCAATTTGTTGTCCTCTAAAATTAATAGGGTCGTTTTCAGTTACCAAAGTTGCTTTCCCAAACAAATCTAATAAATGGTAATAAGCCAAACACTTTAAAGCTTTTGCTTCTGCTCTGTAGAAACCAATCTCAGCTATTTCAGTAGCATTGGTAACCCCTCTTGAGCTCAACTTTTCAGGAGTTGTTTGACGAATAAACTCATTTGAGAGTGCTACTTGAACCATCGCTCTACTATACATACCAAGAAAAATTGGGTTATCACCACTCCAAATATTTCTTTGAATTTCTCTAACCCCAGGATCACCAGATCCTTCATAAGACCAAATGGCTTCATCCGTAGCTAGCTCTTGCATATACCAAACACATCTAGAATACTGACTGGTTCCGGCGTCAATCCCTTGAAGTAAAGATGATCCAGGACCAGTTGTTCCTGTTAAAGAAAGATTGCCATATACACCAGCAATGGCTCTCTTGTAGGCATTAGGTTGAGCAAAGAAATCTTCAGACAAGAAATCATCGTCATCTTCTGGCACTACGTTTAAGTCGTTGGTACACGATTGCGTAAAGACCAAAAGACTTAAAAACATAAATAAATTTAATTTAATTTTTTTCATTGCAATAATTTTTAAAATTTAACATTAACTCTAAACAAAATACTTCTTTGTCTTGGATAAATTGTTCTATCAATACCACCTGTAATTTCAGGGTCTAAACCACTATAATCAGTTATAACAAAGGCGTTTTGAACACCAGTAAACAAGCGTAAGGATGCCTTACCCTCTAGCCATTTAGGAAATGTATATCCTAATGTAATGTTATCCATTCTCAAAAAGGAAGCGTTTTCAACATACAAGTCAGACGTTAAAGTATTGGTTGTGTTTTCAAAATTGGTATCTAAAACAGAAACTGGAACGTTAGCCGCTGCAAGAGTTCCTGAAGGTTGCATTCGTGCAAATACCGCCCTATTCGAATTTACATTATTAAAGTTTCTATTTCCAAAACTTGCTCTCATATTGAACGAAAAGTCAAAATTTTTGTAATTGATGTTAGAAGCAAATCCTAACAACAAATCTGGGTCTGTATTGTTGTAAATATACCTGTCATCTGTATTTATAATGCCATCTCCATTCAAATCGGCATAACCTCCTTCAATAGGATTACCTGCAGAATCATACAATTGTTTGTAAACATAAAATGAGTCTGGTGTGAAACCTGATTGCAATACTAGAACATTTGCTCCTGTTCCTCCATCAATTCCACCTCTTTCAATACGAGTAAAAGGGTCAACTTCTTCGATTTTTCTTTGAAAAGTGGTAGCATTAAAATTGATGTTCCAATTAAAACCTGTTCCCTCATTTTCAACAACGGCTGCATTCAAATTGAGCTCTAAACCTCTTGTGCTGAATGAACCAATATTTTGAAAACTGGTGTTAGTAAAGTTGGAACCATCCGCCGTAGGAGCATTAAACAATAAATCTTCTGATAATTTATAAAAAGCATCAAGTGAACCAGTAATTCTGTTTTTGAAAAAACCATAATCAAAACCTATATTATAAGTTGTTGTTTCTTCCCATTTAATCGCAGTTCTTGCTGTTGGAATACCAACTGAATAAGCTGTTCCTCCAATAAAATATTGTGAAACTCCATCACCTTGAACATATCTTTCAAGGTATCCATATCTTTCGTCACCAGTATCCTGTTGACCTGTAACACCCCAACCTACTCTTAATTTTAAATCTGAAATGGACTTGTTTTCCTTAAATAAATCTTCATTGATTTTCCATGCAAATGACGCAGCAGGGAAATTACCCCATCTATTATTTTCTGCAAATCTTGAAGAACCGTCTCTTCTAAAGGCCAAAGTTAAAAGATATTTACTATTATAAGTAAAGTTAGCTCTACCAAAGTATCCTAATAATACGATATCTGGGTCAATTGTAGTTTCAGGGAAATTTGCTCCAAGCTGTGGGTTATTAACATTTCCTGTATCAAATCGATCTTTTTCAAATTTTTGATACGAATAACCAGCCGTTAAATCTAAATTAAGTTTGCCAAATGCTTTATTGTAATTAAAGTAAGCATCTAACAACTTATTGGTAAAAGTTTCCTCTGCAAATTCATTAGTACCATATATTATGTTATTGTTACTAAAAGCAACTGCACTATTTCTAGGCACCGTTTTGCTTCTCTCGCCTTTGGCCTGATCAAATCCTAAATTTACCACAAAACGCAACTCAGGTAAAAAATGTAATTTGTAGTCAACTTCAAAATTACCAAAAATTCTATTGTTTATACCTCTATCATTAGTTTGAAGTAATTCAGCCACTGGATTTCTCGCAACATTAGGGGTTAATGCATCTACGGTTGTAGTTGTTACCGCAGTATTTCTGTATTCAAAGAAACCCCCAAATTGAGATGAAGCATCATAAACTGGTTGCGTTGGATCAAAAGATAAGGCACTACCTTCTACTCCTGGTGCAAATCTATTTTTCTCATTGGAATAGTTGGCATTCACTTTAATTTTTAAATGGTCTTTAAACATACTTGGTGCTAAAGCTAACGATACTGTACTTCTGTTAAAATCATTAGTCAATCGCAAACCTTCTTGATAGGTATTTCCAATTGTTAAACGTGCAGGAATAGCATTGAATAAATTTCCTTTGATTGATAAACTATTATCGACAAAATCCGTTCTTCTATAAATTTCTTCTTGCCAATTGGTATTTGAATTCCCCAAAGTAGGAACTAATGAAGGAAATTTATCCGTAATAACTTGTCTAAATTGATCCGCACCAAAAACATCAACAGTTTTTACAAGTTTACCAGAACCGTATTGGAAATTATAGTCAACAGAAAGTTTTTTACCCCCTTTTTTGGTAGTTATCAAAATAACCCCATTTGATGCTCTAGAACCATAAATTGCTGTGGCAGAAGCATCTTTAAGAACTGTAATTGATTCTACAGTATTAGGATTTAAAGACGCTAAGAAAGAGGTCGAACCTGCTATTGTAGTGTTTGCAATTGGCAATCCATCAATAACAATCAAAGGATCATTTGAAGCATTTAAGGATGCACCCCCTCTAATTCTAATCTCGGAACCAGAACCTGGAGCACCGCTTGTGTTTACAGATACACCCGCAATACGGCCATTCAACAAGTTTTCAGTGGTTACATTCGCTCCTTTGTTAAAATCTTTAGCTGCTAATACAGTGGTGGATCCTGTGGCATCTTTTTTCTTTACAGTACCATACCCTACCTGTACCACAACCTCCTGAAGTTGGTTTGCACTTTCTGTCAAGCTAATACTTACTGTGTTTTGTCCTGAAAAAGTAATTGTTTCGGAGTTGTACCCAATAAATGAGAAGACCACTTTGTCCCCACTTTTTAGTCCTCCTAATTTAAATTTTCCGTCAAAATCTGTTGATGTGCTACTGTTAGCACCTTGAACTACTACATTTACTCCTGGTAAGGGTTGATTTGATTTTGAATCAAGAACAACACCACTCAAAGTGTTCTGTGCAAGAACGCTAAAAGGTAATGTTAGGAATAAAAATAACAACTTTTTGTAAATTGTTTTCATACATTTTGTTTAGGTTAAAAATTTGTTTTTGTGCTTGTACTACTACTTCGAATGTTAAATTTATGTAAAAATAACATTTTACTTGTATAATGATTGCAAAACATGTCACGAAAACGTTTGCGTGTTGAAAACTTTTTCAATATTTCATTTTATTAGCAGTAAAATTAAGAAAATAAAAAATAAAATATATCTTTATTCGGAAATCAGTATTTATCATAGTATTAAAATGAAAAGAAAAGTAACTTTAAAAGAAATCGCAAAAGAACTTGATGTATCAATTTCAACCGTTTCAAAGTCGTTAAAAAACAGTTTGGAAATAAGCGAAGATACTCGTCAAAAAGTACAAGCATTTGCGAA